>Ga0307373_10007994_pt1 | contig 16266 bp, 15 predicted proteins | sample OX2MG_FD_202534 | JGI IMG/M metagenome (GOLD analysis project Ga0307373, IMG submission 202534) | Soil microbial communities from Risofladan, Vaasa, Finland - OX-2 | ecosystem: Environmental > Terrestrial > Soil > Coastal area > Acid sulfate soil | place: Finland: Risofladan, Vaasa | collected... | reverse complement strand
CCGCGACCTGCCGGCTGATCAGCACGCCGCCGAGCATGGTGCCCAGGATGATCGAGGTCACGGTGAGCCCCTCCATCCAGCCGTTCGCCACCACCAGCTTGGTGGGCGGCAGGTACTCGGTCAGGATGCCGTACTTGGCCGGCGAGTAGGCCGCGGCGCCGAGTCCCACCAGCCCGTAGGCGAGCAGCGGGTTGACATGGAACAGCATCAGCGCACAGCCGGCGATCTTGATGGCGTTGGAAATGAACATCACCTGGCCCTTGGGCAGCCGGTCGGCGAATGCCCCCACGTACGGCGCCAGCACCACGTACGACACGACGAAGAAGAACTTCAGGTAGGGCGTGAGCCAGGACGGCGCGTTCGCCTGCATGAGCACCGCGATCGCGGCGACCAGCAGCGCGTTGTCGGCGAGCGACGAGAAAAACTGCGCCGCCATGATGACGTAGAAGCCGCGGCTCATCGCTCGCAATCGCACGCTGGTGCCTGCATGGGGTTCGCGCCCTTCGTGGAATTCTCGTGCCGCGTTGCCGCCGCTCACGCTGCCGCATCGGACCGTCGCGGCAATCCGCCGGGGCCGCGTTGCTCGCTTGGGCCGGGTTTATAGCACGGATGCACCGCGCCGCCAGCGCCGCTCAGCCTTCGGGCGGGCGGCGCCGGCGCTCGAGCTCGCCGAGCAGGCGCTCCTGTTCGGCGAACGATGGTGTGCGCGGCGTGGGTCGCGCTTCGTCTGCGTCGGTGAAATGGCCACGGAACCCGGGCGGCACGCCCGGCGCCGGGCGCAGGTACGCCTGCATGCGCAGGCGCTTGTTGAGCGCGACAACGCGGCGTTCGATCCAGAACAGGTCAAACAGCGCCCATCCCGCGAGCGCCGCGCCAAGCGCGGCGCTCGCGCGTGGATCGATGGCGAGCAACGCGAGCGCCGCGGCCGTCAGCCCGCGGTAGATCCAGGCGCCGACCGGCTCGTGCAGATACGCCCGGTGCGCGCCCAGCGGAAAGGCGAGCAGCAGCAGGTAGGCGGTGCGCCGCCGGCGCAGCGCCTGCGCGAGCCGCAGGTTCGCTTGCTGCAGGCCCTCGCCGCCGAGGTCGAGGTTTTTCCAGGTTTCGGTCATAAGCTATCGCAGGGCTTAAGTTTATGATTCAATAAGCGCATTCTCAACAGCTATTAATGCATCGCATGGCCGATCGCCGCCTGCAGGTATTCCACGCCGTCGCCAAGCAGCTGAGTTTCACCAAGGCCGCCGAGGCGCTGTTCATGACCCAGCCCGCGGTGACCTTCCAGATCAAGCAGCTGGAGGAGCATTTCAACACCCGCCTGTTCGAGCGCGGCCACGGCCGCATCGCGCTCACGCCCGCTGGCCACGTGGTGCTCGAGTATGCGGAGCGCATCCTCGGGCTTTCGGCCGAGCTCGATATCCGCCTGAAGGAGATGACCGGGCAGATCGCCGGGCCCTTGCTGGTGGGCGCGAGCACCACCATCGCCGAATTCCTGCTGCCGCAGGTGTTGGGCGCGTTCAAGTCGAAGTACCCGCTGGTTCAGCCGCGCCTGCTGGTGGCCAACTCGGAGATCGTGGAAAGCCGTGTCGCGGAGCACACGCTCGACATCGGCTTCATCGAGGCGCCCTCGCATCTATCGAACGTGAGTACCGACGTGTGCTGCGAGGACGAGCTGCAGGTGGTGTGCGCGCCCTCGCACCCGCTCGCCAAGCTCAAGTCCGCGAGCGCGAAGCAGCTCGCGCAGCACGCGTTCATCAGCCGCGAGTCGGGCTCGGGCACGCGCGAAGTGACCGACCAGTACTTCCAGCGCGCCGGGATCCGGCCGGATGCGCTGAACGTGGTGATGGAGCTCGGCAGCCCGGAGGCGGTCAAGGGCCTGGTGGCGAGCGGCCTGGGCTTCGCCATCATGTCGAGTACGACCGTGGCGCAGGAGACCAAGTTCGGCGTGCTGGCGCGCGTGCCTCTCGCACCGCGCCTGACGCGCAACCTCTCGGTGGTGTACCCGAAGGAGAAGTTCCGCTCGCGGCTGGTCAACTCCTTCGTGCAGTTCGCGAAGGAGCGGCTCGTGGCGGCGCACGGCGCCTGAGCGCCATGAAGCGCTTTCTCGCCGTCCAGCACACGTTCTCCGAGTTCTTCGGCGCGCTCGAGCCGCAGTTCGAGGCACGCGACATCGGCTTTACCTACGTGCGCACGGTCGCCGGGCAGGACGTCGCCGGCACGCCCTCGCAGTTCGACGCGCTGTGGCTGCTGGGCGGCGCGCATCCGGCGAGCGATCGCGAGCACTGCCCGTTCATCGAGCAGGAGATCAATCTGGTGCGCGCCTTCGAGAGGGCACGCCGGCCGGTGATCGGGCTTGGCTTCGGCGCGCACGTGCTCGCCGCGGCGCACGGCGCGGCGCTGTACGCCGAGCCCGAGCACGACGCGCGCTTCGCGCTGGCGCGGGCGCTGGTCGCGGACGATCCGCTCGCGCGCGCGGTCGATGGCCGCAGTGTGCTGGTGATGGCCAACGGCCGCGCGGAGCTCGCACCTGGGTCAGTGCCGCTGGTCACCGACGAGACGGGCGGCTGGCTCGCGTTCCGCGCCGGCGAATGGTCCTACGGGCTGCTGTTCCGGCCCGAGCTCAAGCCCGGTATGCTCGAAGACATGGTGATGGAGGAGGACCGTCCCGTGCCCGATAACATTGGTGAGCTGATCGAGGCCGCGCGCGAGCAGTGGCCGGCGCTGCAGGAGATCACCAACCGCGTGAGCGCGGCGCTGGTCGCGGCGCTCGGGCTGATGGATGAGCGCCGCAAGGCGCCGGTGTTCCCTATTCTGGAGCGACGCTGAGCATGCCGCGCCCCATCCGCGCCACAATCCGCGCCGCCGCGCTCGCCCGCAACCTCGCGCTGGCGCGCCGCCGCGCCGGCACCGCCCGGGTGTGGGCGGTGGTCAAGGCGAACGCCTACGGCCACGGGCTGCTGCGCGCGGCGCGCGCGCTTGCGGCGGCCGACGGCCTGGCGGTGCTCGATTTCGAGGAGGCCATCCGCCTGCGCATGGCGGGCGACAAGCGGCCGATCCTGCTGCTCGAGGGCTTCTTCAGCGCGCAGGACCTGCCGCTGCTCGCCGAATACGCGCTCACCCCGGTGGTGCACAACCTCGAGCAGCTCGAGATGCTCAAGAAGGCCGCGCTCAGCGCGCCGATCGACGCCTACCTGAAGGTGAACAGCGGCATGAACCGGCTCGGCTTCAACGTCGACAATGTGCGCCTCGCCTACCAGAGCCTGCGCGAGCACCCCCAAGTACACGGGGTGACGGTGATGACGCATTTCGCCGACGCCGATGGCGCCGCTGGCGTCGCGGCGCAGCTCGAATGGTTCAACGAGATGACCGATGCGCTTCCGGGTCCGCGCTCGCTCGCCAACTCAGCGGCGCTGCTGCGCTTTCCCGAGACCTGCGCCCAATGGGTACGCCCCGGGATCATGCTTTACGGCTGCTCGCCGTTCGGCTACGCCGACCCCGCGCACAGCGCGCTGGGGTTGGGCCTCGAGCCGGCGATGACTCTCGAAAGCGCGCTGATCGCGGTGCAGCACCTGCATCCGGGCGAGCGTATCGGCTACGGCTTCGCCTTCGAGGTCTCCGAGGAGATGACCATCGGCGTGGCCGCCTGCGGCTACGCCGACGGCTATCCGCGCCACGCGCCCTCGGGCACTCCGGTGCTGGTCGCGGGGCACAGGACGCGCACCGTGGGGCGCGTGTCAATGGACATGCTCTGCGTGGACATCAGCGACATCCCCGAGGCGTACATCGGCTCCGGCGTGACGCTGTGGGGCGAGGGCCTGTCGGCCGACGAGGTCGCCGTGGCGGCGGGCACGCTCAGCTATGAGCTGCTGTGCGCGCTTGCGCCGCGGGTGCCGGTGATGGAGGTCGGGTAGGGGCAATCGCGCGCCGTGCGCCCTTGGTTTTTGAGCGATCTCCGCTCTTTGAGCGGGACGCTGTCTGACCCGCTCAAAGAGCGGAGACACGCGATCGTCGCAATTCACTGAACTTCGATAGCAACCACCCGATGGCCAAAGTCAAGTCCACTTACGTCTGCGCCGAGTGCGGTGCGAGCGCGCTGCAGTGGTTCGGCACCTGCCCGGCCTGCGGCGCGGTCGGCACGCTGACGGAGACGGTCGTTGAGCGGGCTTCGGCGCACCGCTACGCAGGCCTGGCGCCCGCGGCGGCGCCGGTGCCGCTCGGGGAGATCGAGGCGCGCGAGCTGGAGCGCATTCCGACCGGCCTCGCGGAGCTCGACCGCGTGCTGGGCGGCGGGCTGGTGGCCGGGCAGGTGACGTTGATCGGCGGCGATCCCGGGATCGGCAAGTCCACGCTGCTGCTGCAGGCGCTGGCGAGCCTTGGCGCGCAGCGCGACACGCTTTACGTCACCGGCGAGGAGTCGGCCGACCAGGTGGCGCTGCGCGCGCGCCGGCTGTCGCTCGAGGCTGGCAGCGTGCACCTGCTCGCCGAGATCCAGCTCGAGCGCATCGCCGCCGCGCTCGAGGCGCGCAAGCCCGAAGTCGCGGTGGTGGACTCGATCCAGACGCTGTACTCGGACGCACTCACTTCGGCGCCGGGCTCGGTGGCCCAAGTGCGCGAGTGCGCAGCGCAGCTCACGCGGCACGCGAAGCGGAGCGGCACGGCGCTTTTCATCATCGGCCACGTCACCAAGGAGGGCGCGATCGCCGGTCCGCGCGTGCTCGAGCACATCGTGGACACGGTGCTGTACTTCGAGGGTGACCCGCACTCCGCCTTTCGGCTGGTGCGTGCGATCAAGAACCGCTTCGGCGCGGTGAACGAGTTGGGTGTGTTCGCCATGACCGACCGCGGCCTGCGCGCGGTGAGCAATCCGTCGGCGCTCTTTCTGTCGCAGCACGAGTACGCGGTGGCCGGCTCCTGCGTGCTCGCTACGCTCGAAGGCACGCGCCCGCTGCTGGTCGAGGTGCAGGCGCTGGTGGATGATGCGCACGCTCCAAACCCGCGCCGGCTCTCGGTGGGCCTGGAGCAGAACCGGCTCGCGATGCTGCTCGCGGTGCTGCACCGCCATGCCGGTATCGTGACCTTCGAGCAGGACGTGTTCGTGAACGCGGTGGGTGGGGTACGCATCGGCGAGCCTGCCGCCGATCTGGCGGTGTCGCTCGCGGTGGTGTCCTCCCTCACCGACCGGCCGATCCCGTCCAAGGTGGTGGTGTTCGGCGAGATCGGCCTGGCGGGCGAGGTGCGCCCCGCGCCGCGCGGCCAGGAGCGGCTCAAGGAAGCCGCCAAGCTCGGCTTCGAGAAGGCGGTCGTGCCCAAGGCCAATCAACCCAGGGGCCGCATCGCGGGCCTCGAGGTGATCGCGGTCGAGCGCGTCGACCAGGCGGTGCGGGTGCTGCGCGATCTTTAGCCGCGCACGCGCTGCGCGACGATGAACAGGCGGCGGAACGGCAACAGCGTGCGCCCGTCGCCCTCGGGCGGATACGCGGCTTTCACCCGCGCGCGGTAGTCGGCTTCGAAGACGCTACGTTCGGGCTCCCCGAGGCGATCGAGGAACTGCTTGAGCCAGGTGCCCTTGGTGAATTCGGCCACCGGGTTGTCGCCCCGGAGCACCTGCAGGTATTCGGTCTCCCAGATGTCCAGCGTCGCAGTCCGGTCCTGCAGCAGCCCCCAGTAGTACCGCGACTCGGCGACCGGCTGCCGCCGCAGGTGCGGCTCGAGCCGGACCCGCCATGGGCCCTGCTCGATCGCATCGCTCACGCAGGTATGCGACGCAGCGCCGAAGTTGCGCGGCATCTGGACCGCGAGCCAGCCGCCGGGTTTGACGCCAGCGAGCAGGCCCGGGATGAGCGCATCGTGCCCCGGGAGCCAGTGCAGCGTGGCGTTGCTGTAGAGCACGTCGACCGGTTGCTGCGGCCGCCAGCGCGCGAGGTCGGCCTGCACGAATTGGACTCGCGGATGATCGGCGCGCGCCCTGGCCAGCATTTCCGGCGAGCTGTCCACGCCCGTCAGCTTCGCCCGTGGCCAGCGCCCGAGCAGCAGCGGGGCGAGATTGCCTGCGCCGCAGCCCAGGTCGACCACGCTCTCCGGCGCGGAAGCCGGTATGCGCGCCAGCAGATCGAGCGCCGGGCGGATGCGCTCGCCGGCGAATTTCAGGTATTGGGAGGGATCCCAGCCCATGAGGGTGAGGGTATCCGCGCCGCGCACCGGGAACAAGGCCGCGCGGTGCGCTGCCCGCTGTGCGAAATTGCACGGGCCGCGCGCGATGTCCCTGGAAAGATCGAACCGGCGAGGTGTAACGTCGGCCAAAGGCGACGGGCAAGCGCGGTGCCCCGCGCCGCGGCCGCCGACGGAGGCATGCGATGACTGTCACGATCGATCCATTTCGCGACGACGAGGGGCTCGAGACCTTTGCCGCCGGAGCCACCGTCTTCTCCGAGGGCGAGGCGGGCGACCGGATGTACGTCGTGCTCCACGGCGAAGTGGCCCTGAGCATCAACGGCCGGCGGGTGGAGACCATCGGATCCGGCGGCATCCTGGGCGAGATGGCACTCGTCGACAGCGGGCTGCGCAGCGCCACCGCGATTGCGACGCGGGAGGCGCAGCTGGCGCCGATCACGGCGCAGCGCTTTATGCTCCTGGTTCAGCAAAAGCCCGAGTTCGCGCTGCAGATCATGCGCTTGCTGGCGGCGCGACTGCGGCGCATGGACGCTCTGGTCTAGGAGCTGCCGCGTAGGACGTGGGCCGCGGCGCGCAGGCCACTGCGCACCGCCGCTTCGAGCGTCGGCGGATATTCCGGATCGGTGTAGTCGCCGGCGAGATACAGGCCGGGGAGCGGGGTGTCCGGACCCGGGCGCGCGACCTCGGGCACGGTGGTAACGGTGGCGCGCTTCTCTGCGATCACGCGCGACCAGATCAGGGACGGCAGCTCGCCGAGCGCCTGCGCAAGCTCGCGGTGGCATTGCGCGGCGAGCTCGCCGTGCGCCATCTGCTGATGGTCGCCCTGCGCGCTGATGACGCACGCAATGCGCCCGCGCTCACCGGTAAGCGCGCCGCGATCGAAGACCCATTGCACTAGGCCACCGGCGAGCCCGAGCATCGGCGCGGGCAGGCATACCGGACTTCCGTACTGGAGATAGCAGGTGTAGATCGGCTGGTAGCCATACCCGCTCGCGCTCCGCGCGAGTGGCGCGAGCTCGGGCAGCGACGCGGCGAGGGGCGCCAAGTGGTAGGGCGCGCAGGCAAGGATGACGCGCTCGAAGCGCTCGCCGTCGACGCGGAACGCGTCGCCGTCGCGCTGCAGCGCGCGTACGCGGCGGCCGGTGAGGACCATGCCGCCGCGCGCAGCGACGTAGCGCGCCGCGGGCTCGGGAAACAGGCGCGACAGGTCCACGCGCGGCAGCAGCAGGTCGGAGTCCGCACGCGCGCCGCCTAGACTGTCGCGCAGCACGGCGAGGAACGCGTTCGCCGAGGCCTGTTGCGGCAGCGTGTTGAGCGCCGCTACGCACAGCGGCACCCAGAGGTAGCGCGCGGCAACGCCATCCTGCGCGTGGCGCGCCAGCAGCGCGCCGACTGTCTCGTCGGCGGCGAGGCGAAAACGGTTGCGGCGCATGGCGCGCATGAAGCGCATCGCGCCCAGCCGTTCGCGCCAGGGCAGGCCGCGCGCGCTCAGCAGCGCGCCGAGCAGGTGCAGCGGGGCGTGCCAGCGCGGCGCGCGCAGATGAAAGCCGCGCGCGTAGCGCAGCTCGAGCGGCACTCGCAGCAGCGCCCGCTCCGGATCGGCGCCGACCTGGCGCATGAGGGCGAGCAGCTCGCGGTAGGCGCCGACCAGGATGTGCTGGCCGTTGTCCAGCTCGTGGCCGTGGCTGCGCACGCGCCGCGCCCGACCACCGGGCGCGGTCGCGGCCTCGAACACGGTGACGCGCGCGCCCGCGCCCGCGGCGGCGAGGGCGACCGCGGCGGACATGCCGGCGTAGCCTGCGCCGACCACGGCGACACGCGCGGATCCCGACGCTACGCGCTCACCCAGGTCTTCCATGCGATCCACAGCTTGCGCAGGGGCGTGAGCGAGGTGCGTCGCTCGAGCACGTCGAAGCCGCCGCGCTCGATTTCCCCGAGCAGCGCGCGATAGATCGCAGCCATGATGAGACCCGGACGCTGCGTCCGGCGGTCCGCCTGCGGCAGCAGCTCGAGCGCACGCTCGTAGAAGGAGCGCGCGCGCCGCGTCTCGAAGCGCATCAGCTCGGCGAAGGCCGGGCTGGCGCGCGCGGCGAGGATATCGGCCGCCGGTACGCCGAAGCGCTGCAGATCCTCGAGCGGCAGGTAGATCCGGCCCTTGCGCGCGTCCTCGCCCACGTCGCGCACGATATTGGTGAGCTGGAACGCGATGCCGAGCTGCTTGGCGTATTCGAGCGTGCGCGTATCGCGGTAGCCGAAAATCCCCGCCGCGAGCAGCCCGACTACGCCTGCCACGTGGTAGCAGTAGCGCTCCAGCCCGGCGAAGTCCGCGTAGCGCGCCTGGGTCAGATCCATCTCCATGCCGTCGATGATCTCGTTCAGCCGCTCGGCGGTGATGCCAAAGGGCTCGAGCGCCGGCGCGAGCGCGCGCGTGACCGGATGCTGCGCGTGGTCGGCGAACAGGTTTGCCACCTCAGTGCGCCACCATGCCAGTTTGCTGCGCGCCAGCTGCGCGTCGCTGCACTCGTCGACCACGTCGTCGACCTCGCGGCAGAACGCGTACAGGGCGGTGATCGCGCGCCGGCGCGCGGGGGACAGGAACAGGAACGCGTAGTAGAAGCTCGAACCGCTGGCGGCTGCCTTGCGTTGGCAGTATTCGTTGGGTGTCATCGGGGGCGAAGTGCGCGTTGTGCATGCTCTTGTCAAAGCGCGCGGCCGATCAGCACGGACCAGTCGTACCAACGCAGCACCGGGCGGCGGCGGAACATGTCCCCGCGCGCCGCACGCAGCTTGGCGAGCACGCGCAGGCCGCCCTGCACGGTGACGCGGATCTCCAGCCCGATGCGGCCGGGCAGGGCGCGCCCGAGCGGGGCGCCGGAGTCCAGCAGCGCGCGCGCGCGCTCGATCTGAAAGGCGATGAGTGCGCGCCAGGCATCGTCGCAGCGCTGCTCGGCGATGTGGCGCTCGCTCACCCCGAAGCGCCGCATCTCGTCCTGCGGCAGGTAGATGCGTCCCTTGGCATAGTCGAGCGCGACGTCCTGCCAGAAGTTGGCGAGTTGCAGACCGGAGCAGATTGCGTCCGACCAGGCCAGTTGCTGCGCCTCGCCGCGCTCGAACAGGTGCAGCAGCAGGCGGCCGACCGGATTGGCCGAGCGCCGGCAGTACGCGAGCAATTCGGCGAAATCGGCGTAGCGCTGCTTGACGACGTCCTGCGCAAAGGCGTCGAGCAGGTCGCGCAACAGCGGCACCGGCAGTGCGCGTTCGCCCACCAAGTGCGCCAGTGCGGCGAACAGCGGCGTGCGCGGCGCTTCGCCGCGCTCGATGCAGTCGAGCTCCCGGCGGTACGCGTCCAGGCGCGCCAGGCGCTCGGCCGGCGCCAGCTCGCCCTCGTCGGCGAAGTCGTCCGCGCTGCGCGCGAACCGGTAGATCAAGGCCACCGGCGCGCGCATAGCCGCCGGCAGTAGCAGCGAGGCAACCGGAAAGTTCTCGTAGTGGCCGACGGACACCGTTTGATTGATTCTTAACGAATTTTGCGCTTGCTCGCGGCGGGGAGAGCGGCGATCACAGGTATAATAGTGTGCCTTTTATTCCCGCTTCACGCGCGAAGGTGGCGGAACTGGTAGACGCACCGGGTTTAGGTCCCGGCGCCGCAAGGCATGGGGGTTCGAGTCCCTTCCTTCGCACCATTCCGTGACGGCCGGCAGGCGGGACAACATCGAGGACGCGATACGCATGGCAGCAAACGTGGAAACGGTCGGTGCGCTCGAGCGGCGCGTGTCGATGTCGGTGCCGCTCGAGGAGATCGAGCGCCGGGTCGATGAGCGGCTCAAGCAACTCGCGCGCAACGCCAAGATGCCGGGCTTCCGCCCCGGCAAGGTGCCGATGAAGATGGTAGCGCGGCAATACGGCATGCAGGTGCGCTCCGAGGTGCTCGGCGACGCGGTGGAGAAGGCCTTCGGCGAGGCGGTGAAGGGAGCTAACCTCAGGGTGGCCGGTAATCCGCGCATCGAGAAGAAGGACGGCGCCGACGACAAGGCGCTCGAGTTCAGCGCCACCTTCGAGGTCTATCCCGAGGTGCAGCTCGGCGACGTCGCTAACGCGACGGTGGAGCGGCCGCAGGTGAGCGTCGACGATGCGGCCGTCGACAAGACCATCGACATCCTGCGCAAGCAACGCGTCCAGTATGTGCCGGCGCCGCGCAGCGCGCAGGACGGCGACCGGTTGACGGTCGATTTCGAGGGCACGATCGACGGTCAGCCGTTCGGCGGCAACAAGGCCTCCGGGTTCGCGTTCGTGCTCGGCGAGGGCCGCATGCTGCCCGAGTTCGACGCCGCCGCACGCGGCATGGCCGTGGGCGAGAGCAAGAGCTTCGAGCTCCGCTTTCCGGCCGATTACCATGGCAAGGAAGTGGCCGGGAAGACCGCCCGCTTCGAGCTCGCGATCAAGCAGGTCGAGGAACCGAAGCTGCCCGAGCTCGATGCCGAGTTCGCCAAGGGTCTGGGGGTGGCCGACGGCGACCTGGCCAAGATGCGCGAGGAGGTGAAGGCGAACGTCGAGCGCGAGGTGAAGAAGCGCATCGAGGCACACACCAAGAGCCAGGCGCTGCAGGCGCTGCTCGACAGCACGCCGCTCGATCTGCCGAAGGCGCTGGTGCAGGAGGAAGCGCAGCGCCTTGCGCAGGCCGCGGCCGCCGACCTGCAGGCGCGCGGGCTGAAAATCGAACAGGGTCGGCTCGATCCGTCGGCGTTCGATGCGAGCGCCAAGCGCCGCGTGGCGCTCGGGCTGATTATCGGCGAGCTGGCGCGCGCGCAGGCACTGCAGCCCAAGCCTGACCAGGTGCGCGTCCTGATCGAGCAGGAGGCGCAGGGCTACGACAGTCCCGCCGAGGTGGTAAAATGGTTTTACATGCAGCCGCAGCGCTTGTCGGAAATGGAGGGCTTGGCCCTCGAGGGCAACGTCGTCAACTGGTTGCTTTCCAAGGCCAAGGTTGTCGACAAGGCGGTTTCCTTCGACGAACTGATGAGCAGCGGCGCATGAGCGACTTCCTCTGGCAATTTCCGCCGACGAACGTGGACCGGACCGAGCCGCAGGGCCTCGGCCTGATCCCGATGGTGATCGAGCAGTCGGGGCGCGGCGAGCGTGCCTACGACATCTACTCGCGCCTTCTCAAGGAGCGCGTAGTGTTCCTGGTGGGGCCGGTCACCGAGATCACGGCTAACCTGATCGTGGCGCAGCTCCTGTTCCTCGAGTCCGAGAACCCTGACAAGGATATTTTCTTCTACATCAACTCGCCCGGCGGCTCGGTGTCGGCGGGCATGGCGGTGTACGACACCATGCAGTTCATCAAGCCGGACGTGTCCACGCTGTGCGTGGGGCAGGCGGCGAGCATGGGGGCGCTGCTGCTCGCCGCGGGCGACAAGGGCAAGCGCTTCTGTCTACCCAACTCGCGCGTGATGATCCACCAGCCGCTGGGCGGCTTCCAGGGTCAGGCCTCCGACATCGAGATCCACGCGCGCGAGATCCTGTACCTGCGCCAGCGGCTCAACGAGATCCTGGCCAAACACACCGGCCAGACGGTGGAGGCGATCGGCCGCGACACCGATCGCGACAATTTCCTGTCCGGCGAGGACGCGGTAAAGTACGGTATCGTGGACAAGGTGCTGACGGCGAGGGAACCAGGCTAGGAGCACAGCGTATGTCGGACAAGTCCTCCTCAAGCGAGAAGCTGCTGTACTGTTCGTTCTGCGGCAAGAGCCAGCACGAAGTGCGCAAGCTCATCGCGGGCCCGTCGGTGTTCATCTGCGACGAGTGCATCGAGCTGTGCAACGACATCATTCGCGAGGAGACGGCCACCGACAAGGGCGGCAAGGGCGCGCGCTCCGACCTGCCGACGCCGCGCGAGATCCGGCAGATCCTTGACCAGTACGTCATCGGACAGGACCAGGCGAAGAAGATCCTCTCGGTCGCGGTCTACAACCACTACAAGCGGCTCAAGCACCTGTCGAAGAACGACGAGGTCGAGCTGGCGAAGTCGAACATCCTGCTGGTCGGGCCGACTGGCTCCGGTAAGACCCTGCTCGCGCAGACGCTCGCCCGGCTGCTTAACGTGCCGTTCGTGATCGCCGACGCCACCACGCTCACCGAGGCGGGCTACGTCGGCGAGGACGTCGAGAACATCATTCAGAAGCTGCTGCAGAACTGCGACTACGACGTCGACAAGGCGAAGCGCGGCATCGTGTACATCGACGAGATCGACAAGATCTCGCGGAAGTCGGACAACCCGTCGATCACGCGCGACGTTTCGGGCGAGGGCGTGCAGCAGGCGCTGCTCAAGCTGGTCGAGGGCACCGTCGCCTCGGTGCCGCCGCAGGGCGGGCGAAAGCATCCGAACCAGGACTTCGTGCAGGTCGACACGACCAATATCCTGTTCGTGTGCGGCGGCGCGTTCGACGGGCTGGAGAAGATCGTGCGCAACCGGACCGAAAAGACCGGCATCGGTTTCGGCGCGGAGATGCGCAGCCCGAGCGACTCCAAGGCCACCTACGACCTGCTAAAGAGCGTCGAGCCCGAGGACCTGATCAAGTACGGCCTGATCCCGGAGTTCGTGGGCCGTCTGCCGGTGACAGCCACACTCGAGGAGCTCGATGAGGGCGCGCTGATCCAGATCCTCACCGAGCCGAAGAACGCGCTCACCAAGCAATACCAGAGGCTGTTCCTGATGGAGGGCGTCGAGCTCGAAATCCGCCCGGCGGCGCTTGCCGCCGTGGCCCGCAAGGCACTCGCGCGCAAGACCGGCGCGCGCGGGCTGCGCTCGATTCTCGAGCAGGTGTTGCTCGACACCATGTACGACCTGCCGGCGCTGGAGAACGTGAGCAAGGTGGTGGTTGACGAGCAGATGATCACTGCCGAGGGCAAGCCGCTGCTCATCTACTCCGACCAGCACAAGGTCGCGAGCAGCTCGGCGTAGCAGGAACCCGCGCGCCGCCGGCGTGTCGAAATGCCGGGGCGCCTGATTGTCAGAAACGTCAAATCCGGCGGTAATTCGCGCGCCGGCGCGTTGCGGCGCGTGGCGGGTGCGTGTAGGCTAGCCCTCGAGAGTCGCGCCATCCGACGCGACCCTTGCGGAGCGAATGCCCGTTGATTTTCGGCCTGGAGGCCGCATCTTCCAGGGAGCATCCACGCCTTAGAGGCCCGTAATGTCCGAGCAAGAGAACGTTCCCGCGACTGTCCAGTACCCCCTGCTCCCGCTGCGCGACGTGGTGGTGTTCCCGCACATGGTGATTCCGCTGTTCGTCGGCCGCCCGAAATCCATCAAGGCGATGGAGACGGCGATGGAGGCCGGCAAGTCGATTCTGCTGGTGGCGCAAAAGTCCGCCTCCAAGGACGACCCGGGGTCGGAGGACATGTATGAGATCGGCTGCGTCTCGAACATCCTGCAGATGCTGAAGCTGCCAGACGGCACGGTGAAGGTGCTGGTCGAGGGCGGCAGCCGCGCGCGCGTCACCCAGGTGACCGATTTGCGCACGCACTGGGTGGCGGACGCCGCTGCGATCGCTGCGGAGCCAGTGCAGCCGCCCGAGATTGAGGCGATGCGCCGCGCGCTGCTGTCGGCGTTCGACCAGTACGTGAAGCTCAACAAGAAGATCCCGCCCGAGATCCTGACCTCTCTGCAGGGCATCGACGAGGCGGGGCGGCTGGCGGACACGGTGGCCGCGCATCTGCCCCTTAAGCTCGAGCAGAAGCAGCAGGTGCTGGAAATGTTCGACGTCAAGCAGCGGCTCGAGCACCTGCTGTCGCAGCTCGAGACGGAGATCGACATCCTGCAGGTCGAAAAGCGCATCCGCGGGCGGGTCAAGCGCCAGATGGAGAAGAGCCAGCGCGAGTACTACCTGAACGAGCAGGTCAAGGCGATCCAGAAGGAGCTCGGCGAGGGCGAGGAAGGCGCCGACCTCGAGGAGATGGAAAAGCGCATCCGGCGCGCGCACATGCCCAAGGAGGCGCGCAAGAAGGTCGAGTCGGAGCTGAAGAAGCTCAAGCTCATGTCGCCGATGTCAGCCGAGGCGACCGTGGTGCGCAATTACGTCGAGACGCTGGTCAATCTGCCGTGGAAGAAGAAGTCCAAGATCTCCAAGGAGATCAAGACCGCGCAGACGATCCTGGACCGCGACCATTACGGCCTGGAGAAGGTCAAGGAACGCATCGTCGAATACCTGGCGGTGCAGAGCCGCGTCGACACGATGAAGGCGCCGATCCTGTGCTTGGTCGGGCCGCCGGGGGTGGGCAAGACCTCGCTCGGCCAGTCGATCGCCAAGGCGACCAACCGCAAGTTCGTGCGCATGTCGCTCGGCGGCGTGCGCGACGAGGCCGAGATCCGGGGGCATCGCCGGACCTACATCGGTTCGATGCCGGGGAAGATCCTGCAGAACATGACCAAAGCCGGCGTCAGGAACCCGCTGTTCCTGCTCGACGAGGTCGACAAGATGGGCATGGACTGGCGGGGCGACCCGTCCTCCGCGCTGCTCGAGGTGCTCGATCCGGAGCAGAACAACACTTTCGTCGACCACTACGTCGAGGTGGAGTACGACCTGTCCGACGTGATGTTCGTCGCCACGGCGAACACGCTCAACATCCCGCCGGCGCTCGCCGACCGCATGGAGGTGATCCGGCTGTCGGGCTACACCGAGGATGAGAAGCTGCATATCGCCACCCGCTACCTGCTGCCCAAGCAGATGAAGAGCAACGGCCTCGAGGACGGCGAGCTGGCCGTGAACGACCAGGCGATCCGCGACATCGTGCGCTACTACACGCGCGAGGCCGGGGTGCGCAGCCTCGAGCGGGAGATCTCCAAGATCTGCCGCAAGGCGGTCAAGCAGCTGATGACCGAGAAGAAGGACGCCGAAGGCAAGGCGAAGCGGATCGCCGTCACGCCGCGCAACCTGGACAAGTTCCTCGGCGTGCGGCGCTACACCTTGGGCATGGCCGAAAAGCAGAACCAGGTCGGCCAGGTGACGGGGCTGGCGTGGACCGAGGTGGGCGGCGAGCTGCTCACGATCGAGACGGTGACGATGCCCGGCAAGGGCAAGACCATTACCACCGGCAAGCTGGGCGAGGTGATGCAGGAGTCGATCCAGGCCGCGCTCTCCGTGGTGCGCAACCGCTCGCGTAGGCTCGGCGTGCCGGAGGACTTCTACCAGAAGAACGACATCCACATTCACCTGCCGGAGGGAGCGACGCCCAAGGACGGTCCGAGCGCCGGCATCGGCATCGTGACCGCGATGGTCTCCGTGCTGACCGGAATTCCGGTGCGCGCGGACGTCGCCATGACCGGCGAGATCACGCTGCGTGGCGAAGTGCTGCCGATCGGCGGACTCAAGGAGAAGCTGCTCGCGGCGCACCGCGGCGGGATCAAGAAGGTCCTCATCCCGGAGGAGAACGTCAAGGACTTGGCCGAGATTCCGGACAACATCAAGGGCAGACTGGAGATCGTCCCGGTGAAGTGGATCGACAAGGTGCTCGAGATTGCGCTCGAGCGACATCCCGAGCCGCTGCCCGAACCGGTGGAAGTCGGCGCGCTGCCGAAGACCGAGGGCGACAAAGCGGGTCCGGTGATCACTACGCATTAGGGCCGAGGCGGCTTTGCCGGCGGGGACGCCGCGGGCAAGGCGCAACCTTTTGGGAAAAGCGCAGCGAGCAGGTGCGCGCAAGGAGGAGCAGTGAATAAATCGGACATGATCGAGCAGATTGCGCAGGCGGCGGAAATCTCGAAATCGGCCGCCGAGCGCGCGGTCGACGCGATGGTCGGGGCGATCAAATCGAGCCTGAAGAAGGGCGACAGCGTGACGCTGGTAGGGTTCGGCACCTTCTATGCCGGTAAGCGCGCGGCGCGCACCGGGCGCAATCCGCAAACCGGAGCGGAAATCAAGATCGAAGCCGCGCAAGTGCCGAAGTTCCGCGCTGGAAAAGCACTTAAGGATGCGCTAAACTGACGCGCTTTTTTCGCGGCGCGGTGCCGAACGGGGTGGCCGAAGGGTGCTTAGCTCAGCGGTAGAGCGTCGCCCTTACAAGGCGAATGTCGGGAGTTCGACCCTCTCAGCACCCACCATA
>Ga0307373_10007992_pt1 | contig 16267 bp, 11 predicted proteins | sample OX2MG_FD_202534 | JGI IMG/M metagenome (GOLD analysis project Ga0307373, IMG submission 202534) | Soil microbial communities from Risofladan, Vaasa, Finland - OX-2 | ecosystem: Environmental > Terrestrial > Soil > Coastal area > Acid sulfate soil | place: Finland: Risofladan, Vaasa | collected... | reverse complement strand
ACGCGGGCGGGCTCTATTGAAGAGAGAGCCACCGACGCTCCGAGCCTTGCCCAGCAATCGCGTGGGTGGTGCAAAGGTGAGCGAGCCGCCGATCCATCCACGAGCCACCTGGCCGGCCGAGGCGTGGCCGATCCGGACGGCCTGGAAGATCACGAGCGGTGATAGGGCGGCAATGAGGAGCACGGCGACGCCAGATGCCATCCAGTTCTCGGTCGCATCGGTGTTCGTGGGTGAGACCAGCGCCAGGACGACCAGTCGGAACCCGACATAGATGGAGGTCGCCACCACGAACTTGGAGAGGAGCAGCCCGATCAGGAAGGAGGCGAGCTGAGTCGAGGCGCCGGCCAGGCGAGGCCAGATCGAGATCACGCAGACCAATGGGACGAACGAGGTCACGGTGAGGATGAGCGCCGAGCGGACGACGAGCTCCAGGTGTATGACGACCGTGAGGAAGCTGAGTGAGAGCGCCGTGACGATTAGGCCGAAGGTGCTGACGTGAGGACCTGAGCCGGCATCCTGGGAAACGGCGTCGCTGACGGCGACGCTGTGGAGCAGGACGTTGTTGAGGCTGGTGAAATCGGGCGTCCAGGTCGTGGCGAGCAGCGCCGAGTATCCGGCGACGTACTTGAGGGCTGCGAAACCTGCATAGGCGAAGAAGCACGAGGCGACGACTCGCGGGATCAGGGCCAGACCGCTGCCCGCCGAGCCCCACGCGATCCGCTCGATCAGAGCCAGGGCGATGATCGCGCCGACGATCAGGAGCGAGATCGCCAGCACGCGGTCGTAGACCGGCACGATCGCCGCCAGGTCCGGCTCGGTTGCCTGGCCCAGCGAGGCAAGGAGCCAACGGACGCTCGCGATCGCGATCGCGGTCGACCAGTTCGCCACCGCGATGGCGGCGGCGTTGACCAGCTGCGCAGCCTGTCCGCTGTAGTCGCCCATCTAGTTAAAAAGATGTCCGGCATAGTTGGCGGCAGCGACGCCGATGTAGAGCAGGGCGACCGAGAACACCGAGACCGCGATGCCGCCCTTGGCCCGCTCGCCGAGCTCGCGGTTGGCGGTAAAGGAAGCCAGCACCAGGCAGATCAGCGAGACGGTGAGCCCGAGCCCGGCGACCAGGGTGAGGATCGCGGCTGCGTTGTCGGTGAGATGCACGAGGCCGTGGTAGACGCTGGGCGGGAGCCCGTTAAAGTCCGGCGAGACCGAGATTCCTGGGTTGGGGTTCACTACCTGCCTCCTTTGCCGGCTGAGCCGGCACTCAACGCGGGACGGGGAAGGGGACCGACGAGATGGCGCCAGGCGGGAACCTGATCCCAACGCCGGAGCTCCAGCCGCGCCGGTGGAGCGTTGGCGTAGACGAGCACGGCATCAGTCATCCGCCGAAGCTCGTCGACGGAGGCGAGCGGCTTGCCCACGCGCTGCTCGACCGAGCTCGAAAACCGGGAATCCGTTTGGCGCGAGCGGTAGAGGCGCGTTTCGTCCCCGATCGCGCGGGAAAAGACCTCGAGGGTGCGGATGTCGCCCTGGCCCGGGAGTAACAGGCGCGCTCGGCAGTTGTTCCAGACCGTGCGTGCTTCCTCGAGCCCGTAGCCGGCCTCGATCTGGGCCAAGTCGTGGTAGCAGAGCAAAAGCTGGATTCCCTGGCCGGGGCCGCTGGACGCATAGCCGGCGAGGCGGGGGATACGGGCGAAGTTGGCCGCCTCGTCGAGGGCGACCAGCAGGCGAGGCGACAGGACGCCGCCCTGGGTTCGTGCCTTGGCGGTGGCGCGTCTGAGTACTGACATCAGGAGGGCGGAGAAGAGCGGCCGGCATCGCTCGGCGTCCTCCGCCGGTGCGACCAGGTAGAGCGTGCCGCCCTCGCTGAGCAGGCGGTCGATGTCGAGCGCGTCAGGACCTGGGCGAGTGGCGGAGGCGACGCGTTCGTCGTTCCACAGGGAAAGCGAGGAACGGGCGGTTGAGGCGATCGAGCCCGCCTCCTTGTCCGGAGTCAGCGCATAAGCGAGCAGGAGCTCGGCAGCCGTCGGGTCCTTGAGCATTCGCGCCAGCCCGACGTACTGGGCGGGCGCGGTTCGATTGAGGCGTGCCACCACCGAGCGCATGTCGCCGCCTTGCTCGCGCTCGCAGATCACCAGGCCGCTGATCAGGCTCGAGGCGGCGAGGTACCAGTGGGTGTTGTGGCCGCGCTTGCCTTCCGACGTGAAGTGATCGGCGAGCTCGGCCGCCGCCCCCGACGTGGACGCCGCGTCGAGTGGATTCCAGGTCGAGCTCTGCAATCCAAGCCGTTCAAGCCAGGAGTGGTCCTCGTCGAGAGGTGCGAAGACCCACACAGGACCAAGGCGCTGCCTGCGGTCGACGGTGAGGTTGACCAGCTCCTCCTTGGTCGAGGTGGCTATGGCCGCACCCGTCCAGGAGAGCAGCGTCGGAACCACCACGCTCGAGGTCTTGCCCGAGCGCTGGACGCCCATGAGCAGCACGTTGTCCTCGGCCGGCGACTGAAGGACCTGGTCGTTGAAGAAGCCGAGCACGACGCCGTCGCCCGCCAAGGACCGGGCCGGGCCGCAGCGGCCGAGGCGATGGCGGTCGCGCGTAGTTGCCCAACGGCTGCTGCCGTGGCTGTGCGGCGCTGTCGATCCGACCAGCCACGCGGGCAGGTATTCCTGCGCCGCCCAAACCACGGCGCGGCTGAAGAGCCTCAGGATGGCTGTGAACGCTTCCGTCAACCCGCGTGCTCCCACTGCATTCGGCGGTAGCCCTCTTCGAGCTCGCGCTCCATCTGGCGCTGATAGCGACGGGCGACCGCGCGGAGCGCGATCACCGAGCCGCCGACCGGGGCGGGGTAGGGATGGCGAGCGCGGTTAGTGGCAAGGCGCCCGAAAACGAAGACAGGTCTTGCTAAATGTGACGCTGCAGCGGGCTCGGTCCTGGCTGCCTGCGCGATGGTTTGAACCGGCGTCTTGGCTGGCGTGCGCTCCATCCGCTGGCGCTCGATCTCGAGGACCAGTGCTTCTTTCATCGCAGCGAGTCGAGGTTTCGTGATGTCGACTCGGCCGAAGTCTCCGTTGCCGTCCTCGCGCATTCCAGCCAGCACGAGGTGCACGTGGTGGTGCTTGGTGTTGCGGTGGATGGCTGCGATCCAGCGCAGACCGGCGCCGGACTCATGCTCGAGCCGGGCGACCGCGGCCCGCGTCAGCCTCTCGAGGTCGAGTCCGGCCGCCCGCTCGGGCGAGATGACCATCCGGTAGACGGCACGCCGGCGGTCGGCCAGCTCGCCACTTCGGTTCCGAAACAGATGAGGGCGCGAGGCATCGATGGCGCCGGCGACGAAGTTGGCGAAGGCCTTGCGCTCAGCGCTGCCCAGCGAACCGGTCGGGCCAAAGAGCTCGGCGCGCGTGCTGGCACGGTCGCGGTAGGCGACGTACTTGAGCAGGCCGGAGACCTCCGGTCGAGCTTTGGCGCTGGGCTCGGTGGGGTGGAGGTCTCGGTGCTGGACGTAGCGCAGGAAGCCACCCACCGCCTTTCGGACCTGGCCCAGCGAGCCGGCCGGCGTGTACTTGACGGCGAGGATCACGCGCTCGCCCATCAGCGCGCCTCCCGAAAGAGCGTCAGTCGCTCCTCGGCCGCCTGGGTTGCCCTGGCTCCGAGCTCGGCCATGCGGAGCTCGCCGTCGGGCAGCACCGAGGCAACCATCAGCACCGCCTGCTCGGCGGCGACCAGCGCGGCCAGGCTTGCCGGCGAGTCCGCCTTTCCGCCCGTGCCGGGCTCCAGGCTCAGAGCCGCCGAGACCAGCTGGCGGACGGTCGCGCTGAGCGACAGCCCACCGAGCCGAGCCTGCTCGGCGATGGCCGAGCGCTGAGCGGCGGTGAAGCCGACTTGAAGGCGGCGGCCCTGTGAAGTCCCCACATCTATTAACTGGTCATCAGAACCAGCCAAAAACCGTGCGTTGAGCGTGCGTTTTCGAAGTTCGCACGCAAAACGCACGCTCTGAACTCAGGCCGCGGCCCCCGAAGGACGCCGTGAGGCCTCAAAACGCACGGTCGGCGCACGGTAAACGCACGGCCGGTTGGGAGCCTGGGGTCATCTCAAAAGGAGGTGGCCCATGGTCACAAACCCGCAGCCGGAGCTCTTTCTCGAGCAGCTCGACGCGAGTCATCGGCGCAAGCGGTCGATCGAACCCGAGCTACTCGAAAGGCTCGCCCAACAGGACAGCCGCGTGTTCGAGCTTCTCCTACGTCACCGAAGTGGTGAGCCGGTGGAGGACGCGATCGTGGCGGAGCTGCTCCCGGTGGTTGCCGCCAAGTCGGAACGGATGAGCCCGGTCCGGCTCTACGGCCGAGACGACCTGCGACAGCAGCTGATTGCCGAGCTCTTCCACGTCGCCCGCAAGCTGCCCCTCAGGCGGCCGGACTACGTGACTCGGCGCCTCATGATGGGCGCGGCCAAGCGCCTGACTCGGCGCCTGGAACGCGAGTGGTTCCTGCAGCTAGCTGAGTGGTACCAACAGCTGAACTCGACCACGCTGGACGACGCCGACGGCGACTCGGAAGAGGACATGGACGGTGACTCGGAAGAGGAAATCGACGGCGACTCGGCGGAGGACGAGGGATGAGCGCCCTGCACGTTCGAGGAATGTCGGATATCCTCGCCCGCACGAGGGAGGCGGGGATGGAAGCTCAGGCGGGACAACGGTTCTGGAACTGGCGGCGAATCTCGCTCGCCGTCGGCTACGGACTCGTCTTTCTCGCCGGGCTCCAGATCCTGATGGCGGCCGATCCCAACGGACTGATCCTCATGGTCGCGGCTGTCGCCGGAGTGGTGTTCCTCCACCGCACCTGGCTCGGCGTCGTGGTGTGGACCTACGTGCTGCTGGCCGGGGTCGTTGCACTGATATCGGGTGACGATTCCGGCTTCTACGGCGTGGTCGCAGGTATCGGATTCGGCCTGCTTGCGTTGCCGATCTGGTCCTCGCGCCGCAAGGCGCCGCGCCCCGCTTACTGGCCGATGCAGTCACCATTCGCGCCGCCGCCAACCCATTCCGAGCCAACGCCCGCCGTCGACCCCCAACTCTCTGCCACTCCTCTACCAGCCGTCCTGGCGTCAGACGGGGCACACACACCTGTCCAGCCAATGATCCGGACGATCGGCAGGATCCAGGCCCTGACCTCGGCTGGGGACCTCACGGCGAGCCTGATGGGCAAGCCGGTGGTCGGGTTCCTTTGGCTCTACCCGCTCGCACGCTCGGTCCGGAAGCCGGGCGACCGTGTGACCCGGACGGCGATCACCGACGAGGTGGCGCACGGCGTCAGCGATCCCCGTGGCCGTTTGCGTGGATACCTGCGTGACCTGTCCCACCTCCCGGCACCACTTGGTCCGATGGTCAAGGTCCAGGACGAGCTGATCGGATTCGACCTGGACGGTTGTGAGGCCGACTTTGCCCTGCTGCGAACCCTCGCGGACCACGTACGTCAGACCAGCGGATCGCTCGATACCAATTTCCTGGGCCGCGCACAGGAGCTGCTGGTGGAACTCGGTGACGGCGACTTCCTGCCTGGCTTTGAGGACATGGAAAAGCGCGTGACGCAGGGACGCGGAGTCGCCGGTCAGATCGTCTCGGAGGTCCGCGCCCAGATCGACACCATGCGTGCTGATGTCGCCGAAGCGGTCGCCAAAGCACTGTTGGATCGAGGTCAGGCGGCGCTTGCCGTGGCTCTGCTTGACCCGTTGGTCGCCCGCTCGGAGGAGCGCGACGACCTGGCTCGAACTCTGATCAATGCCCTCCGTGAGAGCGGGCAGAATGCCCGGGCCGCGGAGATCCGCCGGCGCTTTGCCGTCGGCCAGGAGAGCTAGAGATGAAGAGCTTGAACAGGCGGCTGCGCGGGCTGCAGCAGCGGCTGGGCGCCCGAGAAGAGCTGATCGCCGTAATTGCTCTCGGGGTGCTGGCCTCGGGCGGCCTGGCCTTCACCGTGGTCACCAACCAGGGCACGCCGGCCGGCGCCGCGCTGGCCTACATGGCGGCTGTTGATCGCGCTGACACCGCCTATGTCTGGAGCCACTCGATCATCGATTCCGCCAGAGCCTCGAACAGCGATGTCTCGCTTTTCGACCGCTCTGCCCTGGCGGCCCAACTTGCCGCCACCGCACACACCCGATCCGGATTCCGCGTCCAGGGTGTCAGCTACACGAGCATCGGTCCCCAGGTCACATTGACCTATAACACCAGCGCCGGCCGCAAGACGACCAGCCTGATGCTGCGCGGCGGAGCGCCGCACCAGTGGACGGTCATCGTCGAGCCCGCAGGCCTTGACGTCCACCTTCCGGGCGGCGCCGGGACTCTTACGATCGACGGCCTGGCGGTGGCGGGAACGGCGGGCAAGGAGATTAGAATCGCCGTTTTCCCGGGCACCCACGAGCTGACCCTGGCCGCTTCCCCGTTGTACTTGCCGTATTCCGGAACCGCGGATGCCGAGCTCCCACTGCCCGCTTTGGCACCTGTGAGCTTCGCCAAGGTCCAGCTGACAGCCGAAGGGATTTCCGATGTGGATCAGACCGTGAACAAGGCGCTCAACGCCTGTGCCGCAATCACGGTCCTGGCGCCTGCAGGTTGCCCCCAATCGCTCGGGCAAGACGTCGCCACTGGTCCGGCGAGCTGGACTCTGCTCGGCGATCCGACCACGGGATCAGCGGTCGGGTTGGACGACCAGTCGAGGGTGCAGGTCTCCGGTCACGTCCTGATGGAGCTGAGCTACGTAAGCCAAACCACCAACAGACAGCGCGTCCTCGCCGTGGGCGGCGCTTATGCTGCCGCACTCGAGTGGGACGGCCAAGCCTTCAGGTTCGCGAGCCTACAAGCAACCTCCGGGGTCCCAGATCTCCCGCGGCCGGCGGCAACCGACGCCCAGGTTCTCGCCGCCCTGAAAGCCCAGTTCGACTCGTGCCTCAAGCTTCAGGCGGGGGAGGGCACCGGCTGCCTCCAAACCGTCGCGGCGTTCAACGCCTCGAACTTCGTCTGGCATGAGGACAGCGACCCGCTCCAGGGCGCGGTCCTGGCCTGGGATGGCCAGCGCGGGATCTTTACGGTGGCCGGCAGCTACGCGCTCAGCGTCGATTACGACTTCAGCCCACCCTTCACTCCCACCCGGCGGATTCACGACACCTCATCGGGCCAGTACATAGCTGACCTCTACTGGGACGGCTCCAAGGTCGTTTTCATCGGCTTGGAGAAGTGAGGAGAAGATAAGCCTGAGTAATCCGCCCCAATACGCACCGGTCCGAGTCCAGCTCGGCCAGATCGCCTGCACGGACACCCACGTCATCACCCCGGCCGGAACCTATCCGCTCAAGGGCACGACATGGACCGTGAGCAACCAGACCTTTGTCACCGAGGCCATCCCCGCTTGGGCGATCATCTGCGCGATCCTCTTCTTCATCTTCTGCCTGCTCGGCCTGCTGTTCTTGCTGGTGAAGCAGCGCCGGGTGAATGGGGCAGTCCAGGTTGGGGTGCAGGGGCCCGGTTTGTCCTTCAGTACCTACATCCCTGTCAACAGCGAATTCGCGGTCTTCCAGATCTCTAACTCGGTTGACGTGATCCGGACGCAGGTGGCGCGATTGACCCAAGCATGAGACTCGGTAGATGCCTGCCGGCGGGGCGGATTAGCTCCGCCGGCGGACACCCGAAACCTCAGCCGAACCTCAGCCGAACCTCAAGAAACCTTGAGGTTGCTGATCGCCTGGCTTTCAGCCTCGAGATAAAAGCCAGCCTGAAGCGGGCGCGAATAGTGCGGATACCGCAACCGATGTAGCACCTCTTTCTCCACCTGCCGAATGCGCTCTCGGGTGTAACCCAATGACGTGGCCGTGTCTTGCACGGTCATAGGTTTGGCACCATCCAGGCCGTACCTGAGCCTTAGGACAAGAATTGGATCGGGCTCCCTGGCGGGAATCGCCGTACAAACCTCCGTTAGCTGCGCACAGAGGAAGGCCAGATCGCCGACTACGTCTGGCGGCCGGCCGAAAAGGCGCCTTAGGAGTGCAAGCCAATGAGCGGCGATTCTCAGCTCCCTTCCGGACAGGCTGGCGATCATCGCGCAGCAGTATATGGATGTCCTATAGCCGTCTCATGCCGTCAAAATCAGCTGGTGAAGAATGACGCCACGGTGGTGACGAATGACGCCATTCGGCGTAACCAGCTAACCGTCCCAGGATGGGCAGTGGTGTCGCTCGTCTGGGTTTGCGTAGCTGCCTGCAATCCGGGCGCCCTGGCAAGCAGTAGTCCGAGTCCCGTCATCGCGACAATGCCTGCGGTGAGCCCAATCAATGTCTATCCCGGAGCGACCCTAGGACCCGCGCCCGCGTCATGTAGTGGACCAATCCCGCGGAGCGTTAACCCCAGCTTTGGATTGGCAATCGGGGAATCACCCGTTTACGCAGTCGGTGCCTGGGACTCAGCCGGCATTCTGCATGCTGACCGCGCGACCCAAACCCAGTACGGCGAGCAGGTCAAGGTGTTGTGGGTAATCAGGTCAGGATTCAATCAACCCGTCGCCTTGCGCGGAGCAAACACCTCCACAGGCTCGCCGCTCTATTTCGAGATAGGTGATGCGGGTCCAACGAAGACTCCGAAGCTGGATCCAAACGTGGCACCGGTTAACGAGGGCGATTGGGCCAATTTCCCTTCCTACCTAGATATTCCCGCGGCGGATTGTTACTACATTCAGGCGGACTGGTCGGGCGGTCACTGGCGCGTACAGTTTCCCGCTGGCGACTGAAAGCCCCCCAAATGCTTGATCGGCGCAGCATGAGAAGTCCTCGAGGAAATCAGACTGGTGAAGAATGGACCACTCTGGTGACGAATGACGCCAAAAGGCGTAAGAACATAAGGCGCGCACAAGCGCGCACAGGCGTCTAGACCGAGAAACTACGCGCGAGAACGGCTGCCGCCCTGAGGTCCGGTTTGTGCGTGCTTGGGAGGTTAAGCCTCATCGCTACAAACGGCCCTAGGAGAACCTGCCCATCCTCGCGGCCAAGCTGCCGACGGGCTTAGTCACCACGGGTTCTAGCCGCCGGATCGGGCCGTGATCTTTGCAGGCTGGGTTGGATTCAACAATCCTGCACCGCCACGATGGACTCGCGGTGGCTCTCGACATTCTTATGATTCGGGCACGTGCCTACGACCCTGCGGTCTTCCGACGGTGCTGGCGGCTGTTGAGCGCTAATCAGCTCATCGATTCGCTCTCTGCCCTGCCAGCGGCCAGGAAGCTCGCCGCGGCGCAGCCGATATCGTCGTCAGTCCAAGTCGGCGGCATCGAGGTGGCGACCGCCATCGTCCGTGATGAGACATCGACACGACGGGTCTGGCGTGAACGCCAACGAGGCGGCGCCACGCCGCTCATCCTAGTAACAGACTCAGGTACTCCCGGAGTTGTATCGGTACTCGGGCCCGCTGACGGCAACGGTCCACTCCGGCAGGTCGAGAGCGGTCCGCTGGAGGAACTGCTGCGTCGAATCTCAACCCTGCCGCGCCTCGATGCCGTACGCGAAGTCGCAGTCGAGCTCGAGCGGCTCGACCAGTCAGGGATCCCCGGCCTTCGCCTTCGTGACCTTCTAACCGTCCACACGCTCGATAGCCGGCTTCGAAACGATAAGCCGCGCTGGTCAGCCGCTGAGGCGGAGGCAGACAAGATCATCGCGGCCACTGAGTGGCGCTCACTGCTCACGGCGCTCGGGTACGAGATCGAACGCCGCCCGCAGCGCGGCTACCTGCTTCGTGTTGCCAACCGACCCGTGGCGGTCGTCCATCCGATGAAAGATGCGGCAGCGTTCTCGAAACTCGATGACGAAGGCCGCCCTCCCGAAGGCGCTTTGCTCGCGGACTGTGACACCGAAGGCACGAAATACGGGCTCTTCGCCGCGGGCGTTCGGCTTCGCCTGTTCGACTTCGCGACGCCCGGTGCGGCGACCGCACGCTACATCGACCTGGATCCGGCGGTAATGCGACCCGGTGATCGACCGTTCGTCGCGCTCGTTTCGCCAACCTACCTTGCCGATGGCGAGTTCGCGCGTCTAGTCGAAGACGCCCGGCAGTTTGGCGTCGCGCTGAGAAAGCGCCTGGACGACAAACTGCGTCAGGCGGCCCTGCCTGCCCTAGCCCGAAGCCTCCACCAATGGGCGTCGTCGCAGGCGATCGACTTAAACTCTGAGGCACAGGTTGTAGAACTTGAGAAGGCAGCCCTCACGCTGCTCTTTCGCCTTCTGTTTCTTTTATACGCAGAGAGCAGCCGCTATCTGCCGGTTGACAACCGCGTCTATGCCAACGCATCGGTCAGCACGCTGGCGGCCGAGGCCGAAGAGACCCGCGACAAGGTGAGCATGCGGTCGACGACACTGTGGGACCGCCTTCAGGTCCTGGTTCGCGCCATGCGCACCGGCAACGACGCGTGGCGCGTGCCGCCTTACAACGGAGCGCTCTTCGCCGCGGAGGGATTCGAGGGCGCCGCGCTTCTCGAGAAGGTGAGCTTCACCGACCCAAGCTTCGCCGATTTACTGATTGCTCTAGGGCGTGAGGAAGGGCGCGGGATCGACTACTCGACACTTGAAATCGGTCACCTCGGAAACATCTACGAGGCACTCCTGTCGCTACGTCTCACTACCGCCATTGGTCCCCTCCTTTATGACGCTCGCGCCGACCGTTACCGGCCGCCGGCCAAGGGAGAGATGCCGGCCTACAGAAAGGGCGAGCTCCTGTGGCTCACGAACGAGGGCGGCCGAAAGGCTGGCGGTGTTTATTACACGCCGACCGAGTTGGTCCGTCATCTGGTTAGGCAGGCCGTGATGCCAGCCTTCGAACGCCACCTGGCCGAGGTCGAGGCTAGGGCTGAGCGTGATCCAAATGGCGCCGCTCAGCATCTACTGGATTTCGCTGTTGTCGATCCAGCTTGCGGAAGCGCTCACTTCCTCGTTGAGGTTGTCGGTGCGCTCTCTGATCGCACTGTCCGATTTCTCGCGGAGCACCCTCTGCCTGCTATAGCCGACTCGATCGCAAGGTTGCGCACCGGCGCGCTGCAGGGAACGGCGACCGACGACACCATGCTGATTCGCAGGCTGATGCTCAAGCACTGTGTTTACGGCGTGGACATCAGCGCGATGGGTGCGGAGATCGCCAAGCTGTCGCTCTGGCTTGCCTCATTCGTGCCAGGGTTGAGCCTCGCTTACCTTGATGGCAACCTGAAAGTCGGCGACTCGCTTGTCGGCGTGGTCCGCATCGAGAGCGTCGGCGGCGGCAAACATGTCCCAGCAGACTGGCAGCGAAAACTTCGCGAGATAAGCACGGCGGCACTTGTCGCGGCCGACATCGAGGATCGTAACCCGGATGAAGTCAAAGCCAGCGAGGATGCCGACGTGCACGTTCGCGAGGTTGCAAAGACGATCGTCTCGATATTCGATCTCTGGACCGCCGAACCTTTCGGCGTTATAGGCGCGCGTGCGGAAGTCGCCGCCTATGCGCAGGACCTGCTCGATGGAAAGCGAGTCGCAAAGATGCAGCCCGCCGCCTCCCTCGCGGCTAAGGAACAGGGCTTCCTACATTATCCGGTCGAATTTTCACGCGTCTTCGCCCGTGATCGTCCCGGCTTCGATGCTGTGGTCGGTAATCCACCGTGGGACGAGGTGAAGCCAGAGGAGCTGTCTTTTTATGGCCTATTCATGCCGGGCCTGCGAGGCATGCCAGAGGCTGAACGTAAGGCGGCGCTAGTTGCTTTCCAGGCTAGCCGTCCAGACCTTCAGAAGCGGCTGGCAGAGACCCGGAAAGCAGCCGCCACGCGCAACCGGGTGTTTGGAAGCGGGGATTACGAACCGACGCGAGGCGATCCCGATTTGTACAAGTGGTTCTGTCAACGGTATCGCCGTCTTCTGCGTGAGGAGGGTGAACTTGGAGTCGTTCTTCCTAGAACAGCGTTTGTCAACGCGGGCTCCATCGGATTCCGAGAGTGGTTGTTCGGTAAGACGTCGTGCCATCGCATCGACTTCCTGATAAACCGCCGCCTCTGGATGTTCGATACGCATCCCCAATACACCGTGGCCCTTTTGGCAGCCGCGATGACTGCGCCCCCCCCAAACCAGGTTGTCCGAGTAGCAGGAGTCGCGGATTCAAATGACGCATGGGCCTTTCAATCTGAGTCTGCCGGTGTCAGGGTGCCGCTCAGCGCTTTCGCGACAGGTTTTGTAGTGCCATTAGCTAAGAGTGATCGGGAAGCTGACTTACTGGCTCGCATGCGGCTCGGCGATCCGTTTCCAATGGGTTCGAAGGGTAGATGGCGCTGCTTTCCGGTGGCCGAACTTCACGAGACTCACGATGCAAAGTACTGGAGCGGCGTTGTCAACGGTCGACCTCTCTGGAAGGGTGAGAGCTTCGACCAGTATCTTCCTCACGGAGCCCAGGCGCGAGCGTGCAAGGAGACCGACTCCCTCCTGAAAGCAATCCACAAGCCGCGGCCGGGCAGCGAGTCAACGGTTGAATCACATACCTCGCTGGAACAGCGCCGGTCAGCGGTTTTGCGCGAGCTTGGCCGAGCCCGGGTCGCCTTCCGCGGGATCAGCCGCTCCACTGACTCCAGGACTATCCGGGCATGCCTTGTCCCGCCCCGCGTCTTGCTGGCCAACAGTGCGCCTTACCTAGCATTCGTTCCTGGCACAGTCAAGGATCAAGCCGCGTGCTTGGCGATCATGAATAGCCTTCCATTCGACTGGCAGGCGCGCCGGTTCGTCGAGGCTAACCTCAACTTCTTCCTCCTTGAGGCTCTGTCGGTGCCTCCACTGAGCGACGACGACTATGAGGTGATCGCTCTTGATGCCGCTAAGCTCTCATGCGCCGATGAACGCTTTTCCGATTTCGCGCTGGGGATCAACATCAAGTCCGCCGAACTGGATCCTACTGAACGGGACCGCCTCCGGGCTGACATCGACGCCCGGGTCGCCCGCGCCTGGACCCTCACAGCAGACGACCTCGAGTTGATCTTCAAGGACTTCACAGTGGACGCGGTCTCGTCCCGATATCGCACACTCGTGCTCGATCGCCTCTCGAGGCTCTAGGGTGGCGGGGCGCCCCGAGCTCGTCGACAACCTTTCCGGAGGGTCTTCGCACGCTGAGGCTTTGCGCTATCTCGTTGGGGATCTGCCGCCGGAGCACGAGCTGTCCATCGCCACTGGGTACGTGAATCTAGGCGGACTCCGCCAGCTGTCGGCGACCGTAGCGGGCCGTGGAGTTCGGCTACTTCTTGGCGCCGCACCAAGCCCTGGACTCAACGCCGAATTGCCGCTCGACCGATTCGAGATGGCGCTGCTCAATCTCCGCAAGGATCGCGACCTCGCCCGATTCCCACCGAGCCGAGCAGCTGCTGCGTTGGCTGAGGTCCAAACGTGGCTCGGCGGATCCGACGTGGCCGTGCGCCGCTATCTGACCCAGTTCCTTCACGGGAAGGCTTACTTGTTCGGAGACCGTACAGATGCGCGGGCCGCGCTCATCACCTCAGCTAACCTCACGGGAGCTGGGCTCTTTCGCAACCTGGAGCTTGGCTTAGTGGACTACCAACCCGGCGTCGCCGGCGCCGCCATCGAATGGTTCGACCACTTATGGGCGGAGGCGGGTGAGTACAAACCCGACCTGCTTTCGCTCCTATTTCCGGACCCCGGCCTTATCGATCCCCACACCGTCTATTTGCGGGCGCTTCTAGAGCTCTACGAAGCTGAGGTTTTGGCCGGATCTGCGGGTCCGCCGCCAACGTCGGTACAGTTGGCTCCGTTTCAGCGAGACGGCTACGACCGCGCCCGCGCCATCCTGAAGCGCTTCCACGGCGTTGTGTATGCCGACGGAGTAGGCACGGGGAAGACCGAAATTGGATTGGCGTTCGTCGAAGAATATGCGCTTCGGCAACAGAGGAACGTCTTAATCGTCTGCCCCGCCCAGCTAAAGGACAACTGGACGCGCCGACTACTCGCCACGCGGTTGCCTGCGCAGGTGATCAGCTATCAGGAGATGGCCTCCGATGAACAGCTCGCACCTAACGCAGGCAACCGGCACCGCGTGCTTCACAGTGCCAAGGACACCTTCCGCCTAGTCATTGTGGATGAGGCCCACGCTTTACGGTCAGCCGATACCACGTGGTATCGATCGATGGAGCGGCTATTGGGTGGCGAGCAGAAGGAAGTAGTGCTCCTCACCGCCACGCCGATCAACAATGGCTTGTGGGACCTCTACAACTTAGTCATGGTTTTCGCGCGCCATGACCGCGCTTTCGCGTCCGCCGGCATACCGTCCATCCGGTCGCTATTCCTCAGTGCTGGCGCAAACCAGAAGGACCCTGAAAACCTCGACCCGGATGTTCTATTTCCACTCGCCGACCTGGTATCGGTCCGCCGCGACCGGCTATTTATCGAGCGCTACTATCCAAACGCAGTCTTCCCCGACGGCACGCCAGTGAGGTTTCCCACCCCGGCCCCCGAGACGCGGCGCTACGACCTCGACGCTGCTCACAAGGGGCTATTCGATGAGATCACGAACGCGATCTCCGGGTTGACCATGGCGCGGTATAGGCCTAGCGCCTACATCATTGGGGCCGAAGAAGAGGTGTCGGAGGCGACCCTCGCCGGACTCCTCCAAAGCGGTGTGCTCAAGCGCTTCGAATCTTGCTGGTGGGCATGTCTCAAGACAGTCGAGCGGATGATTGCTGCACACGATGCATTCCTCGCGGCGTGGGATATGGGCCGCGTGCCGTCGCGCGAGGTTCTCAAGGCGGCCGCGCACGCAGAAATGGACGATGCGGGCATGGCGGGCTGGGTCGAGCAGCAGCTCGAATCCGATCCAGAGGCCATTCCGATCGACCGCTTCAAGGCCGAGTACAGAAAGCATGTCGAGGCCGATTGCGAACTCTTAGTGAAGATTCGTACCAGGCTATCCACCCTGGGAGCCGACCGCGACCCGAAGCTCACGTTGTTGCGGTCGATACTCGAGCAGTCACCCTCGCAGAAGATTGCAGTGTTCGCGACGTTTGCTGAGTCGATCGAGTACCTCGACGAGCATTTGGCCAAGGAGGTCGCCGGGCGTTCTCGCGTAACTGTTATCGGCACCCAGAGCGATCCGGACTCACGCCTCACCGCGCTGGGTCGCTTCTGCCCGAAGACGGTGGTGCGGGAGGACTACGTGCCTCCTGATGGGGAAGTTGACCTGTTACTTTCGACCGACGTCCTCTCTGAGGGACAGAACCTGCAACAAGCAGCGCACGTCATTAGCTACGACATGCCCTGGAATCCACAACGTGTCGTTCAGCGTTACGGTCGTGTGATCCGGTTGAAGAGCGAACACGCTCGCGTCACGCTAACGACAATGCTGCCAGCTCCAGGCGAGCTCGAGCGGCTGCTTGGACTGGAGGCGACGATACGTCGGAAGATCATCGCAGCCAGCGTTTTCGGAATGGACGCTGAGGTTGTTGAGCACGCGGCTCTCGAGGAGCTGCGCTCCTACGCTGCGCGGTTAGAGAGCGGAGACACAGGTCTGCTGGACGATGACCAAGATGGCACCGGTACGTCGGCGTTTGCTGGTGAGGAGTTGCGCGCTGAGCTGATGCGGGCAGTCGCGGAAGGCGAGCTGGCTCGGCTGCAAGCTCTTCCGTGGGGAATCGGCGCGAGCTTCCGCCAGGCGCCCGGCATTCCATCAGTCGGAGCTGCTGGCGTGTTCTTCGCATGCCGCGCAAATGAGCGGCGTTATTGGCGATACGTAGAAGGAGATGGTTCGATCATCGGTGAAGATGCCGAAATGTTGCGTCGGATCAATCCTGGAAGCGCTCCGAGTGGCGAAGCGGCCGGTATTGAGCTCGAACAAGCATGGAGACTTGCCGCGGACACCGTTGTTGCTGAACATAATCGACTTGCTGACCCGCGCACCGACTCGGAACGTCTTGGGCCTGCGCAACGATGGGCGCTAGAACTGCTTCGCGATCCTTCAGTCGTGCTACCTGAAGGCGCATCCCGAGCCGACGAAGCACTATCAGTCGAACGGAGCTCTACGGTGCGGCAGGCTTTGTCTGCTATACGCGGAGAAGTTGATCGGGCGGTGATCTCTCGCAACGAAGCAGCCGTTCGCATCCTGCGGGTCGTGGATGACTTCGGCCTACGGTCGGTTCCACCACCTCCACCTCTCGAGCCAATCACAGTTGACGATATTGGCGTCGTCTGCTGGATGGCTGTGTTCGGGCCCGCCTCAGTCGCATCCGCGTAGGGAAGG
>Ga0307373_10007991_pt1 | contig 16267 bp, 12 predicted proteins | sample OX2MG_FD_202534 | JGI IMG/M metagenome (GOLD analysis project Ga0307373, IMG submission 202534) | Soil microbial communities from Risofladan, Vaasa, Finland - OX-2 | ecosystem: Environmental > Terrestrial > Soil > Coastal area > Acid sulfate soil | place: Finland: Risofladan, Vaasa | collected... | reverse complement strand
TATTGGAGATTTGTTACTATTATACCCCAAGATTGCCGTTTACGTCAAGGTTATGGTATCATATAGTCTCCCAGTCATCAATAAGTTCTCTGTTGGTATTTTCCCTCAACCTTCGAACACTTTTTACCCGAACCTTCGAACGTTTCCCTTAACCTTCGAACAGATCGGTTAAAATCCTCGCAGAAAGATCTGCCAAAAAGCTTCCAAAACGTCTTGAAAAGCTGGTAGAAAAGGAGAGAGCCAAAAGAATTCAGAGTACTTTTTGGGGAAATTCGCTTCAAATAGAACAGCACTCATGATATACTCATTTTTGTGGGGGAAAGTGGCGAGCGCGTTGTATTTTATCTCGACGAGGTATAAATTTTTCAACACCATAGCATGTAGAGCGAGTGATAGATAAGCCGAATGACTCTTGCAGGGAGTACATCCTATGGCAAATCAAGAACATCTCGATATCCTCAAACAAGGAGTGAAGAGGTGGAACCAGTGGAGAGCAGAGTATAACGATATAATACCTGACCTCAAGGGAGCTGGCATTACAGAAGTCAACCTGAAGGAAGCCGACCTCCATGATGCTGATCTCGCAGGTGTTGTCCTCAACGGAACCTACCTCTTTGATGCCGACCTCAGAAACGCCAACCTCAGCGAAGCTTACCTCATACAAGCGGATCTCAGACGCGCCAACCTCACAGGAGCTTACCTCTTCGAAGCCCGCCTTAGCGAGGCCAACCTCTGGGGAGCCAACCTCACGGGAGCCGATCTGAACGGTGCCGACCTTCATGAAGCCAACCTCACGGGAGCTTACCTTGCAGGAGCCAACCTCTTTGAAGCCAGCCTCATGAGAGCCAATCTCAGCGAAGCCAATCTCAGCAGGGCCAACCTCATGAGAGCCGACCTCAGCAGAGCTACATTAGTGAGCACAAATTTTGCAGAAGCGGACCTCACACATTGTCATATTTATGGAATAGCAGCCTGGGGTGTCGAACTGAAAGGAGCAATACAAAACAACTTAGTCATCACTCCTAGAGAGGAACCAATCATTACCGTCGATAATCTCAAGATTGCCCAGTTCATCTACTTGTTGCTGAATAATGCGGAAATTCGTGATGTCATTGACACCATTGCTAGGAAAGCTGTCCTCATTCTTGGCCGCTTCACGCCTGAGCGAAAAGTCGTCCTTGATGCACTAAGAGAAGCCCTTCGTACACAGGGATACGTACCAATTCTGTTCGATTTTGACAAACCAAGCAGCCGAAATTTTACCGAGACTGTGAGAACACTTGCCCATCTTTCACGGTTTATCATCGCTGACCTCACCGACCCAAGCAGTATCCCTCAAGAACTCTACGCGATTGTCCCAACGCTTGCTGTCCCTGTTCGACCAGTGTTGCTTGAGGGAAAGAGGGAATATGCCATGTCTCTTGACCTTTTGACTACTTACCACTGGATGCTTCCTATCCACTTTTACAGGGACCAAGCTGATCTATTAGCAACACTGAAAGAACAGGTCATTGAGCCCGCTGAACGGAAGGCGCAGGAATTAGAGAAGCGTTAGCATCAACAACGGTCGCTCAAATCAATGAAAGAGAGGTCGATATGAAAAAGCCGCCAGATGCATCTTCAGAACGTAGTGGTACCCCTGGCCTGGATATTTTTAAAATTGCTAGCCAATCGATCTCTGGTTACATTCCTGGCTTCAAAACGGGAAACAAACGAGAAATTCGCTTTCCATATACCAGTACTCCAGAGCAAAAGCTTGCTATCTACCTTGAGTACCACCCACATGTGAGCTTCTACCAGCGTGGTGATGCGAGTGAAGCTTTTGCGCGGGCGCGTCATCTCCACACACCTCTTGGCACTCCCTACCCCATTGGTTACTTCTATGAAGGAAATGCACATGCATATTTACCCGACTTCGTCGGCACACTCTGTGATGGAAAGTTGTTCATTGCTGAGGCAGGGCTGGAAGAGCAAAAAAGCAAAGGGCAGGCTCTGGCAAAAGCAGAAGCGGCTCGACGCCTGGCACAGCTCAAAGGCGGCGTTTATTGGATTGGCACTGAAAAAAATCTCTCTCTCAAACGCCACCGCAATTTACTCTTTCTCCATACTCGACGCGAGACGTTCCGAGCCTACGATGAGATTGAGGCTACCCTGCTCGCGTACTGGCCGAGAGGCGAGTTTAGTAGTGTCAGTGAACTGGTCCAACGGTTCGGTAGCCGCTGGTCAGACCACGAAGTTGAGGCGGCGGTGTGGAAATTGGTTGGTGATGCTGCGGCAGAAGGGCGGCTTCTTGTTGATTTAACAGAGGTAGAACTTTCCCTCACGGCACCTCTCGCTTTGCTGGATCTTGAACTCCCGCCTATTCTCCCTGATCCTCTGCCTTCTTCGTTAGAAGCTGAAGATGAGGAGATTGCTCCTGTTCCTCTTGTTCCAACAGATATTGATGCTCCTCTGGCTCAGGCTGGTTCCCTTGGAGGGACCTTTGACGATTCGACTCTAGAACCAGAGGTGCGCACCCGTTTCCAGCGCAATCTTGCGGCAGTGACCGATGTCCTCAACGGGAAAAGCGTACGCCAGGCCGCTGAGGAACATGGAATGGCTGTTGCAACCCTTTCTCGGCTTCAAGCGCGCGTGAAAGCGCATGGGCAAATGGCATGTGTCCCCATGGGGGTGTATCATCGTGAACGCGAGATTCATCCTGAACTTCAACGTTTGATACGAAAACTGTACACCCAGGTGATGCGCCCGACAATCCAGGCTGTTTACGAAGATGTTCGTCTCAAAAATCTTGCGAAGGAACTCAGCGAGCGCGAGGGCATCCTGGTGCGCACGCCCACCTACAAACAAGTCTACGCGTTTCTCAAGTCCATTGAGCAAGAACCCCAGGTGGTTGAAGCACGTTCTGGCCTGAAACATCCTCCACGCGGAAGAACCTCTCCACAGTCCTATGTGCTTTCGATCCCCTTTCCTGCTTTCATTTGTCAGGTCGATGAGCATACCCTTGATCAATTAATCGTCGCAGCCGACGGGACGCCGATTACGCGGCGCGTTCACGGGGCGGTGCTGATTTGCGTCAAAACGGCAGCCATTCTTGGCGCGGTTCTTTCGCTTGATACGCTGACAGAGGAAGACTACATGCGGCTGATCAAGCAGGCGTTGGAACCCAAGGACGAATTGGTTATTCGTTATGGATGCAAGCACTCCTGGCCCTGTACAGGGAAGCCGGCGGTCATTTTTCATGATCGTGGCAAAATTTTTACCTCTGAGCGGGCAACTCAGGTGGTTGTGGATCGTCTCAAGATCACCACAGAGCAAGCTCCTCCCTTTGCTCCCTCGGCCAAAGGAACCGTGGAGGCGCTCTTTACCTGGACTACTCGCAAATTTGAGCATCGATTGGCGGGCACGACGAAATCGACCCCGCAAGATCGGGGCGCATATGACAGCGTGCGGGAAGCAAAAAAGGCTGGCATGACCCTGGATGTGTTGGAGGAATTGTTCACACAGGCGATTGTTGATGGGTATATGCAAGAATGGAATGATCTTCGAAGGCAAACGCCCGTTGCCTTGTGGCAGGAGAGTGTGCGGGAAAAAGGAGTTCTCCCCTGGTTGGGATCACGGGACGATCTGAAATTGTTGCTTATGAAAGCCCAAAACCGCCAGAATCGGGAAACTGGGCGATATGCGATTACTGAAAATCGCATATCGTTCCTGGGACGCCACTATGTTGGCCCAGGCATCCTGGATCGTTTGCGGGGCAAAGAGATCGATATTTATTACGATCGCCGTGATATTACTGTCATTTACCTCTTTCTGGAGGGAGAACTGGTTGGAGAAGCATACTGTACCCAATATCTCAATCGACGGGTCAGTTGGTGGGAGGCACGAGCGGAGCGCCGAGCTGATGCGGCGCTCAAGGAAGTCGCGACAGCAGAAAGCCTGGAAAATCGGCAAGACATTCAGCAGAAAGCCACAGCCGGAAAGCGCATTCATTCACTCGAAACCAAACGGCTCGAAAAACAGCGTCAGCTCGATCGGCAGCGACAAGATATTCATCCTGAACACGTCCAGGAGGTCTTACAAGCGCTGGCGAAAGAGCAAGCGACACCTCCAACCCGTCCTCCTGTATCCAGGCTGCTTGCTCCTGCGGTGCCAAGAGAAGATCCTCCAGGGGCATCTATCGAGCACTTGCCCATCCGAGATCTGAGAGGAGATGATGACGATGCCACTTTCTGAGCAGGAACGTCCTCCTTTTGTCTTGCGGAGGAATTTCATCTTGACCCCTTTCGAGAAACGTTTTCAAGGAATATTGCAGAATGCGCGACAGAATCGGAGTTGGCATATCATTGCTGCAGTCCCTGGGAGCGGGAAGTCGCTGGGAATCCATGACTTTGTGAGGCACAGCGGTGCGTACAAGGAAGCTGACGGGAGAACGTTTCTTCCCGTGCTTGCGATCCGGGCACCAGGGGAAGGCTCAACCGAACAGGCACTGGGTCAGGCGCTTTCAGATACCTTCGGTGTGGTTCCCAAGATGCCCTGGTATGCGCGTCGCACCTGGCTCATACAAGAAATGGCAGGGGATCAGGTTGAATGCATCATTGCAGATGATGCCCAGGATTTCTCGCGACATCATCTCGCCTTTCTCAAGAAATTGACCGATGACCTTGCCGCTCCACCCTATGAGCACCCGGTTGGCCTTTGCCTTGTCGTTGCTCACAGTGGTAATGTGGCACCGTTTAAAGAGGTCTTTAGTCGCCCAGAAATCCTCTGGCGGCAATTTCGTCGCCGTTTGGATACTGAACAACCGATCTGTACTGTCCTGGGACACACCGCTGATGAGGTGCGATTGGTCTTGACGGCATTTGAAGATCTCTATCGGAGCCAATTGCCGGATCTCCAATTACGTCTCTGGGCCGACTCCATTTTTGAATGGCTCACACACCCCATCCTTGACCCTGATGCAACGGGGCGTGTGACCATGGATCATTTGACCAGGCTCGTGACGACATCGCTTCGGCGTACCTATGAGCAGGGTGCGACGAATGTCACTGCGGCGACACTCCAGGCAGTTGCTGATTTGATGATTCTGCGGCGCGATGAGATTACCATCATTGATGATGTTCCTCCTGAAGAATTCCCTCCAGAACAGGGAGTGGGTTAATGACTACCATCGCTCTCAGTGATCCTGGCTGGCAAACTACTTTTCCTCATCGGGTAACTCCGCTGTACGAGGAATGGTTTGCCGGACTGTTACTTCGCTGCGACGAGGCCAATCATTGGGCAAGTGGAACAACCTTTACGTGTCTTAAACAGGTCAGTAGCCCCAACAGACCAATTTTACTCCCTCAACTCAGCGTGCCTATGCCTGACCAAGTCGAGTATGTCGCAGAGCGGTTGGCTCTCCCTGTACAGGAGATCCGTTCTACGACCTATCTTCCTGACCTTGCTCGCTGCTATGGCCTCCCTCACCCCCTTCCAGGGGATTTGAAGCCGTCTTTAACCTTTCGGATCTGTCCAGTATGTCTTACTGAGAGTCGTCTCCTCAAGCGGACACTGGTCTTACGCTATGTGTCATATTGTGCCTGGCATGAAGTGACCTTGCTCTCGACCTGCCAGTGCGGAAGCCCTTTGCGTCTGTTTGATCCACAAAGCTTGCCCTTTACCTGTGGTACGTGTGGAAGAGGTTGGGTTGATTTGCCCCGAATCTCTCCCACGCCTGAGCGAATAGCGGTCACCCGTCAACTGTTGTCCTGCTATGAATGCTTCCTCAGTTGGGGCAATCCGATATTCGTGAACCAAGCGTTGCATGCAGTGGTTCACGCGTGGGAAGAAGAGATTGTGCGCGGCAGGAAACTGCCTGTTCAGAGACTCTCCTACAGAAAGAGTTCCTATCCCCCTGTCGAGTCAAATCATGTTAGTTCTCTGAGCGTTCTTGTGCTTAATCTTGTGAAATACCATGTGTACTACGATCCAAAGGTCGTTTTCTGGGGTCAGGAAGATTGGGAGTGAGAGAAAGAGTGGAAACGCACAAAGCATTAGGAGAAAAGATTTTCCTGAACGAGTTTTTCTGGAAGACGACATTTCCTCATCGGGTGATGCCCATGGAAGATGAATGGTTGCCTGGCGTGCTTTTACGTTGTGATGAAGCCAATCATTGGGGAAGTGGAATGACCATGACTCATCTTTTTCGCTCGATCAGCAGGTCGCTCTTGAGAGGGAGAAAGGGGAAACCAGGTTGGATCGTTGTGCCTTCGCCAGCACTCGAATACATGGCCCAGGTTCTTGCTATTCCGGTGAGTAGGCTTCTTGTTACAACCTATCAGGCTGAACTTGCTCGCCTCTATGCTCCTTCTGGCCCCCACGCGGCACAATTGAGCGCAGCACGTCCTTTGCATTTGTGTCCAGTATGTATTGCAGAGGCAAGATTTCTCAGGCGCATTACGATTTTGCCTCATATTCATTTCTGCCCACATCATCAGGTGGTATTGGTGAGTGTATGCCGATGCGGTACTGGTCTTCAGCTGTTTTCTCAGCGCTCACAGCCATTTGTCTGCTGTGATTGTGGGTGGGAGTGGGCGCGGCTGTCTTTGTTTCCGGCTCCACCAGAGCGTTTCCAACTGGAACAAAAAGCGTTGTCTTGCTACGAACTGTTCTTCACGCAAGGAACCCCGCAACTGCTTGCACGCGCTCTAAAGCTTATTCGCGAAAAACTCAAACAAGAGAAAATTATTCAGGTCAGGCTTCTTGATGGGACGATCAAACATGTGGAGCATTATGAGCTGACAAAGGCTTCGCTCGGCTATCTCGTTGATTTGCTTGTGAGCTTAGATCTTTCACCGCAACTGATGGAATGATCTCTCATGTTCGTATTCCTAAAAGCTGTGGCGAAAAGTATGCCGTCTGGTGGGTGGCTGGCATTAGTGTTCGATGGTTCAGGGAAATTTTTTGACCTGAACCATCGAACATTCTTCTTCCTCACGCTCGAATTTGTTCGATGGTTGAGGGAAACTACCATACTCTATTGAAATGATGAATGGTGCCGATAACGGAGACCATTCCAGAACGGGGGCAAGCCGACCGCTTGCTGAGAGGAGTCTTTGTTCCCGTGTATTTCTGCATAGCAGGACACCATTTACCAAGCGAACGGCTTGCCCCCGTTCTGGAATGGTCTCCTGCTACACCTAGGGCCGCACGGTGATCTCTGCGATTTCCTGTGTCTGTATCACCACCTCTCGGCGCAAGAGGTGTGGCAGCGCATTCGAGCAGGCTGGCAACCATGAGCAAGTGGAAGGGCAGGGGTGTGGTCGGGGAGGCGGTGGCACATCTCTCGCCTTCCGTTGCGCCTGGGTGCGGCCTAACCGCCTGCGGGCGCGAACCAAGTATATCGCGCCCATTAAAATACAAAAAGAAACAGCGAAGTAACTAACGAAATACGAGCGTAAAGAGCGTGCGTTAGATACAATTGATGCATCATGAAATGTGCTATGTATTTTAAGCCGTCTGTTATGGAGAGTGATTAGAAAGAGGTTTGAGCTTGTTAAAGCGTACCTTTCTAATGCTTGCCATTTTGTTAGATAATTGCTCACTTCACAACTAAAGTCAAGAGGCCAGCCACACCTGCACTGTTCTATCCCATGAACTAGAGGCGATATATTTGCTATCAAGTGACCATGTCAAAGCGGTTACATAATCCGTATGACCATGATAGAGATAGATATGATTCATAGAAGGTACATCCCATACCTGCACAACAACGTCAACTGTCTTTTTCAAATTATTATCATATTTAGAGCTTGCCGAAGCAATGCGTTTCCCATCAGGAGACCATGCAAGATTGTATACGCTGTCTGTGTGGCCATTATATGTATAAACATTGGCTTTGCTATTGATGTCCCATATCTGGATTGTATTATCTGAAATTGCCACCGAAGCGATGTATCCACCATCAGGAGACCACGTTACTCTATGACCCGGAAAGACGAGAACATCTATTCCAGTGTTAGCATCCCATACACGGACAGTGAAATCGCCATTGGTTCCGACAGAGGCGATGTGTTTACTATCTGGTGACCACGATACCTGACCAACTATCCAGGAATGACCGCGATAAATGAAGATATTCTTTCCAGTGGCAACATCCCATACTTGAACAGTATGTTCTTTAATCCAGCCAATAGAAGCGATGCGTTTGCCATCAGGCGACCAAGCTATAGAGCCTACATTAATATCATCTGAATGACCGGAGTAAATGCTGACTGTGTTTCCAGTTGATGCATCCCATACCTCAGCTCTAACGTCGACTTCTGTTTGCAACGTAGCATCATATCTACTGTATGCTGAAGCAATAAGCTTGCCATTGGGCGACCATGCTAATGTCCAACTGCCTGGATGAGTGAGAACGATGTTCCCAGTAGACGCATCCCATACTTGCACTGTTAGATCAGTATTGGCCCCTGTAGAGGCGATGTGTCTTCCGTCGGAAGACCATCCTACTGCCTCTATTACATCATTGGAAGGATCATGATAAGTGAGAAGAGGAGGTCCAAGGGTTTTAAAAACTGGAGTAGATATGGGCGAAGGTGTAGGGGAGGAAATGACTCTAGGGTGAAAAGAAGATGGAGATGCTTGCGGCTTATGAGAGCTTATCAGCCAAAAAAGACCACCACCTACTGCACTTACGCCAGTCAACCCTGCCAAACTCATTACGATAGCACGTCGTGGGATATGGCGGTTGGTCGGTTGAAATGGTTGATTCTCACCCGGCATCCCAAACTCTATCATCGGGGAAGGAGAGACAACAGGAACTATGGGGGCAATACCCCCGTACCGGTGGTTTGCTCCCACCGCATCTCTAAAGAGGCCAAGTAGTCGAGTGGACGGTGGCGAAAACGAAAGCGGTTGAGCTGCTCCATGTGGCATTGGCGTGTCTCCAGCCGGACATGCCGCCACGATGCAGACGACACCTGCCGTAAACGAGCGTGCAATTGAGCCTCGCCATCCGGTTGATGCAGCCACCACTCTTGATAGGCGACACAACGCCCATACCGTAAGAGATAGTTGTTCCAGTTTTTGCGGCCACTGATGCGACGATAGTGCATTTTGATGGCACGGATCGTGCGTTCCATCTCATTGTTGGTGCGGGGAAATCCTTCGATGTCGTAACAGTGGACGAGCCCTGGCCTCAAATGCGTTAACACCTTCAAGAGATGGCCTAAACGGAGTTTTTCGTCTGTTGTTCGTTCTGGTGCCTCAACAAAGCACGAGAGACGCTCTAAGTAGACATCGAACCGCCGCGCGACCTCCCCATTCGTGATCTCTTCCGCTTGACTGGCCCATGATCCATCAAAAATGTGTTCCACTTCCACCACCCATTCACGCATGCTCTTGATTTGAGCCAGCATCTCTTTTTTCTCCTCATGCAAGCTCACAATCGTCTTGAGGCGCGTCAGGCGCTGCTTACACGTTTGGTTTACCGCTCCCCCTTTTTTTCAAGCTTCTCTAAGCTCGCCTGGATCTTGGTTAACGCTTCTTGCATAGCCAGTCCTCCATACTGGAAAGGCGCCAAGCTGTCGAGATTGAGAGCTCCTTCTACCGTTGCCGCGTACTCCTCGAGGATCTGTAATTGGGTGAGTTCTTGTGCGTGCTCTTCTGTCCTCTTCTCAGCTTCCCGCAGACGTTTGTGGAGATCGTGACGATAGGCGTGCGTTCTTTCCTGCATGCTGATGCGCATATCGGTCTTCACCCGATGATCCGCGTTGTAAATCAGTCTCCCCGCTTCACGCATCGCATGAAATTGGCAGATCTGATGAGGGATGGTAGGCCATAGCTCCGCAACGGCTTGTAATTCGGTGGGTTGAGCATCACTGATCACTCCGATCACCGGTACTTCCAGTGCAACCACAGGGGCCAGCAACTGTTTCAAGCGTTCTTTCGTACTCTCCGTGACATTTTCTGCATGGAGTATCCTTCCCGTCAAGACATCACGGAGCAGATAGATCGTTTCATTGCCCTTATCTTTTGAGAAGCCCTGAAGCGAGGTTCTCTTCTTCTTGACAGAGCCTTACATCATCTGCGATACTAACACCTGCAGAAACGTTGCACCTACTCAAGTTGCGCAAAATAGCTCATGGAGAATGCCTTGATGCATAAGTATTGACGTGATTCTCTTTCCTTTTTGAACAACCTTCGTGCTGGCTTGCGCCATACCTCTCAAGAGAGGAATGGTTTGTTTTTTGTCGTTTTGCTTTTTTCCTGGCTGCTATGCCTTGTTCTCTCTCAGACCCTCAGCGCCCTTTTGTCTCGCGCACCTCCCCTTTCTTTTGCAAGCATTGTTGTTTCGCAAGGGAGATCTTCTCATCTCCCGTCTCTCTCTTTTTCTCACTGAAAAGAAAGGGCTTTTTTCACAATGAAGATCACAATCGCGCTTCTCCAAATGGCGGCCTGCGGTAATGATCAGGCCGCCAACCTGGCAAAAGGCGAGGAGTTTTGTCGACGCGCTCGGGGTAGGGGTGCGGACATCGCGCTTTTCCCCGAAATGTGGAATATCGGGTACACCTCCTTTGCCCCTGACACCAATGGTATTGAAGATGACATCTGGAAAGCGCCAGCGCTCTGGTCGCAGACCAGCACATCCATCACCTCTCCAGACCTGGAACAGGCCCGCTTGCGCTGGCAGGCCCAGGCGATCAAGCGGGATGCCCCATTTGTCCAGCATTTTCAGAGGCTGGCTCGCGAACTGCAGATGGCGATCGCGCTGACCTATCTGGAGCAGTGGTCTCCTGCTCCACGCAACAGCGTCTCGCTCATCAACCGGCACGGCGAGCTGCTCATGACCTACGCCAAGGTGCATACCTGTGATTTCGCAGCCATGGAGGCAGCTTGCACTCCTGGTGAGGATTTCTCCGTCTGTACCTTAGAAACGGAACACGGTTCACTGCAGGTTGGCACCATGATCTGCTATGATCGCGAGTTCCCCGAAAGTGCACGTATCCTGATGCTCAAGGGTGCCGAGATCATTCTTGTCCCCAATGCGTGTGAGATGGAAGCCAATCGTCTCGGCCAGTTGCGCGCACGGGCCTACGAAAATATGGTCGGCGTCGCTTTGGCCAACTACGCCGCACCAGAGGCCAATGGACATTCGGTGGCCTATGACCCGATCGGCTTTGACGAGCATGGGAGTCGCAACACGCTGGTGATTGAGGATGGCGAGGCCGAAGGCATCTCCCTCGCGACCTTTGACCTGGACATGATCCGAGCCCATCGCGAGCGCGAGAGCTGGGGCAACGCCTTCCGAAAGCCACAGCGCTATGGTCTGCTGACCTCGCTCACGGTCGAACCTCCCTTTGTACGTGTGAATATCCATGGGGAGAGATACGATCACCTGCGCCGATAACGTGGTCATCTGATGGAGCAGGGCGTTGTGAAAAGCCGCCCGGAAGCTATGGAGCTGTGCTCTTCACCCGAGGACTGGAGGATTGTGATGAGATACGAGGTGTTTCTCGCCGCAATCCCTCAGGTCCTGAGGAACAACGCTGTTTCTTCTGAAAAGAACGTTCACTGCTCACCCCATGCGCCCACAACGTTTTTCTCTCTAAAGAACAGTTTGGACTTCCCATCTACGTAAAGCATGATACGAGACAGTCTCATACAGTAGTGTGTCAAGAGCATAAATAAAAGCGGGGGCCACCGGCCCCCGCTTTTATTCTACGAAGTAAGCCTAGTTCTAGTGTATCAGGATACTTTAAGGTCTGATGCGTTTCAGAACCCACTTGCTTCCTCTGCAACCGGCGGGTGTCGGCGGAAATGTCTTTCCCGCTACGTCTGTACTCCATTCATGGTTGCATGTGCTGTTGCATTCGTAAAATCCGCTAACAGGGGCTTTTTCTCCTGGCTTGAATTCGTCGCCAACTTTTGCCATGTTCTTTGGCCTTTCTAGGTTTAGTAATACCAAGAGAACCACGAGTTGGTTTTTGGTTTACTCTACCTTTCGTATGCCTGACACCGTATCAGGCTTGTCATATTATGCAAACACGTGTTCAACTGGTCAAGGAATTGGGATAGATAGGCTAGAAAAATTCCGTTGAGCGGAATTTCTTAACCGGTGCTCGTATTTTCGCCTATGAGTAAATAGGAAGCTATGTAACTCATAGTTCGCTCATTTTGCTGGACAGTTAGCCAGAATGAAGTTAGACTACCAGCATGAACGAAATAGAACAACTGACGATAGAACGAGTGGATGACATCCCGATCTTGTTGGCACAACTCGAACGCATGCAGGTTGCTAGCCTGCTGGATCGGCACTTTCCGACGCATGGGAACTGGCAAGGTCTGAGTCTGGGACAAGTCGTCGAGGTCTGGTTGAGCCACATCCTCTCGGAAGGCGACCATTGGCTCAGTCACGTCGAACCCTGGGCGAACCAGCATCTGAGCTGTTTGCAAGCCTGTCTGGGGCAAGCGGTGCGCGGCCTGGATTTCAGTGATGACCGCCTGGCAGCAGTGCTGGATTCCCTGAGTGACGATGAGCAGTGGCAGGCCTTTGAGCGGGAGTTGAGTCGGCACCTGATCCGCGTGTACGATGTGCGTCCCAGTCGGGTGCGGGTGGATAGTAGCACGATCAGTGGCTATGTGCAGCCAACGCCAGACGGGTTGTTTCAATTCGGCCACAGCAAGGATCACCGACCCGACCTGCCGCAGGTGAAGATCAAGCTGTCGGCCCTTGACCCGTTGGGACTGCCCCTGGGACTCACGGTGGTCAGCGGCGAGCGGGCTGATGATGGATTGTATGTGCCTGCCATTCAACAGGTGCAACAGACGCTGGGGCAGGCGGGGCTGTTGTATGTCGGCGATTGCAAAATGGCTGCGCTGCCCACGCGGGCCTACGTGCAACAAAGCGGCGACTTTTATCTGTGTCCGCTCTCCGGTGTCCAAGTGAGTGAGGCGACCTTGCGCCGTCTGGTGGCTCCAGTGCAGGCGGGAACCCAACCCCTGACGACGATTGAACAGCGGAGCGAGGATGAGCGAGCCGAGGCGATTGCGGTCGGCTATGAGTACACGCAGCAGGTCAGCCTGATACAGGACAAGCACACGGTACAGTGGGACGAATGGGTGTTGGTGGTGCGCTCGCTCAAATTGGCGCAGACGCAACAGGTCGCCTTGCACGAACGACTGGCCAAAGCGCAAGCGGAACTGGCGCTGGTGAATCAGGCCGAACGCAAACGCGGCAAGAAAGTCTTGCAGCAGGTGCAGCAGGTGCGCGAAGTGGCTGAGGCCATTGTGCGCCGCTACCGCGTGGAGGGCTTGCTGGAGATCGAGTACCATGAGCGCATTGTAAGCGAACGGCCTGTGCGCCGCTACGGCACACGAGCGGCGGGCACCCGCGTGGAGCGCGAGGTCAGCCTGCGTGTGCAGGTCGACACAGCCGCCGTGACGCAGGCCGAGTCCTGTCTGGGCTGGCATGTCTACGTCACCAATCAGCCCACCGAGCAGTTGTCCCTGGAGCAGGCAGTGTTGGCTTACCGGGGGGAATACGTGATCGAACGAGGCTTCGGGCGCTTGAAAGGACGACCGTTGTCGGTGCGTCCGATGCAACTGACATCCGACCAACGAGTGACAGGCTTGCTCCGCTTGCTCTCGCTGGGGCTGCGCGTGCTCTGTTTGCTGGAATACCAGGTGCGCTGCCAGTTGGCTGAACAGCGGCAGGACCTGGCCGAACTCTACGCTGGCAATCCCAAGCGCACGACCCGGCGGCCTACCAGTGAGGCCTTGTTGAAGGCCTTTAAAGGCCTTCATGTGACGGCGCTCACCCAGCTTGCGCACACGGTCTTCCACGTGACACCTCTTTCCGCTTTACAGGAACGTCTCATTGCCTTGCTCGGCTTTCCATCAGAGTTGTATGCTAAACTCGCTCTCTCTTCTGACCAACTGGCTTTCAAAATGAGCGAACCATGAGTTCAATTGCTTGATATCTGTGCGAGCCAGGCCAACTCAATCATGGAATGCGTACGAAGTGGTAAATGACGGTCACCGCAGTCTAAGGAATATCACCGAGTGCTCGTTTGATTTCTGAGAAACACTAGAAACGTTAAAAAAGAGATATAAGACTGGAAAATTAGTTTATCAACCAACAATTTTTATTAATTCTTGCCAGAGCAGATGTAACAGGCTATACTGTTGTTTAAGTAACATGTTGCGAAACGAATCGAAGCATTTCTGCCCAGTCATATTTCAGTATGAGGAGATACAAACATGTCGCTGATACAAATCAGCGAACGCCCCATCGGAACAGATGGGACAAATGCTGCTGTGAGATTTAACCTGGGACCTGAATATCTTATCACCATCAGTAATCCTTTCTCGGAAAAAGAGGAACAGGAGCTGGAATGGTACTTCGAGGAACATTTAGCATTCCCTTTCACCAATAAAATACGCGCTCAAAACGCCGCTGCCAGCATCACTACTTATGGCGAACTACTATTCCAACAGATCTTCAGCCATACTCATATCTATGATGAGTATCGAAACCTACTAGTACAGTCTAGCCTGCCTAGTACACAAATCGAAATCACTGGTTCTCCTGCCTTTCACTCGTTCCACTGGGAGGCTTTAAAGGATCCCGAGATTTTACATCCACTTCTGTTGCAGGCAACGGTGGTACGTAAAAATGTCACGCCCCAACGGTTAGCTGTAACAGTACGTTCCTCCCAAACAATCAATATACTTGTAGTAACTGCGCGCCCATCTGCGAGACGAGATATCGGTTATCGCACTGCCTCGCGCCCCTTAGTCGAGGCCCTACGCCAGACAACTATCCCTATACAGATCGAGATTCTACACCCAGGAACCTATCAAGCCCTAGAAAACCACCTGCGCGATGTTACAGCGAAATATGGAGAGGGCTATTACCACGTCATCCATTTTGATGTACACGGCGCTGTGCTCACCTATGAGCAGTTGCAACAAGGACAGCAAGCCAACCGCATTCTGTATAACCAGCGGTATGCTCGCGAAGATATACAGCCATACGAGGGTGCCAAAGCCTTCCTCTCATTCGAAAGCGAACAGGAAGACAACAGGCCAGACCTTGTAAATGCAGCTGAACTGGCAGACTTGCTAATTAACCATCAAGTCCCGATCACCATCCTGAACGCCTGCCAATCCGGCAAGCAGATCGGCGCACGCGAGACGAGCCTGGGCAGCCGTCTTGTACAGGCGGGCGTCCAACTTGTGCTGGCGATGGGCTATTCCATCACCGTCAGTGCTGCTGAGCTACTGATGCGCACTCTCTACCAGAGACTCTTTGCCGGAGATGATCTCTCCATCGCTATCCGTCATGCGCGCACCGAACTCTACAATCACAAAGAGCGCCGTGCCTACTTCGACCAGCAGATCGACCTGGAAGACTGGCTGCTGCCCGTCGTCTACCAGAACCAGCCGGTACAAATACAACCGCGTGAGTTCACACCGGAGGAACGCAACGCCTACAACAGGCGTAAGCTGGCCGAAAAGCAGTACGCGCCGCCCGAACCGCAGTACGGCTTTGTAGGACGCGACCTCGACATCTTGCAGATCGAGAAGCGCCTGCTGGCGAAGCGCAATCTGCTGCTCATTCGCGGCATGGGCGGCGCGGGCAAGACCACGCTGCTCAAGCACCTGCGCGCCTGGTGGCATACGACCGGATTCGTACAGCAGACCTTCTACTTCGGCTACGACGCGCAAGCCTATACGCTCCAGCAGATTCTCACCACGATCGCCCAGCAGTTGTATGGCGCGAAATACTACACCGACATCCAGCCCTATCCGCTCGACGAGCAGCAGTTCATGCTCGCCGAACGCCTGCGCGCCGAACCGCACCTGCTCATCCTCGACAACCTCGAATCGATCACCGGCGCGCGCCTCGCGATAGGGCACACCTTGCCCACAACCGAACAGGAGGCCCTGCGCGGCTTCCTGGCCGATCTCGCCAAAGGCAAAACCCTAGTCCTGCTCGGCTCACGCGGCGGCGAAGACTGGCTGGCGCACGGCATCTTCGACGACAACCGCTACGACCTGCCCGGCCTGGACCCAGAAGCCGCCTCGATGCTGGCCAACCGTATCCTGGAACGCAACAACGCTAAACAATACCGCGACGACGAGAACTTGCTCAAGCTCATCAAACTCCTCGACGGCTTTCCCCTCGCCCTTGAGGTTGTGCTGGCCAACCTCAAGCAACAGACCCCCGCGGAAGTACTGGCGGCATTGCAGGCGGGCGATGTCAAACTTGATGTCGAAGAGA
>Ga0307373_10007990_pt1 | contig 16270 bp, 29 predicted proteins | sample OX2MG_FD_202534 | JGI IMG/M metagenome (GOLD analysis project Ga0307373, IMG submission 202534) | Soil microbial communities from Risofladan, Vaasa, Finland - OX-2 | ecosystem: Environmental > Terrestrial > Soil > Coastal area > Acid sulfate soil | place: Finland: Risofladan, Vaasa | collected... | reverse complement strand
CCGGCGCTTCGCACGCAGTTGCTACTCCTCGAGCGGCGCACGAGATCAGGCGGACGTGACTCGGTAGACCATCCTCGCGCGGCCCATGATGATCTAGCCAACAGCGCCTGCGGGGCGCTCCTGATGTGCGTGAACAGACGTCGCAGTCTCATCGACTTCTTCTAACCAACGTGGGCGCACTACCCGAAAAAGTCAGCGATTCGCCCCGACCGCGGAACAAGGTCTCTTGGGCCGCCGGGCAGAGAAACCGCGACATCATCAAAACCCTCATGCTCGAGCGCGCGATGCGTCACCCGCTGGCGCGAGCCCACACCGCCGAGGAGGTGCGCGACCTTCTGCGAGCGCGCGGCGTCTATTTGGCCGTTTCGACGACCCGATGGCACATCGAGCAGATTCGCAACGCTGCCGACCTCGAGGCGGCTGTTGAATAGACGCGCGTTATGACTATGTATCTTGCCGAGCCGACGTGTTGTACTTACCGTCGAGAGTTGCATCAGGGCGGCTGTGCCGCAGGAGCGAAAATACGTGACCAAGAAACTGACCGTCGCTGACATCGCCTTCGCCATCGAGGCGTTGAAGGAAACGTCTCTGTCTCGAGACGGCGCCATGGCGCAGGTGTTGAACGGCCTGGCGGACGTGCTGACGGCAGAATCGGAGAATGATTCCGACCCGGTGCGCGTGCCAGATGGCCGACTTCCCATTACCGTCGCGCAGGTCGACGCTGCGCTCGAGGACGCGCGCGAGGCCGGCTTGCCGAAAAAGCCGCTCGGCATCCTGCGCGAGGCTCGGAACCTTCTCGCCCAAGCCGAGTCCGCGCGCGCGGCAGACGATGCGCGGCCGGTCACCCGCGGCGAATTTGAAGCCGAACGGGAGGCCAGAGCGATCATCGACTACCAGCGCGAGGCAGCGGCGCGCGAGGAAACACAGGCCGAGAGCTCGCTCACGTATCGCCTCGCCCGCGTACTGCGGGAGGACCTGGAGTTGCGGCCCGCGGTGAGGCAACTCCTGAAGAGTTATCTGGCGCTTCTCGGCGCGGCCTCGTCTTCCGATCTCGACATGTCACAACGGCGCGAATCCCGCCGCATGGGCGGCCGACGCGGATTGCCGTTTTAATCGTTCCAACACAGGACAAACCAATCATGGGATCTTCCGTAAGTCAGCAGGTTTTGCAGCAATTCCACAAGGACGACGCGGCCTTCAGGCGACTCGTGCAGCGGGCCTCGGCGCTCGGCGTCGCTTTCGACGAAGGCGAAGTCGAGGAACTCACCACAGAACAGCTTGCCGCTAAGGTGCTGAGAAAACTCGGCCTCGACACGCCGCACGATGGCACCGCCGTCGCGGCTCTCGAGCACTGGCTCGCCGGGAACGAACACGCCAACGACCGCCTCAAGGGCCGCGTGCGCGGCGCACTGGATCGCGCCGACGAGCCGCAGTGGTTCACGGACATCACAAAGGCGCGGTAAATGTGTCATCCGACGATGTGAGCATAAGCGGCCGCGGTCTTTCCCCGCAGTCGCATCCCGTCGCGTCATGGGTCGGGCTGGTTTTAGACGGGCCGTTAACCAGGATCAACAAACTCCGTCTGCTCTCGGGCCGGTATTCCGCGAAAGCGGTGTTACCTGCCAGGCCGCGGGGAGCCGCTTCGCTGAGCGAGATCAGGGCCGGCACGATAACTTGTCGGTGGCCGGCATCTTTTCACATTGAGGGTAACATCATGTGGACCATGGCGGCGATCGGCATCTTTCATAACATGAGGTTGTCGTGAGTCGTAAACGAAGTTTTGGCGCAACCCGGCGCCTCGCGCGACGAATCCGGGCCGAAGTCATGCGCGAGCTCGAGTCTCTCCGGCAAGCCGCACGGCATGCGGGTCCAAAGGCCAGGCGCGAGTCGCGGTCGTGGTCACCGCGGCCCGTCGAGATTCAGCAGGTCAGGAGTCTGTGGCCATGAGCCGCTGGACCGCATTGCGCATTGTTTGGGCTGCACGCTGGCATTTTCCGACTCGAATCCAGCGCGCCTTATTCATCGGCGGCGCCCTCGTGGCGCTGCCTTTCTTTCATGACACACACACACGCGGGGAAGCATAGACGATGCCGAACATAATCGACTCGTTGTTTTTGGAGCTGGGGATCGACACGTCGCGATTCTCGGCCGACCAAAAAAAGGCGCTCGCCAAGATCGCCGAGTTCGAGAAGCGCAGCAAGAAGAGCGGGAAGGGCGCGGCCCAAGCGGTCAAGTCCGTCGGGGATGCGTTCCGCGATATCGCCTCCGATACCAGAATTGGGACCGGCGCTCACAGGCTCGACACGCTTGCCACGAAGCTGAGATTCCTCGGTCAAAGCGCCCAGGTCTCGGGCGGTGTTGGAACCCCATTCGGCAAGATGGCCGAGGGCCTCGGGGCGCTTCTCTCACCGGCGACGCTCGGCATTGCGGCTCTGGGGCTTCTCGGTGTTGGGGTCTGGGACCTCAACAAGAAGATGACCGCGACCAACGCGACCATCTCCCGGCAAGCCATGCTCTCGGGGATGAATGCGAAGAACCTCTGGGCGTGGGGCGAGGCGGCAAAGACTGTTGGGGCCAACCCGCAGGACATCTCAGGCGGCATCGTCGGCCTTCAGACCGCCGTCATGGGGATGGGGATCGGGGCCGGGAATGCCACCGCGCAGCTCGTGGCTCTCTTGCGGCTCGGGCACGTCGGCTGGAACTTCAAGACCGGCGTGAATATCCCCGAGCTTTTCGGACGTGTCCATCAGCTCGCCGCCAAGAACGGTTACCGCAACCTCGGGGCGTTGAGGGCGCTGACCGGCCCGCTGATGAATGATGCGATGTGGAACGTCGCCACGAATCCGACCTACAACCCGGACAAGCTCCAGGGAAACATTCTCGGCAAGGAGCATGGATTCGGCACGATCCTGAAGCGCTCGCTCGAAAGCCAGACGCTGCTCGGGAAGATGGATATCCAGAAGGCCGTTCTCGCCGAGACAGCCTATGGCGGCATGCAAAAGCCGATGCAGACCATCGTCGGGCTCATGACGAACCTGCTGGCGGCTGTCACGAGCATGCTGGGCTGGACGGTAAAGGCCGCCGGGTGGATCGAGGACATCTGGGACTTCATCGCCCACCCGGGGCGGGACATGAAAAACCCGGTGGCCAAAATGATCAGCAAGCACGTCCAGGCTGACCTGCTCGCTCACGGGATGAAGCCGAAGGCGGCGGCCAGCACGGCCCAGGCTGCTACTGCGGCATTTGGTCAGGCCTCGAAGAATGACCTCAAGATGGCCGGCGAGGAGATGTTCTGGCCCTTTACCTTCGTCGAGAAGGCGCCGGCCATGATGGCCGCGGAGCTCCTGAAGTGGCTCTACAGCAAGCCCAAGGCCGGCAAGTCAGGTCTCGTCGGGATGCAGGTCTTCGGCTCCCCATCGGACGTCGCGGCTTACATGCGGATGCTCTCGGCCGCGGCGACCCGGCCTCACGCGCTCCATGGCACTGTCACGAACGAAACCCATATCGGCGGCGGAATTCACGTCCACACGCCGGCCACCGATCCTCGGAGCCACGCGGAGGCGGTGCGCAAGGGCCTCTCGACGCATCCGCTCATCGATCCGCACGGCCAGCACGTCGTGACGCTCTCAACTCGAGGAGCAGCGGGCTGATGGCCTTCGCAGAGCGAGAATTGCGCTTCACCTTCTCGGGCGAGAAGACGGGAACTCTCTCGGTCGCCGGGCTTCGCGCGTTCGCGAGCATCCAGGTATACCAGGGCAGGCTCGGGGTTTCCGCGCAGGTGAGGATATGGGGCCTCACGATGGCGCAGATGAACGCATACTCGTCGCGCATCTCATCAAGCGTTGGGGTGTATGACTTCTCGCTCACCATCGAGGCAGGCGATGTTGGGGGCACCTTGCGCAAGATCGTCGACGGGTCGATCATGCGCTCGTATGTTGATTTAAGCGGCTCCCCGGAATCGGCCTTCAATGTCTCGGTTGTCGGAATCTACGATGCGGCGAAAGCCGTGGCACCGACATCGCAGCCCGGCGCCCAGAACGCCGAGGACCTGATCGCCGCGATCTGCGCCGGGTCTGGCCTGAAATTTCAGAACAATGGCGCCCATGCGGTTCTGCGCAACCACAGCACCTACGGCTCGACGGTCGATCAGATGGTGGACATCGCGCGCGCGGCAAAATTCGAGATTCTGATCGAAGGAAAGAACGTTTCCGTCTACCCCGCCAACGGCACCGTCGACGGTGTGATCGTCGAAGTCGGCCCGGATGATGGCATGGTCGGATATCCAGTCTTCTGGGAAGCGGGAATCATCGTTACCACGCTCTTTGATCCGCAGATTCGCGTCGGGCGGCAGATGAGCGTGACCTCAAGCATCCCCAACGCGAACGGCCTCTGGACGATCGTCCGGGCGAATCACGACCTCGCGACGATGCTGAGAGAGGGGCCGTGGTTTACAACGGCGTTTCTCGCCGCGCCAGGCGGCGCGTAATTGGAGAGAAAGATGACCCAAAGAGTTTCCGATGCCTCCGCGGCTGACGTTCTCGAGTCGGCGCGAACCGTACAGGCCGCGACACGTCTGCAGCTTCAGGGCGCGCTCGCCTCCATCCGCGCCGCCCGCGCCGAGGATGCGGTCGCATTCATCGAGCGCGCCATTGCAATCCAGGAGCGCTGGCACGCATGAGAAAGCGCAGCGCCCCGGCTGTACTTTCGCGCGCATCCGGCGGACGCTGCGCCTGCGGTGACTCCCCTTCACTCAAAACAGGCGAACTGACATGCAAGCCTCGAACGGCATGGCGGGGTGCGGCCGGGGGAACTGATACGTCCATCACGGCGAATTATTCCAGGAAGTCCGTGACTGTGTACAACCCGAATAGCTCCGCAGTTGTCTGCGTCTGGCAGGAGTACGTCTAATGGGCGCACAACGTGTTTGGATAAATGGCGGCGTGGCTGCCCGGTACATTGATGGACAGGGAGTTGTACGCCTGACGGTCTCTCGCAATTTTGCGATTGACATCGGGCCAGAAGTTCCCGATGAAGCGCTCGCATCTCTCGATGCGCTCGACAGCTTTATGGAATCCCGGCAGCGCGCATTGCCCAGTGCTTTAGGAGCGCGAGCACCACGTCCGCAGCCAGCGCGGAGCCTTTTTCCCGCAGAAATCCGAGCGCTTTTTTCCAGGTGGTTTTGTCGGCCATCGCTTCGGCGAATTCGTGTCCCTCCCAAGTCAGGCGCGACACAACGGCTCCTGCGATGCCGTCATTCGACCGCTGCGCCAACCCTTCAAGATAGCCGGCCTCGATAAGCAGCTCTATGTGCGCGAGCACCGTTTGCGCGCCCCATCCCTCCGGCGTAGGGGATCTAGATACGCGCCGCTCGCATCCGCGTTATCGCGCACGTCCAGCAAAATACACCGAATCAGGTCCCAGTCTCGCTTCATGGGGGCTTCCCTCTCGTGGGGAATTGGCCGTGGACCATTCGAGGGTACCACGGAGGGAGCACATTACGAAAACGCCCCTTTCGGGGCGCTCTCGTGCGGTCCGTTGCGGCTGTCAGCTACGGGTGCGCCGATTCTCCCATCTTGTACGCCCTCCACGCATCCGCCGGCACCGCAACGGACCGCTCCGGCGCCGGCTCAATGACGAGCACATGCCGCTGGGGATCGTACCGGCAATTAATGTCCGCGAGCGCCTCGGCGAGAGTGGGCTTTGTAGTGCTCATGACACTCCCCCTTGCGCGTCCGTTTCGGCCACTCGCAGCAGGACATCTGGCTCCAGCGCCCCCGTCGCGTTCGTGATGACCTCGATCGCGGCCATGAGGGCTAGCTCGATGTCCTTTGCTTGGTTTCCGTTCAAGGTTCCATCTACGGGGTCGCGGCTGTTCGCGGCGGTCGCGGCGACGCATTGCACGATCGCAGCGGCCCGCCAGAGAGCCTCCCGCTGCTCCTCGACCCGCAGGTCAATCGCCTCTCGGCTCGGCATCAATTGTGCGTTGATCATGACTGCGCGCCCTCCTCAGCCGGCTGGTAGGCCCTGGCCGCGATGCCGTCGCCAGTGTCAAGGTGATCTGCAGCATGATTCAGCCGCTCCATTGCGATGCGGACGACGGTCGCTTCGTGCTCATCGCCGGGGGATGTCTCGAGCGCCTGCAGGAGCACGTCGAGCAGGGCAAGCCCATTTTCGAGTTCGGCCCCGGCCTCGCGGAGCTCGACGCCCTGGGGCGACTGATGGAAAGCACCGATGCGGGCGAGCGCGCTGGGATCGGGGGACGGGACGGAACGGAGAGCGCGCCCATTCGGGCGGGTAGAATTGCGTGACGTCATGGCGATGGGACTCCTCAGTAAGTTGTGCTTGTCGCTGTGGCCAGGCGCCCCGGCTGGTTACCGCCGGCCGGGGTGCCGTTCTGTCTAGACACGCGCTATAATGCGCCTAGTCACGGCCGTATGTCTAGACAGATGCAGCGCAAGTACCGCAAGGGTAAGCAACTGGGGCTCTGGGTCTCGGACGAGGTAGCCGAGCGGCTCGGTGCGCTCTCGGAGCGCCTGGAGGTGCCGCAGTCGCAGTTGCTACGCGAGGCGCTCGATCTGCTGTTCGCGAGGCACGAGCGGCCGGCGAGGGGGAAGAAGCCGCCCACAGGCAGAGGCGGCACGCATGGGGGGACCGGACCGTGACACGCAAGATCAGTAAAGGGCCCGATCTGACCGAATTGCAGCTTCAAAACGTTAGCCAGGAGCACCTGCTGGTTTCGCGGAACTTCTGCTTCGGAGCAGCGGCGACGTGCCTGATTATCCTGCTTGCCTTGATTCCCACCGGCGCGCGGCCACTGGCGCTACAGATTAGCGTCATTTCCGCGTCGTTTGCGCTACCGCTGTGGATCTTGATGGGAGGAGTTTTTGAGTTGTACTTCTATCTGGGAAAGCGCAGTTACCCGCACTTGCGATCCATCCAGATGCGCTTTCGCCTTTTCAGCCTGGGCTATGCCCTCGCCGGCGTCGGCCTGTTTACGGCTGCAGGTGGGGTGATCTGGTACCTAGAGCCGGAGGCCTCCTACGCCTTTGCAGCTTCGGTCGTTATCGCGGTTCTCGTCGCCGCCGGCTTCCAGGTTTCGTTGACTATATGGTGGCCCGGTGACGGCGGAAGCGCTGATTCCGAGCGGGATGAGTAGGGGGCTGTCCGTCGCCCAAATTTGCAGTTCGATTTGCACTCGCTCGCGAAACCCTGAGATTCCCCGCTCAAGGCGGTTTTTGGATTGCTCAGGTAATCATGCGATTACGTGCGACAGGATAGCGCGAACGCGCGGACTCGGCTTCTTTTAATCCGTTGGTCGGGGGTTCGATTCCCCCACGCCCCAAACCCGCGAAAAACACTAGAAAAATAGGGGTTTCAGCGAAACCACGACACATCGAACCGCCCCCGAAAAGCTCACAAAATAAGCACGAATTTGCACTAAATTTGCAATTGCGTCCGATAGGGGCGTAGAATTGCGTTTGTGCGTGAAAGGCACCGCACAAAAAAAGCGGCCCCGGTCAGTGCTACTAACACCGACCAGGGCCTAATCACCCACAGCGACTAGACCGCCGCGGGAGACTTGATCCGAAGTCTACCGTGGCATGTGGAGAACGACATGGCCACTATCACCGAGCACCGGAACGGCGACGGCAAGCGGAGCTTTACTGCCCAAGTCCGTATCAAGCCGTTCAACCCGTCAAGCAAGACGTTCCACGAGAGCGACTTCCCCTCGCGCCCGGAGGCCCGCAAGGCGGCGGTAGCGTGGGCCGAGGCCCTTGAGAAGACGCTCCGCGAGCAGAAGGTCCGGGGCGGAGTCCGCGCCGATGTCGCGAGCCTCTCGCTCCGCCAGCTCGCCGACGATTACCTCGCCGATCCGGAGACCAAGGCGCTAGCGACCTACGATGAGCGCGAGCGGCAAATTGCATGGTGGGTGAATCGGTACGGCGCCACCAAGGCGCTGGAGTTTCCGAGCCCGGTCCTGCTGCGCGAGGCCCGCGAGGCGCTCTTGGCGCTCCACGAAGCCGGGACGGTGAATCGGTACCTCGCCGCCGCCCGCGCCATGGTCAACTTCGGCCGCGCGACCGGCCTCCTGCCGCCGAATCTCGTATGGCCGCCTCGCTTGATGCTCACTGAACCCAAGGCCCGCGAGCGGTTCCTGAATGATGATGAACTCGCACGGGTGCTCGATACCGCGCGCGCAGAGTCGGACACGCTGTATGCGGCCGTCATGTTCGCGATCGGCGTCGGCTGCCGGCAGTCCGAGCAGCTCCGCGTGCGGTGGATCGATATCGACGAGAAGACCGCCACGGTTGCGGTACGCGTCACGAAGACGAACACCTCCCGCCGGGCGCACATGCCGCCGGCCGTGTCCGAGGCGCTCAAGGTGCTCAAGAGTGGCAAGGTGCATCCGTTGCCAAGCCGGCATGTATTCGCCGACGCCGACGGCCAGCCGATCAAGGCTCACGTCCTGATCGACCGTTGGGAGAAGATCCGCGCTGCCGCTGGCGTGCCGGATGTCAGGTGGCATGACCTCCGTCACGCCTCGGCATCGTTCCTGATCCAGGGCGGCGCGACGCTCGCGGAAGTGGCGCACCAGCTCGGGCATTTGAACGTGGCGACGGCCAAGCGGTACGCGCATCTGGTGCCAGGAGCGAAGCCTACCGGCGCGGACAAGCTGAACAAGAAGCTCCAGGGCAAAGAGTAGGGCGCGCGCATGGGTGCTCCCAAGACACGGCCGCTCCATGAGCGGCTCCAGCAACATCTGCGACGGTTCCCGCGCGAGAAGAGGGGGCGCTTTCTCGAGGCGGTGCGCATCATCATGGGCGCCGCGCCCGCTGCCTCATCCACAAGGCCCAGCAGCGTGGTGAAGGCCAGACTCGAGCGCGTTCACCGCGCGGCCAAGGAATTGCATGCCGCGATTCCGGACCTGCCGATTCCCAGGAACGTGCCGCCCGAACCGGCCGGCGACAGGCTGGCGGCGCTGCTGTGCAGTGTCGAGGCGGCCGGCGGGGAGCAAGAATGGCTCAGGGCCGCAGATGAAGTCAGGCGCGGGAAGAGAGACCGGATGCCGGGCGCTGGGGCGCGCGCTAGAACTTACCAGGAGGTGGTGGCCGAGTGGCAGCGCTGCAGGAATGAGCGGGAATCGCGCTGGACAGCGCGCTGCTCCGGCTTGGTAGTCGACAATGATCCCGCCAAGCGTTGGCGTGATGACCGCGAGCAGGCGATATACGAGCTGAACGAAGCTGCCTGCGATGCCGCCACAGCAGTAGCCCGGCTGTTGCGCGAACTGCGCGAGCTTCAGGAGGCCGGAGGCGCAGCGCTTTTCTCAATCCGACCGCGAACCGGACGCCCCACAGCCGACGACGGGAAGATCATGCGCGAAGTCGCTGCCGCCTACAGGCGCCACCTCGGCGAAATTCCTGTCACGACCAGGGGGGGCACTTTCTATAACATTGCAGTCGAAATCACCGGACAGATGAGCCCGGAGCGGGCAGTCCGCGCCGCCGTTGCTGCCCTGCAAGACGAACGACGAAAGTCACCGCGAGCCGACTGACTTTCGTCGGCCACAGATACGCACATCGTGACATAGATTAGTGAGCCTCAGATAAAGGAGGCTCACATGTCCCGTTCCCGAAGTCTGGCCGCCGAGGTCCCGCACAGTTGGGACATTGAGCATTGGCCCGATCATGTTTATCCCGGCAGTCCCTCCAGGGCCCGCTACCTCATCCGCTCCCACAAAGATGATCTGATTCGCGCTGGCGCGTTGGCACGCGTCGGCCGCGAGTTGGTCATTTTCGGCTCTCGGTTCGCGCGCTGGCTCGAGACGCACGCGTCCGACGTGCCGGGGTACCAAGCCGCCGCGAATCGCGGGCGCCCCCGGGAGGTGGCTGCCTAATGCGCGCGCAAGGCCGCGCCGCCGGTGGTTCAGACCGGACGGCGCGAGGATCGAGGGATACCCTTTCGGGCGCGCAGACTATAGCACAGCCTGCAGTCCGACCCTGGCTCAATGGATACGGGCAAGCAGCCGCCGCATGGGAGATATTCGACGACGGCCGCACCAAGATCGGCCGATGCGACCGACTGGTCTGTGACCGGGAAATGGATGCTTCTCGCTGCGGGAAATCGACCCCGGAGCAACGCCGCGCCAGGGAGCTTCTCAAGCGAATGGGACGCTCGCGATGAGCACCGTCGCGATACAACGGCTCGATCTATCGCGCCTCGGCCTTCCGACTCATGTTCTCGATCTACTCGAGCACGAGGGCGTCACTGACCTCGCTGCTTGGCGCAGGCTCGGCCGTAAGCGCCATCAGTTGTTCGGAATTACCAAGGCGATGTGCCGGCAGATTGATGCGATGGCGCGGGAGGTGCGGGAATGAGCGCCGCTCATCCGTTACGGGAAAAATGGTTTGCCAGCGAGGCAACCATTGGAGCCGTAACGCGGAGGCTAACGTGTAGCGATTGCAGGCGTCCCCTCGGCCCCGAGGAGCCCGCCTATCGACTGCTGGTAGGCGGATGGGATCACACAACCTGCGAGGCATGCAGCGAGCGCCAACGCGGACTCGTGCCTGGCTATCAGGGCCTTACCTGGCGCGGACCCATCAAAAAGCATGCTTGTGAATATTGCGGTGGAGTCTGTTACGTGCGGGCGGGAGCGTACGAGCCGGCAGGATCGATCCTGCTCCCGAAAGCCGAGCGCCGCTGGATTTTTCGCGCAGCGACACCTCCCCTGTATACCCGCTTCTGCAGTAAATCCTGCCAGCAGCGGTACCTGCGGCAACTGAAACAGCCGTCGGTCGCCTGCGGTTGCTGCGGCATAACATTTCAGCCGACGCGCGCAGATCAGCAACACTGCTCCAACGCTTGTCGGCAGCGAGCCTATCGGCTGCGCAAGGGGAAAGCATGAGCGCCGCCCCCGACATCATGACCACGGTGCAGGCGGCCCTGCAGCTCGCGGAGGAGCAAGGGCTGCCAGGTTTCCCGTGCGGCTCTGACAAGCAGCCTCTCACGGAGCACGGCTTCAAGGAGGCGACGACCAACCTCGAGCAGATTTCGGATTGGTGGACCCGCTGGCCGGCTGCGCTCCTTGCGGTGCCGACCGGCGCCGCCTCAAAGCTCGTCGTCGTCGATATCGACCCCGATGGCGCCGACTGGTACCGGGAGCATGCGAATCAGCTCGGCTGCGCCCGGGTCCATCAGACACGGCGCGGCCATCATCTTCTCTATCGCACGCCGGCCGGAATCGAGATCAGGAATAGCGCCAGCAAGATCGCCGACGGCGTCGACGTGCGAGGAGAAGGCGGCTACGTGATTTGGTGGCCAGCGCATGGATTCGATGCAGTAGGCGACCTGGAGGAGCTGACGGAGCCGCCGCGGTGGCTGCTTGAACTGATCGCCCGCCCCGAGAAGCCGGCGCCGAGTGCGGTCCGGGCCGAGGACACCGGCAAGGTGAGCGAGGGCAAGCGGAACGACCGGTTGAGCCGCGAAGCCTTCCGGCTGCGAAAACAGGGAATGGAGCCGGGGCCGATCCTCGACATGCTGCGCACGCTCAACCGGCTCGTCTGCGATCCGCCGCTCGCGGATGCGGAGATCGAGGCGATCGCCGGCGGGAAGAAGCACGTCATGCCGGACACCGTGACGGCCGATGACTTCTACGCCTACATGCCGCAGCACAGCTACATCTTCGTGCCGAGCAGGGAGCTGTGGCCAGCTTCCAGCGTCAACGCTCGCGTTCACATGCCGGCGGGAAAGGCAACCGACTGGCTAGACCAACAGCGGCCCGTGGATCAGATGACCTGGGCGCCCGGTTCCCCCATGGTCATCAAGAACAAGCTCATCTCCGGTGGTGGCTGGATCGAGCGCCAGGGCTCGGACTGCTTCAACCTCTACATCCCGCCGACGCCGATCGAGGGCGATGCCACGAAGGCCGGCCGGTGGCTCGAGCATGTCCAGCTCGTATTCCCGACTGACGCCGATCACATCATCCGATGGCTTGCCCATCGGGTGCAGCGGCCGGGCGAAAAAATAAACCATGCTCTCGTGCTCGGTGGAAGCCAGGGCATCGGGAAGGACACGATCCTCGAGGCGGTAAGGCATGCAATCGGCGCCTGGAACTTCGTGGAGGTCTCCCCGGTGCAACTCCTCGGCCGCTTCAACGGCTTCGTGAAGGCGGTGATCCTGCGAATCAGCGAAGCGCGCGACCTCGGCGACGTGGACCGCTACGGCTTCTATGAGCACATGAAGGTGTACACCGCGGCGCCCCCGGACGTGATCCGGTGCGATGAGAAGAACATCCGCGAGCACTCCGTCATGAACGTCTGCGGCGTGGTCATCACGAGCAACCACAAGACGGACGGTATCTACTTGCCGGCGGACGACCGGCGCCACTTCGTGGCCTGGAGCGAACTCTCAAAGGAGACCTTCAGCGAGAACTACTGGCGCGACCTGTACGGCTGGTACGGAGCTGGGGGCATCGGGCACGTTGGGGCCTACCTGGCATCGCTCGATCTCTCGGGCTTCGACCCAAAGGCGCCCCCGCCGAAGACAGCGGCCTTTTGGGACATCGTGGACGCGAGCCGGGCTCCCGAAGATGCCGAGATCGCCGACGTACTCGACAGCCTGGGCAACCCCGCCGTGGTCACCGTCGGACAGCTCTGCATCTACGCCAGCGAGTCCTTCAGGGAATGGCTGACCGACCGCCGGAACTCGAGGCAGATCCCCCACCGCATGGAGGCGGCCGGATACGTCCCAGTGCGGAATGACGGCCAGACCGATGGCAGATGGAAGGTTGACGGAAAGAACGTCGTCATCTACGGCCAACGCCAAGCCTCGGTTCGCGATCGCATGGTCGCCGCCGCCACCCTATGCCGAGGCAGCCGTCCATGAAGTCCATGAAGTCCGTGATTCCCTATCTCTATCCCTACGCGCCCCTACGCGCGCGCGCCGGCAGGCTTCGTGATTCTGAAGGGAGGGTGAGTATTGGGAATGGAGATAGCAGATCACGGACTTCACGGACATCGCGGACCGGATGCTGTTCGGGACAGTGCGAGAATACAGAGCGCCACGCATCCGCCTGGCCCTCCGGGGTAGGGGCCGCGCCCCCCTCGAGCGCGCCGCGCCCCCGGCCGCGTCGCGCCAAGCCGTGCGCGGGCTCATCAACATCGGCCCGCGCGCCGAAGTTCATGGCCCGGGACGCCTCCGCTCGGATTCGTAGTCCGCTAGCGGGTTTCTGCAAGCCATTGATTGGGCGCGGACTGCAAGCTCAGGAAGCGCCATACAGTCAGGAAATTTGCACTTTCATTGCACTGACGGCGCCGGAACCGGCCGGGGAGGCCCAATGCTGACGCTCGCTATCGACCCAGGTCTAACAGGTGCCCTGGCGCTGCTCGATCCCGACGGCCAGCCGGAACTCGTCGCCGATCTACCCATCATCCGCGACCGCTCGCTCGCCTGGATCGACGGCGGCCAGTTGCAGACCCTGCTCCAGGACGCAATACGGGGCCGTTCCTGCCGCGCAGTCGTCGAGCGGGTCTCTGCCATGCCAAAGCAGGGGATCGCCTCTGCATTCACGTTTGGCGCCGGCCTCGGCAGCATCCTGGCGACGGTGCAGACCTTGCGCCTGCCGCTCGAGCTCGTGACGCCGGCTACCTGGAAGCGAGCGCTCGGCCTTGGAGCTGAGAAACGCGCCTCGCTCGACAAGGCCCGGCTGCTGTTCCCCTCGGCACCGCTCAACCTGGCGAAGCATGACGGCCGCGCCGAGGCGCTACTGATTGCCTACTGGCGGCAGAGCCAGGACAGGAGGGCCGCAGCATGAGGCGCGCCGTCGGCGGCAATCTCGGCATTAAGGAGCTGGCGCTGCTCTCCGGGTCGGATCTCGACGCCCGATCCCGCCAGCATCGGCCAGCCGATCGCCAGACACTCAGGGCCGCCGCTATTGAGCTTCATCAGCGGGGCTTGCGACCGCATGACATTGGCACGGCGCTGGAGCTGTCGCTGTCGGCAGTGCATGACTTGCTTGGGGTGCCCGAGTGAGCGGGCCTCGCAATCTCGTGGCCTTCCAGCGCTCCCAGGACACCCGTGACGCGATACGCGCCTTTCTGAGCGGCTATCCGCCGCTCCTGCCGCCACCGACCGCAGACCTTGTGTGCGAGCGCCTAGAGCTGTCTGTGAGCGTCAGGACGGTCCGCTGGCACATGCGCGCCATCAGGCTCGAGGCGCTGGCCGAGGTGCGCGACACGTTGGTTAGGTTGCCGGCATGACGTATGTATCTACGCAGCCTTGGCCGTTAGGATGCGACAGACAGGTACCGGACACGGTACGCACGCGAAAGCATTGGAACACTGAGATGGCACGTAAGCCAAAGCAAAAGCTACTGACGCAGTTACCGGCGAAATTCGACCCAGACTTCATCGACCGACTGAGCAAGCGCTACTCCCTCACCCACATCGTGACGGGTCGCCTGCAAGCCCTTGAGGCGCACTGCGGCGGAGACCTGAGCTACATACAGCGCTCGCTCATCAAGCGGACTGTATGGCTTGAGCTCCTCACCGAGTCCTACGAGCAGAAGGTCGCTTCCGGCGAGCAGATCGACGTCGGCGCGCTGACGCAGCTCAACAATTCGTTGAAAGGCTTGTACAAGGATCTCGGGATCAAGTCGACCGCCCGGCCGGTGCAGACCCTGGACGACCTTAGAGCCGAGATCGACGCCGAGGAGGAGCGGGAGGCTGCCCGTACGCCGTCCACGCCCGACCCCGAGCCGGGCTCCGAGAGCCCAGCGGCGACGGAGGCCAACCCGACGTTGCGCGATTACATGGCCGGCACGGTCGACGAGCCACCGGACGAGCCCGAGAGCGACAGCGAGCCGCCGGCTCCTGAGTCCTCTGGTGAGGCCACGGGGGGCGCGCCTTGAAGTTGTTCAAATTCATGACGACCCCGCGCCTCGCCGGCAAGGAATTCTCCTCCCCGAGCTGGGCAACGTGGCGAATCATCGCTCGGCTCATTGATGGCGATGCCGACAAGCTGACCGCTGATGAGCGGGATATCGCACTGCGGCTCACGGGTCGAACGACCCTCCCGACCGTCGCGCCTCGCGAGGTTTACATTGGCGCAGGTCGCCGAGGCGGCAAGTCACGATTCGAGTCCCTGGTGGCGACGTGGCTCGCCTCCGAGAAATACCCCCAGCTATCAGCCGGCGAGACCGCCGTCGTCGTCCATGTCGCGCCGGATCGAAAGCAGGCTGGCATTGACCTCTCCTACGCGGCCGGCATCGTGGAAGCGAGTCCGGTGCTGCGCGCCGAGCTCGAGAACCGCACTCAGGACACCCTGACGTTCCGCCATGGCACGGCATTGGAAGTTGCCACCGCAAGTTTTCGCACTGTCCGTGGTCGCACGCTCGCCGGCGCAGTAATCGACGAGAGCGCCTTCCTGTACAGTCTCGACGCTGCGCTCCCAGATATCGAGCTCGCCAGGGCACTGAAACCGGCGCTTCTGACGCTCAACGGACTGCTGCTCGTCGTCAGCTCGCCGCATCGCAAAGTCGGCCTGCTCTATAACGCGCATCGCAAGTACTTCGGCAATGACGACACGACGCGGGGCCTTTATATCCAAGCCTCAAGCCGAGACCTCAACCCGACCTTGGACGAGGAGGCGATTGCCGATGCCATGGAGGACGACCCGGCCGCGGCACAGTCTGAATTCTTGGGCCTCTTTCGTGCCGACCTGCAGGGCTTTCTCGACGATGCGACCGTCGATGGTGCGATCGTTCCCAATCGCCGTGAGCTACCACGGATTGCGGCCCATCGCTATGAGGCATTCACCGATCCATCGGGCGGCCGTAACGACAGCTTCACGCTCGCCGTTGCTCATCAGATTCCCGAGAGCGGCGAGAGGCCCGAGCGCCTGGTGCTCGATGCGCTGCGGGTGGTCCAGGCGCCGTTCGATCCTGACGTCGCCACCGCGACGATGGCCGCGACGCTGAAGGACTACGGGCTCAGTGAAGTAACCGGAGATGCGTACGCGGGAGAATGGCCGGTCAGTGCCTTCCGCAAGCACGGGATTACCTACAAACCCTCCGATCGGTCACGAAGCGAAATTTACTTGGAGACGCTGCCTCACTTCTCCCGCGGTGCGATCGAGCTACTCGACTTGCCGGCGCTTCGCACGCAGTTGCTACTCCTCGAGCGGCGCACGAGATCAGGCGGACGTGACTCGGTAGACCATCCTCGCGCGGCCCATGATGATCTAGCCAACAGCGCCTGCGGGGCGCTCCTGATGT
>Ga0307373_10007987_pt1 | contig 16275 bp, 15 predicted proteins | sample OX2MG_FD_202534 | JGI IMG/M metagenome (GOLD analysis project Ga0307373, IMG submission 202534) | Soil microbial communities from Risofladan, Vaasa, Finland - OX-2 | ecosystem: Environmental > Terrestrial > Soil > Coastal area > Acid sulfate soil | place: Finland: Risofladan, Vaasa | collected... | reverse complement strand
GGCGGCTCACAAATCCAAAGGGACGCCTCACGCTCACGCTCTCGGCCAATCCGGCTGTTCAAACCGAGCTGTTGCATTACATGACCGCTGCCGCGTGAGGGAATCACCCGGATTTATGCAATGAGCGGGACGACTGTGAATATTTGAATATTGTGGGCGTCGCTCGACGATCCATACTCGACAACTGCTTGCAGCAATCCGGCCGTTGGAATGACCACCTCTTATGGTGCATTGGACAGCTACCGCCGCATCAGCCAACGAGCCCAATGAGCGTCGATCTCGTGTTAAGCGCTCGGCAGGGCTGCAGCCAGCCATTGTTGACGGCGGGGTCAGATACACGGCGGTGCACCTGCCTGTTCTTCTCCCGGTTCTTCCTCAAGAAAGAATCCGCAGGTCGGGAAACCGACCCACTATCGGCAAGTCCAAACTTGGCCGACGATTTCCGCTTCTGGCCGATACCGTCGCTTTATCAGTTTGCAGGTTTCGATGCGGTTTCATGTCATGATTCCGGGTGCAGTTGCACCGTTTACTGCGACGCCGTTCCCGTCAGGATCCGATTCAGAATCACATTGACGTAATAGTTGTCGCGCCCGATCTTTCGCTTTTGAAGGAAACCTTCCTCGGCGAGCGCATCCAAATACTTGGTGGCCGTCAGACGCGAGACACCCAGATCGCGCTCAACAAAGGCAATCTTGGTGTAAGGGTGCATAAAGAGGTTGTTGATCAGGTCCTGGCTGTAGAACTTGAATTTATCGCGTATGCGATGCTTGTAATCCATCAACGCGGTGCGAATGGCAGCAACCGTGTCGAGGGTCTCGCTGGCCGTGGACTCCACGGCGCTCAGGAGATAAAGCACCCATTCTTCCCAAGCGTCGCTCTTCCGGACCGCCTGCAACAGGCGGTAATAGTCAGCCTTCGTGCGAATAATATGGCGACTGAGATAAAGCACGGGAATTTCAAGCAGCCCTTGCTTGACGAGGTACAGCACATTGACGATACGGCCGGTGCGGCCGTTGCCATCGTAAAAGGGGTGGATGGTCTCGAATTGATGATGAATCAGAGTCATCTTGATCAACGGATCCGCGTCAAACGCAGCGTCGTCATTGATGAAGCGTTCCAGGTCTCCCATCGAGGTTGCTATGACTTCGGGTTCTTGCGGCGGCGTGTATACGGCGTTGCCGGCGCCGTCTCTGAGCGTCCTGCCCGGAAGCTTGCGCAGTCCGGCATGGTTGCGTTCCAGCTCCGCCTGGATCTGCAGCATGTGATTGGTTGTCAGTAAGCCCGTGCGCCGTACGAGTTCGAAGCCCACCCGCAGCGCCTGCCGGTAGCGCAACACTTCCTTTGCAGCGGCGTTGCTGAAGTCCTCCGGCAGCGCGTCGTCCTTGAACAGTTCGTCATGGGTGGTGACGATGTTCTCGATGGCAGAACTGTCCTTGGCCTCCTGCAAGCCAAGGGTGCTGACGAGAATGCCTTGATTGGGGATCGTCGCCGCAACACCTTTGAGTTCTGCCAGCTTCCGGCTGGCGAGCGCCAACGCCTTTAGAATGGCGGGGGTCTCGAAGCGCCGTGGTGAGAGGTGATCCAAGGGAGTAATGGTTCGCGAGCTCCCTGCATCGCGCTAGTATATGTATAGAAAATCGCAATTTCTATACATGTCTGGGCGGACGTGTATAGAGTTGGTAGGCCCCTTCCCCAAAACGGGCTTGCTGACGAGAGCTGTGATTTCTCCGTGGTTACCGCGCTGCGGCGCGGCGGCACGACCTTGTGGCCATAGCCGGGACGATGAGGGTTGGCGTATGACGAAGTCAGGCACGCTGGAGGTTCGTGATCGGGGGCAATGGCGCATGTGGTTGGCAAAGAATCATTCCTCGAGCCCGGGAGTCTGGCTCGCGAGGAGGGAAGAGGCACGCATGAAGCGATTGCGTGAGGCGATTCGTCTCTTGGAGAGTGGCAAGAAACTGGGCTTGAAATAGAAGGTAATGCTTGGCGGCCTGGTAAGTTGGTCTTGATGGCCTGACCCGATCACCGTCCTGCGCATTTCCACCGGAGCACCGACCGATGCCAGCAGCTTTACGGGACATCCCCCCGCTGGTCTTTCTACTGATCGCGACCACGCTGGAAGCCAGCGGTGACGCCGTCGTGCGGATGGCCATCTACGATCACGCTGGCCTCATCCGTCTTGGACTGTTTCTCGCCGGTGCCGCGCTGCTGTTCGGATACGGATCTTTTCTGAATCTCGCGCCGCTGGAATTCGGGCGGGTGGTCGGTCTCTACATCGCGACCCTGTTCGTGGTCTGGCAGGTGATCAATTTCATCGCCTTCCGTTCATTGCCGACCCTGCCGATCGTGCTTGGCGGTGTATTGATTGTCGCCGGCGGCGCAATCGTCACTTTCTGGCGGCCAGGTTGACGGTTGCCCTCTGCTATCGTCGAGCTACCCCCGCCGGCCCCCCCGAGTGCGCGGCCGCCGCGGCCGCCGCGGCGTGGCCGAAGATTTGGCAGCCCTCGTAATCCTGGCGCGCTTGGCGCGCTTCACCCGGCTGACTACGCGACTGACTCGCCCGGCGGCCTTCGCCGCTTTTGACCGCCGCACGCGCCTCGCCGGCCGCGTGCGCGTCGCAACTCTCACGCGGGTGGCCTTTACGGTGGCCTTTGTGCGCTTGGCCTTTGCACGGGCGCCAACCTTCCCGCGACCGCGTGCGCGCCCGGCCGCCGCGGCGGCGCCGGCCTGATCCTCGCCGCACAGCTGCGCGACGATCGCCGGGTTCTCCAATGTGGACACATCCTCGGTGATGATGCGGCCGCGGGCGATCGCGCGCAGCAGCCGTCGCATGATCTTGCCCGAGCGGGTCTTGGGCAATGCCTCGCTGAAGCGGATCTCCTCCGGCTTGGCGATCGGGCTGAGCTGCTCGGCGACCCAGCGGCGCAGCTCCTCGGCCAATGCATGCTTCTGCGCGCGCCTCGCCGGCCGCTCGCCGCGGCACACCACGTAGGCGAGCACCGCCTCACCCTTGATTGCGTGCGGCTGGCCTACCACCGCGGCTTCGGCCACGCGCGGGTGCGCAGCCAGCGCCGATTCGATTTCCATCGTACCCAGCCGGTGACCGGCAACGTTCAGGACATCATCGATGCGCCCGACGATCCAGAAATATCCGTCGGCATCGCGGTAGGCGCCGTCGCCCGCGACGTAGTAGCGGCGGTCGAAGCGGTTCCAGTACGTAGCCAGGTAGCGATCGTTGTCACGCCAGATCGTGCGTGCCAGCGACGGCCACGGCCGCCGGATCACGAGGTAGCCGCCCACGTCCGCGCCACTCACCGGCTCGCCGCGTTCGTCGACGATGTCGGCAAACACGCCCGGCAGCGGCAGCGTGCAGGAACCGGGCTTGGTCGCCGTCACGCCCGGCAGCGGCGCGATCATGATGGCGCCGGTCTCGGTCTGCCACCAGGTATCGACGATCGGGCAGCGGCCGCGTCCGATCACGCGCCGGTACCACATCCACGCCTCGGGGTTGATCGGCTCGCCGACGCTGCCGAGCAGCCGCAGGCGCGACAGATCGTAGCGCGCAGGGATCGCATCCCCCAGCCGCATCAGCGCGCGGATCGCCGTGGGCGCCGTGTACAGCACCGTCACGCCGTGGTCCTGGCAGAGCTTCCAATAGCGCCCGCCGTCCGGGTAGGTCGGCGTGCCCTCGTACATCATGATGGTCGCGCCCGCGGCCAGCGGGCCGTAGGCGACATAGCTGTGCCCCGTGACCCAGCCGACGTCGGCCGTGCACCAGAACACGTCATCATCGCGCAGGTCGAACACCCATTCGCACGTCACCTTGGTACCGAGCAGATAGCCGGCGCTGGCGTGCTGGATGCCCTTGGACTTGCCGGTCGAACCCGAGGTGTGCAGCAGGAACAGCGGGTGCTCGGCCGGCAGCCACGCTGGCTCGCACTGCGCCGGCTGCCCTGCGATGACCTCGTGCCACCACCGGTCGCGCCCGTCCTGCATCGTCACCGCAGCGCCGGTGTGTCTGAGCACCACCACGCTCTCGACGCTCTTGCAGCCTTCCGACAGCGCCTTGTCGACCGCCACCTTCAGCGGCACCGGCGCGCCGGCGCGCACGCCCCCATCCGCAGTGATCACCAGCTTCGGCTCCGCATCTTCGATGCGCTCGCGCAGCGACAGCGCCGAGAAACCACCGAATACCACGGCGTGGATCGCGCCAATGCGGGCGCACGCCTGCATCGCGATCACCGCCTCGGGCACCATCGGCAGGTAGATCACCACGCGGTCACCGGCCTGCACGCCGCAGTTCTTCAGCGCATTGGCGAAGCGGCACACCTCGCCGTGCAGTTCGCCGTAGCTGAGCCGGCGCACCTGCCCGGTTTCCCGTTCGAAGATGATCGCGGCTTTCTCGCCGCGCTCGCCCAGGTGTACGTCGAGGCAGTTGTCGGACACGTTGAGCTCGCCGTCGCAGAACCAGCGGTAGTTCGGCGCGGCGCTGTCATCGAGGGTAATCGAGAAGGGCTTGTGCCAGCGCAACTGCCGGCGCGCCAGGTCCTCCCAGAAGCCGACGTAGTCCTGCTGCGCGCGCCGGTGCAGCGCCGCCAGCCGTTGCGCAGTGACGCGTGCGCGTGCCGTGAACGCCGCGGGCGGCGCGAACCGGCGCCGCTCGTGCAACACCGATTGAATGTCAGTGGCGGAACCTGGCCTGATCACAGCCTTGGGCATCGAGGCCTCCTGGATCGCAAGTATATCTCAACCAATTCCGCTCCATGGCATTAGCGCCTAGAATGTTCGCGTCTCCCGAGCCATTGGAAGGATGCCGTCGATGAGTGAACCCATCTCCCGCCGCGATGCGCTGAAGAAGTTGGCCCTGCTGGCAGGCGCGGCCGTCGCCGTCGAGGGCAGCCGGCCGGCACGGGCCGCCGATGCGTCGCTGCCGCATCTTAAGCCGAGCGATCCGACGGCGGTGGCGTTGAACTACACCGACGATGCCGCCAAGGTTGATCCGAAGAAATTTACGACCTACGTGCTCGGGCAGAAATGCGATAGCTGCCTGCAGCTGCAGGGCCCGCAAGGCCAGCCCTGGCGGCCATGCAACCTGTTTCCCGGCATGCTGGTCGATGTCAATGGCTGGTGCCGGTTCTGGGTGCCTAAGTCGTAGCTTTCCCGCCGCCACGGCCCATCAGGCTGCGCGCATCGGGATGGGGTTGGGAGCGCGCCGTTCGAGCAACTCGCACAGGTAGCGCGCGAAGCCGTGCAGTGCATGGGTCGGATTGCCGTCGGCGTCGGCCAGAGCGCCGGGCCGGGCGTGCCAGGCGCGAAACACGTACACCGACGCGTCGATCAGATAGACCACGACGCCACCCGGTCCCTTAAAGCCGTCAGCTCAACCAGTGCGCGATGCGATCATGCAGCGGGCTGCTGCGCGGGAAGTGCGCCTGCAGGTACTCCATCTGGTCGGCGAGCACGCGCCGGCCCTTCAGGAAGATGTATTCCGCATAGGTCGGGGTGAACGGCACGGCGATCAGCTGCATCTTCGCCTGCTCGGGTGTGCGCCAGGCCTTGGCATTGTTGCAGTGGCGGCAGGCGGTGACGACGTTGGTCCATACATCCTTGCCACCCTGGCTGAAGGGGCGCACGTGGTCGCGCGAGAGCTCGCGGGTCGGGAAGCGCTGCGCGCAGTACATGCACAGGCACGCATCGCGTCGGAACAGCGTTTCATTGTTCAGCGGCGGCACGTAGTCATGGCGGCTGTTGCCGGGGTTGCCGGTGTGGCCGATGGTGGCGATGATCGAGTTGACTTCCACCACGGTGCGCAGTCCGGTCAGTGCGCTCACCCCGCCGTAGAGCCGATACAGCAGCGAGCCGCAGGTATAGGCGATCTGCTCCTGGTGATAGAGACGGGCCGCCTCGCGGTAATCGATCCACTCGAGCGGCATGCCGGCCACGTCGGTGCGCAGGACCATTTGGGACAGGCCGGCCGCACTCGTGCGCGGCGCCGGCGTCGCCAATTCGAAATCAGGCTGGGAAACAGCCACGGCCATGGCATGTAAGATACGGCAAGTTTATGCGATAATTCAATGATAAGGGACATCCGTGCACGGCCCCAGTAGGCGCATGACAGGCGCCAGTCAGCCGGGCAGCCCGTGTAGGAGAACAATATGCCAGTCACGATCTGCGCGCTCGGCGAGCGCGCACCGGGGGAAACGCGTGTCAGTCTGGTCCCGGAGATCGCCGACAAGCTGGCCACGGCGGGTGCGCGGGTCCTGATCGAGCGTGGCGCCGGCGTGCAGGCGCAGTTCCCCGATGCCCTGTACCGCAAAGTGGATTGGGCCGATGCACCCGCAACAGTGCTGGGGGCGGCCGACGTGCTGTTGACGGTGCAGCCTCCGGACATCGAGCAGATCCAGGCGCTCAGGCCCGGCACGGTGGTCATAGGGTTCATGCATGCGCACACACGGCGCGCCGAGGTCCAGGCCCTGCGCGAGCGCAACATCACCAGTTTCGCGATGGAGCTGGTGCCGCGCATCTCGCGCGCACAATCGATGGACGCGCTGTCCTCACAGGCCTCGATCGCCGGCTACAAGGCCGTGCTGATCGCCGCCAACACGCTCGAGCGCTTTCTGCCGATGCTCACCACTGCGGCCGGCACGATCCGCCCCGCGCAGGTGCTGATCATCGGCGTGGGGGTGGCCGGCCTGCAGGCGATTGCGACCGCCAAGCGCCTCGGTGCGGTGGTCGAGGCCTATGACGTGCGCAGTGCCACGCGCGAGCAGGTCAAATCACTGGGCGCGCGGTTCGTCGATACCGGCGTGTCGGCGGAAGGCGCCGGTGGCTATGCGCGTGAACTGACCGACGAGGAGAAGCATCGCCAGCAGGAGGTGCTCGACGCACGCATCGCCGCCGCCGATGCGGTCATCACCACGGCGGCCGTGCCGGGCCGCACCGCGCCGCGCATCGTATCGGCGCAGGCCGTGCGTCGCATGAAGGCGGGCGCGGTGATCGTCGATATCGCCGCCGAGTCCGGCGGCAACTGCGAACTCACCGTCGCCGGCCAGACCGTGGTGGACCACGGCGTGAAGATCGTCGGCCCGGTCAACCTGTCCTCCCAGCTGGCCTTTCACGCCAGCGAGATGTACTCCCGCAACCTCTACAATTTCCTCAAGCCGGCCCTGAGCAGGCCGGCGGCCGGGCAGGAGGCCACCCTCGCCATCGACTGGCAGGACGAGGTCTATGCCCAATCCTGTCTGACGCATGCCGGCGCCATCAAACACGAACCGACGCGCAAGCTGGTGGAGGGAACATGACCGGGATCGTCGCACTGTATATCTTCATGCTGGCCGCGTTCACCGGCTATGAGGTGATCGCGCGCGTGCCGGTGATCCTGCACACGCCGCTGATGTCGGGCTCGAACTTCGTACACGGCATCGTGCTGGTCGGTGCGATGGGCGCGCTCGGTGCGGCCACCACGCCGCTTGAGAAGGCCATCGGCTTCGTCGGCGTGCTGCTTGCTGCCGGTAATGCCGTCGGCGGCTATGCCGTCACCGAGCGCATGCTGGAGATGTTCAAGTCCAGCGGCGCCCGGGGCGCAGCCGGCGGCGCGAAGGGCGCCGGCTCTAAGGGCGCAGGCTCCAAGGGGACGCATTGATGAACATGCCGTCCAGCGCCGCCGCCGCGACGGCGATCAAGGTGACCTACCTCGTCACCGCGTTCCTGTTCATCGTGGGGCTGAAGCGCATGAGCTCGCCGGTCACCGCGCGCAGCGGCATCCTGTGGGCCGGCGCCGGCATGGTGATCGCCACGGTGGCGACCTTCTTCACGCCCGGCCTGGGTAACTATCCGCTGATCATCATCGCGGTGCTGGTCGGCGGCGTCATCGCCTGGATCAGCGGGCGGCGCGTCGCGATGACCAACATGCCGCAGATGATTGCGCTCTACAACGGCATGGGAGGCGGCGCGGCGGCGGCCATCGCCGCGATCGAGCTGTATCGCGGCAGTCGTCCCGAGAGCGCCATCACGGCACTGGCGGTACTCGGCGGCATCATCGGTGCGGTCTCCTTCAGCGGCAGCCTGATCGCATTCGCCAAACTGCAGGGGCTGATCCGCCGTTCGCTGCGTTTCCGCGGCCAGCAGGCCATCAATCTGCTGATTCTGCTGGCGGTGCTGGTGCTCGGGGCGCTGCTGATCGTCGGCCTGCACGGCGGCGGCGCGCTGGTAACGGCGTTCTTCGCGGTCGCGCTGCTGCTGGGAATCTGGATGACGGTGCCGATCGGCGGCGCCGACATGCCGGTGGTGATCTCGCTGTACAACGCCTTCACCGGGCTGGCGGTGGCATTCGAGGGCTTCGCCATCGGTAATGCGGTGATGATCGTCGCCGGCATGATCGTCGGGGCGGCCGGCACGCTGTTGACGCAGCTGATGGCCCGGGCGATGAACCGCTCGCTCGGCAACGTGCTGTTCTCGGGTTTCGGGGAGACCGGCGGCACGGCGGCCGCCGGCGCCGTCACCGGCAACATGAAGCCGATCGAGGCCGCCGATGCCGCGGTGATGATGGCGTACGCCCAATCGGTGATCGTGGTGCCGGGCTACGGCATGGCCGTGGCGCAGGCCCAGCACAAGGTGTGGGAGCTGTGCCAGCTGCTGATCGAGCGCGGGGTGAGGGTGCGCTTCGCGATTCATCCGGTGGCCGGACGCATGCCCGGCCACATGAACGTGCTGCTGGCCGAGGCCGGCGTGCCGTACGACCTGATCGCCGATCTGGAGGAGATCAATGCCGAGTTCGAGAACTGCGACGTGGCGCTGATCATCGGTGCCAATGACGTGGTCAATCCGGTGGCACGCAACGACCGCTCGAGCCCGATCTACGGCATGCCGATCCTGAACGCAGACAAGGCCAGGAACGTCATCGTCATCAAGCGCGGCCAGGGCGCGGGATTTTCGGGTATCGAAAACGCGCTGTTCTATCTGGACAATACCCGCATGCTTTACGGTGATGGGCAGGCCGCCGCAAGCGCGCTGATCGCCGCGGTCAAGACGGCCTGACCGGCCGCTGTAGAACGCAGTCGCCGCGCGGGCTCCTCAGCGCCGGCGTTCCAGCCGCGCGCGCTCCTGCTGCAGCATCTGCTGGCGCTGCATCGGCGTCGCCTGTAGCCAGCGCTGCCGCAGCCGTGCGCGCTCCTGCGCCGGCAGGCGCGTGAACATGCGGTAATTGCGGATGAAGGCTTGCTGCTGCGCCGGCGCCAGGCGACGGAACTGCAGCCAGCGACGCCGCACCAGCGCCCGCTGGCGTGGTGCCAGCCGCCGCCAGGCCTGGAGGCGCGCACGCGCGTCCGTGCGCTGCGCGGGCGTCATCGCGAGCCAGCGCGCCGAGCCCCGCGCCAGCGCACGCTGACGCGCCGGCGGCAGCTGCTCCCAGCGGTCACGAAAGCGTCCGAGCAGCTGGCGCTGCCGCGCGGACAGCGATATCCACGCCCGGCCCCGGGGCAACTGGGAGGCCTGCGCCGGCTCCGGCTCCTGCTGCGCGCTGCCCTGTGCGGCCGGGGGCGGCTGCGCCCAGGCGGGAGCGCTCGCGAGCGCGCTCGCCAGCAGCAGCGCCGCCCACAGAGTACTCAGCCGGCCCACAGCATAGCCTCGGGCTCGCGCGCGGATCACATGCCGCTGGAGGGCACGCCGGCAGCAGATACGGCGCCGGCTCCCAGCCCGCTGCTGGCCTCATCGGCAGCCCATTCGTAGAACTCATTATTATTATTATTGACGCCCTGGACGCCGTTGAGCGGCACATCGCTGGCGAGCAGGTCGATATCCTCCAGCGCATCATTGGCCACGGGCATGATCGGTGGCGTCGAGCGATGCGGCGCCAGTACCACGAACAGCGCCAGCGCCGCGGTCGCCACCGCCCCAGCGGGGGCCCACCGCTGCAACCGCAGCTGCCGGTGCTGGCCGCGCGCCCTGACTGCGGCATGGCGCGCCTGCCTCAACCGCGACCGCACCGTCCCGGACAGGCGGTCGGCACTGGCGAGCAGCAGCGCACGCGTGCTCTGCTCGATCCGGCCGACCGTGTGCTGCTGCTCATCCCCGGCATTCATATCCGGTACTCTCCGAGCTTTGCACGCAGTGCTTGCACCGCGCGGAAATAATGGGTCTTCACGCTGCCCTGGGAACACTTCATCGCCGTCGCCGTGCCGGCCACGTCCAGGCCCTCGAAGTTGCGCAGCATGAAGGCCTGGCGCTGCCGATTGGGCAACGCCGTGAGCGCCTGCTCCAGGGCCACCAGCATCTGATCGGACTGCAGCTGTACCGCCGGCGTCGGCGCGCCATCCATCGCCTGGGCGACGGCGTCGGCGCTCTCGCCGTCGTCCTCACCGCCTCGCCAGGGCATCCATGCCAGCACGCGGTTGCGCACGCTGCGGCGCCGCTGCACATCGCGAATGCGGTTCTCCAGGATGCGATAGAACAGCGGCCTCCACTCCTCGGCCGGCCGCCCGGCATAGCGAGCGCTGAGCTGCAACATGGCATCCTGAACTACGTCCAGCGCGTCGGCCTCATGACGCAGCGCGATCTGTGCGATTCTGAAGGCCTTGCGCTCCACGCCAGCCAGGAAGGTATCGAGAGCGCGCGCGCCATCCTGGGTCTCACGCAAATGGGCTTTCCGGAGCGTGGGTAGGTCGGTCGGCGAAACTAGCGTAGCAAAGCCAGCCATGCGTATGCATCCACGCTGATGTACAAGCCTAGCCGGTAAACGGCGCACGGGGATTTCGGTTGACGCGGGAGCGTCTGCGCCGGCTTCGTGTCCAGTGAGAGAACACAGACCACTGAAGCAGAATGTCGAAAAATCATCCACTTAATCGGACGACGCACCAACGCTTTTGACCTCTTCCGACATGACAGACACGGGCGCGTGTTTGCCGTAGGCTAACTCTTTGAAAACTCGAATATAATCTGTTTGGTCAAATTTTGATCGATCGAGATGACGTTTTTGATACAGCGGCGGTTTTGCGCGCCTCCGACAAGCTATCCACAGACTTATCCACAGTGGTAGAGCTCGGCGATACGCCGGGCGTGCTGCAGGTCGCCATCAACGCGCCTCTGCGCAGCTCGTTTGATTACCTCCCCCCGGCTGGCTGGGCGCCGCGTGCGGTTCCGGTTGGAGCGCGGGTGCGGGTGCCGTTCGGGCGGGTCGAGGCGATCGGCGTGGTGGTCGGTCACGCCGACCACAGCACACTCGAAGCCGCCGCCCTCAAGCGTGTACACGAGATCATCGACACAGTCGCCCTGCTCGATGAGCCGCTGATGCGGCTGTTGCGCTGGACGGCCGACTACTACCACCATCCTCCCGGAGAGGTCATCGCCGCAGCCTTACCGAAGGCATTGCGGCTCGGCGCGAGCGCGCTCGAAGCGCGGCCGCACTGGCGGCTCACGAGCGCAGGAGAGGCTGCCTGCGCGGCCGGCGCCTGCGCCCGTGCGCCGCGCCAGCAGGCGCTGCTGACGCTGCTGCACACGGCACAGGCAGGGCTTTCGCCTCAGAGCCTGTCTGCGGCGCTGCCGGCTTGGCGCGCTCATGCTCGCGCGCTGCGGCAACGAGGCTGGATTGAATGCTTCCATGCGGCCGAATGCGGCACCGCGGCGTCCCCTGCGGCTGCGCCGGCAGCCCTGGCCGCCACGGCCGCAGCGGTCGGGCGCGGTCCGGCCCTGTCAGCGGCGCAGAGCGCCGCCGTGCAGCAGATCGATGCCGCCGCCGATCGTTACGCTACCTTCCTGCTCCAGGGCGCAACCGGCAGCGGCAAGACCGAGGTGTACCTGCAATGTGCCGCCCGCACGCTCGCGCGCACGCGCACGGTGCTGGTGCTGGTGCCGGAAATCGCCCTGACCCCGCAGTCGGTCGAGCGATTTCGCAGCAGCCTGCCGACGCCGATCAGCGTGCTGCATTCGGGACTCGCCGACGCACAACGGCTGTCCGCCTGGCGCGCCGCACGCGACGGCCAGGCCGGTGTCGTGCTCGGTACCCGCTCGGCCATATTTGCACCGCTCCCGCGGCTCGGGCTGATCGTGGTCGATGAGGAGCACGACAGCTCCTACAAGCAGCAGGATGGCGGCTGCCGCTACTCGGCACGCGACCTCGCCGTGATGCGCGCCCAGCAGGCCGGCATTCCGGTCGTGCTCGGTTCGGCGACGCCCGCGTTCGAGACGCTGCAGAACCAGCGCATCGGCCGCTACGCGACGCTGTGGCTGCCGCGTCGCGCCGATCAGGCGGCCGCGCCGGTGCTGAAGCTGATTGACCTGCGCGCACACACCGCGCGCCAGGGTCTGGCGACTCCCGTCATCGATGCGATGCGCCGCCACCTGGAGGCGCAGGGACAGGTGCTGGTCTTCATCAACCGCCGCGGCTACGCCCCGACCCTGCTGTGTACCGGCTGTGGCTGGATCGCACCGTGCCACCAGTGCGATGCCCGGTTGACCGTGCATCGCGCCGGCGCTCAGCTCTGCTGCCACCACTGCGGTGCCGCCGAACCGCTGCCGTCGCGCTGCCCGCGCTGCGGCTTCGCGGTCAAGGCTGTCGGCCAGGGCACCGAGCGCGTCGAGGAGACGCTGCATGATCTGTTCCCCGACCAGGCACTGCTGCGGCTGGACCGCGACACCGCCGCGCGGCCTTCGCAGCTCGAAGAGATCGTGCGCCGAGTACTTTGCGGTGAAGCACGCATCCTGGTCGGCACGCAAATGGTCACCAAGGGCCATCATTTTCCAGGCGTGCTGCTGGTCGTGGTGCTCAATGCCGACCAGGGCCTGTTCAGCACCGACTTTCGGGCGGCCGAGCGGCTGGCGCAGACGATCGTGCAGGTCGCCGGGCGTGCCGGCCGCGAACGCGAGCAGGGCGAGGTGCTGATCCAGACCGAATACCCAGAGCATCCGCTGCTGCAGAGCCTGCTCGCCGGCGGCTACGAGGGCTTCGCGGCCACGGCGCTGGCGGAGCGCGAGGCGGCGCGCTGGCCGCCGTTCGGCCGCCTGGCGCTGCTGCGCGCCTCGAGCCCCTCGAACGATGGGGCGCTGCAGTTCCTTGCGCGCGCGCGCGCGGCGGCGCCGGCTACGCCCACGATGTCCTCGGGGCCCTCGACGCCGGTGCGGCTGCTCGGTCCGGTCCCCGCCGCGCTCGCGCGCCGCGCCGGCCGCTACTACGCGCAGCTGCTGATCGAGAGCGCCGAGCGCGGCACACTGCACCGCTTCATCGACGCCTGGCTGCCGGCCGTCGAGACGCTCGCACGCGCCCAGCGCGTGCGCTACGCCCTCGACGTCGATCCGATCGATATCGGGTAGACTCGCCCTCCGGACTCAAGGACCCTGCGCAGTTGAAAGATGAGCTAACGCGTCTGCTATCGGGCGCGCTGAAAAATCTGGCGGGCAGCGTGCTGCCGGACCCCGTGGACCTCTCATCGATCAGCATCGAGCGCAGCCGCGACCCCGGGCATGGCGATTACGCCAGCAACGTCGCGCTGCGGCTGGCCAAGTCCGCGCAGCGCCGGCCACGCGAGCTGGCCGAAGCCATCGTCGCCGCGCTGCCGCCAAGCCCGCTGCTGGCTCGCGTGGAGATCGCCGGGGCAGGCTTCATCAATTTCCATCTCGCGCATGGCGCACACGGGGCTGTGCTCCGGCGCATTCTCGAGCAGCGCGAACGCTACGGCGAAAGCGGCGCCGGCGCCGGCGCGCGTGTCGTGGTCGAATTCGTCTCGGCCAATCCGACCGGACCTCTGCACGTGGGCCACGGCCGTCAAGCCGCTCTCGGCGACGCATTGTCCGCGTTGCTGCAGACGCAGGGCTATGCCGTCACGCGCGAGTACTACTACAACGATTCCGGCGCACAGATTCAAAATCTCGCGCTGTCGGTCCAGGCGCGCGCGCGCGCCATCGCACCGGGGCAGCCGGAGTGGCCGCCGGATGGCTACGCCGGCGAGTACATCGAGGAGGTCGCGCGCGACTTCGCGGCCGCGCACGGTGACATCGGGGATCTGGAATCGGTCCGCCGCTTCGCGGTCGAGTACCTGCGCCGGGAGCAGGATCGGGATCTCAAGGAATTCGGCCTGCTATTCGACGTGTACTACCTCGAGTCGAGCCTGTACCAGGACGGCAGCCTCGATGCCGCCGTGAAGGGTCTGATCGCGAGCGGCAAGACCTACGAAAGTGCAGGGGCATTGTGGCTGCGCACCACCGATTACGGCGACGACAAGGACCGCGTCGTACGCAAATCGGATGGCAGCTTCACTTATTTTGTGCCGGACGTCGCCTATCACGTGACCAAATGGCGACGCGGGTTCACGCAAGCCATCAATATCCAGGGCTCCGATCACCACGGCACGATCGCACGCGTGCGCGCCGGACTGCAGGCATTGGAACTCGGCATCCCCCCGGGCTATCCCGAGTACGTGCTGCACAAGATGGTCAGGGTGGTGCGCGCCGGCGAAGAGGTGAAGATCTCCAAGCGCGCCGGCTCGTACGTGACGCTGCGGGACCTGATCGACTGGGTAGGACGCGACGCGGTGCGCTTCTTCCTGCTGTCGCGCAAGGCCGATGCGGAATTCGTGTTCGACGTGGATCTCGCGCGCTCGCGCACCGAAGAGAACCCGGTGTACTATGTGCAGTACGCACACGCGCGCATTGCCAGTGTGCTCAAGCAGCTCGCCGCGCGCGGGCTCCCCCATGACCGCGCCGCCGGCTACGCCGATGTCGCGTTGCTCGCGAGCGTGCACGAACAGGCGACTCTCGCGACCCTGGCGCGCTATCCCGAGGTATTGGCGCAGGCCACTGCAGCCCGCGCTCCGCATGCGCTGGTGCACTATCTGCGCGAGCTCGCGCACGCATTTCACACCTGGTACAACGCCGCGACCATCCTGGCCGATGAGCCGTCTGTGCGCAACGCGCGGCTCGCGCTCGCACTGGCCGTGCAACAGGTGGTGCGCAATGGGCTTACCCTGTTGGGTGTATCCGCACCGGACAGCATGTGAGCGGCCGGCGCCTGTCCGCCCGTGACTACAAGCGCACGCGCCGCACCGGCTCGCCCGCATGGCGTGGCTTCGGCTACGGACTGGCGCTCGGATTGATCATCGCCGGTGCCGTGTTCGTGCGCGATCACCATCGTCTGAGCGTCCCGGCCGAGCCGACGCATCCGGTGCCCGGTGCCCGCCGCGCACACCGGGGCGCCGCCGATGACGCCGGGCCGCCCGATGACCCGCAGTCCCAGGCGGCGGCGGGAGGCAGCGGCGCGGCCGCGACCGGCACCACCGCAACCGATGCGGCTGGCGGCGTCGGCGGGTTCGATTTCTACCGGATGCTGCCGAAATCAAAGGTCGTCGTCCCCGAGCACGAGCACGCCAGCCGCGCCTCGCCGGCATCGGCATCGGCATCGGCGGCGCAGATCGCGAGGCCCGGCACCTACTTCCTGCAGGTCGGGTCCTATCACGACGACGCCGTCGCCGAGCGCGTGCGCGCCAAACTGGCCAAGCAGGGCATCACGGCCACGGTACAGCGCGTCGCCGTGGACACCGACGTGTGGCACCGCGTGCGCGTCGGTCCGATCCACGATCCGGCATTGCTCAACCGCCTGCGGCAGCAATTGCAGGCGAGCAACCTGGGTGCGCTCGTAATCCGGGTCGCCGAGTAGCGCAGCGCGCGACCCGTCGCTATAACCATGCCTACATGGCAATATCGGCCCTTCACAGGGAGCGGCGGCGATGAGGTACTGCAACATCCGGGTCATGCTGGCAGCCGTTGGACTTGCGGGGTCGGCGCTAATCGGGCCCGCCGCCTGGGCTCAGACACAGACCTGCAACGATTCGTGCCTGAAGGAAGTCATGCACCAATACCTGCAGCAGCTTCCCAAGCACGATCCTGGCTCACTGGCCGTATCGCCGCAGATCAACGCACGCGAGAACACCGAGCCGGTGAGGCTGGGCGAAGGCTCATGGAAGACCGTCACCTCGGTCCTGCCTGGCCTTGAGTTCGCCGACCCGGTCACCGGCCAGGTCATCTATGCGGGCGGTGTGCGCCGCGATGGCGTGCTCGGAGCGATGTTCCTGCGGCTGAAAGTCGCGAACGGCAAGATCACCGAGTCCGAAATGCTGACGACGGGCCCGGGGGCCGTGGCTGCGCCGCGAACACCGGGTGGTCCGCGAGCCGGCGCTCCGCCGGCCCGTAGGCCACGCGCTGCCAGACCCGCCCCGGATCTGTCGGCCTTGCTGCGTCCGGACATCCTCTACGACGCCATCGTGCCCAAGAATCGGCGCTCGACCCGTGAAC
>Ga0307373_10007985_pt1 | contig 16277 bp, 17 predicted proteins | sample OX2MG_FD_202534 | JGI IMG/M metagenome (GOLD analysis project Ga0307373, IMG submission 202534) | Soil microbial communities from Risofladan, Vaasa, Finland - OX-2 | ecosystem: Environmental > Terrestrial > Soil > Coastal area > Acid sulfate soil | place: Finland: Risofladan, Vaasa | collected... | reverse complement strand
ATCCGCGCGCAGCGCGGGCGGATCGACCCGTGCGCGCCGGCGATCGTCGGCGCCATCGAGGCGGCGATCGAGGAGGCGCGGCGGAGCGGGACCGCCGCCGTCGGCGACATCAGCAACACGCTCGCCAGCTTCGCGCCGCTCGCGGCCAGCCGGCTGCGCGCCGTCGTCTTCAAGGAGCTGATCGGGTTTCACCCGGACGACCCGGACGCGGTCGTCCGCGAGGCGTGCGAGGCGATCGACGCGCTCGCCGCGACCGGCCGCGTCCGCGCGAGCCTCGCGGCGCACGCCCCGTATTCCGTGGCGCCGCTGCTGTTCCGGGCCATCCGCCAGGCGGTCGATCGGCGGCCGTTCGTCCCGTGCAGCGTGCACCTCGCCGAGTCGCCGGAGGAAGTCGAGTTCATCGCCACCGGCGGCGGCGCGTGGCGGCGGCTGCTCGAGGACGTCGGCTCCTGGAATCCCGGCTGGGTGCCGCCCGGCGTGAGCCCGGTCGCGTACCTCGCCGATGCCGGGTTCCTGGACGGGCGCGTGCTCGTCGTCCACGGGGTCCAGGCCGGCGCCGCCGACCTGGCCAGGCTGGCGGCGCTCGGCGCCACGATCGTGACCTGTCCGCGCAGCAACCGCTACACCGGCGCCGGCGATCCGCCGGTGGCGGCGTTCTACGCCGCCGGCGGCCGCGTGGCGGTCGGCACCGACAGCCTGGCGAGTGCGCCCGACCTCAATCTGTTCGCGGAGCTGGCGGCGCTGCGGGCGCTGGCGCCCGCCGTCCCGGCGGCGGCCCTGATCGACAGCGCCACGCGCCAGGGGGCGCGCGCGCTCGGCTTCGACGCCGAACTGGGCACGATCGCCCCGGGCAGGGCGGCGGCCCTGATTGCCGTCCGGATTCCGCCCGGTACGGCGGATGTGGAAGAATACCTGGTGCGGGGCATCGACCCCGATCGAGTCAGCTGGCTGGACGAGGTGACGGAGCCGTGAGCGCGGACCAGACCCTGGCGGGGACCGGCATGAGTGAAGAGGGACAGGGACGCGGGCCGGCGGCCCGCGGGTTGTTCGCCCGCCTGCGCACGTATGCGTCCTTCGTCCGGATCAGTCATTCGGTCTTCGCCCTGCCGTTTGCCCTCACCGGCGCGCTGCTGGCCGCGCGCGAGCATCCGATCACGGCCGGCACGCTGTTGTGGATCCTCGTCGCGATGGTGGCCGCGCGCAGCGCGGCCATGGGATTCAACCGGCTGGTCGACGCCGGGCACGACGCGCTGAATCCGCGGACGACGATGCGCGAGCTGCCGCGCGGCGCGATGTCGCGGCGCGAGGCGGCCCTGTTCGTGATCGTCGCCGGCGCCGTCTTCCTCTGGGCGGCTGCCGAACTGAATCCGCTCTGCTTCGCGCTGGCGCCGGTCGCGCTGGCGATCGTCTTCTGGTACTCGCTCGCGAAGCGCTACACGACCTGGACGCAGCTGTTCCTCGGGCTCGCGATGGCCGTGGCGCCGGTCGGCGGCTGGCTGGCGGTCGGCGGGCGGGGCGGCTGGCCGCCGTGGCTGCTCGCGCTGGCGATCGGCACCTGGGTCGGCGGGTTCGACGTGCTGTACGCCTGCCAGGATCTCGCGTTCGACCGCGCGCACGGCCTGCGGTCGATTCCGGTCCGCTTCGGCGTCCCGGTGTCGCTCCGGATTTCACGCGGCCTGCACGTCATCGCCGTGGCCTGCCTCGCCCTGCTCGCCTGGGTCACGCCGCTCGGCCCGCTGTACCTGCCGGGCGTGGGGCTCGTGGCCGGGCTGCTCGTGTACGAGCAATCGCTGGTCCGGGCCGACGATCTGTCGCGCGTGAAGCAGGCCTTCGATCTCAACGGCTACGTCGGCATCCTGTACCTGCTCGTGACCGCGGTGTCGATGCATGTCTGAGCCCCGGCCGTCCAGCGTGGTCGTCGCCATCACCGGCGCCAGCGGCGCCCTCTACGCCGTCCGCACGCTGGCAGCGCTGATGACCGCCGGCTGCCACGTCGAGCTGGTCGTCAGCGATTTCGGCCGCCGGCTGCTGCGTGACGAACTCGGCGAAGAGGCGGCGGTCGACCGGATCGCCGCCTACCTCGATCAGCGCTACGGAGACGCCGTGCGCGCCGGGACGGTCCGCGTGTACAGCAACCGCGACCTCGGCGCGCCGATCGCCAGCGGCAGCCACGGCAGCCGCGGGATGGTCATCGTCCCCTGCTCGATGAAGACGCTGGCCGGCGTGGCCCACGGGCTGTCGCGCAATCTGGTCGAGCGGGCGGCCGATGTCATGCTGAAGGAACGCCGCCGCCTGGTCATCGTGCCGCGCGAGACCCCGATGAGTCTGCCGCAGCTCCGCAATCAGGTGCTCTGCGCGGAGGCGGGCGCGATGGTGCTGCCGGCGATGCCGGCGTTCTACCAGCAGCCGAAGACGCTGGACGATCTGGCCGACTTCATGGCCGGCAAGATCCTGAGCGCGCTCGGCTTCGACCACGCCCTGTACCCGGAGTGGACCGGCTCGGTCTGATTCCGGGCCGGCCGGCGGGCCGTGCGCCCGCGGCCGCCTCCGATCGCCGGACCCGACGCCCGTTCACGCCCCATGGAACTCGACGACGAGCTTCGCGCCAAGGACCCCGCCCGCATCGCCGGCATGTTCGACGCGATCGCGGCGCGGTACGACTTCCTCAACCACCTGCTGAGCGCGGGGATCGACCGCTATTGGCGCGCGCGCGCCATCCGCTCGCTCCGTCTCACCGGGCGCGAGACCCTGCTCGACCTGTGCACCGGCACCGGCGACCTGGCGATCGCCGCCGCCGCGCCGCGCCGCGCCGCGCGCGTCGTCGGGCTCGATTTTGCGGCCGCCATGCTTCACGTCGGACAGGAGAAAGTGGCGCGGGCCGGACTGGCCCGCCGCGTCCGGCTGCTCCGCGGCGACGCGATGCGGATCCCGCTCGCGGCCGCGTCGGTCGATGCCGTCACCATCGCGTTCGGCATCAGAAACGTCGCCGACCCGGCCGCCGCCTGCCGGGACATCCACCGCGTGCTCCGGCCGGGCGGGCGGCTGGCGATCCTCGAATTCGGCCTGCCGCGGGCGCCGGTCGTCCGCAGCCTTTACCTGTGGTACTTCCGCCACGTGCTGCCCCGGATCGGCCGCCTGGTCTCGCGGCACACGGCCGCCTACGACTACCTGCCGGCGTCGGTCGGCGCGTTTCCGCCCCCAGAGACCTTCGCGGGCGTGCTGCGGGCGGCCGGTTTCGCCGACGTGGCCGTGAGCCCTCTGACCTTCGGGATCGTCTACCTCTATAGCGGAACCGTCGCCCCGTAAACGCCCGTCCCGGGCCGTGAGTATCCATTTGGGAGGGCAGGCCGGGCACGAAGAGTGCATTCTGGGTCGCGAGCTCATGCGCACCCGGCCGCGTTTTCGCCGGCGAGCTCATGGGCGGGGTCGATCTGTCATCCGCCGGCGTCAGGGCCTGTCATCTGGCGGCGACGGCCGCGTCGCCGAAAGTTGCTATAATTATTGGGTTTAGATGCATCTCGACATCGACGGTCGCCGTACTGAAGACGAGCTCATCGAGAGCGCCATTCCCTGGCACGACGGGCTGCTGCTGGCGCTGGTGGTCCATGCCGCCCTGATCGCGCTCGTCTTGCTCGCGCCGCGCTTCCTGCCCGCGCCGGTCCCGGTCACGCACCCGCTGACGCTGACCAATCAGCCGCCGATGCAGTTCGTGTTCACCCAGCCGAAGCTCGATCTGACGACCACGAAGCCGAAGCCGAACGCGCCGCCGTCGGACAAGGACCGGCTCGCGCAGACGATGGAGCGGCACGCGAACCCGCTCACGCTCCAGCCGTTGACGCACGGGAATACGCCCGACAAGGTCCTCGCCGAGCGTGAGGCCCGCGCGAGGGGCCGGGGCCCGACGCCGGAACCGAGGCGCGCCACGCAGCCGCCGCAGCCGACCGCGCCTCCCAGGCAGGCCCAGCTGGCGGAGAACCAGCCGCAGAAGAATCCGCTGCAGGTTCCGCAGACCCTTCTCGGGCAGCAGCCGCCGCCCTCCGACCCGACACCGGCCAGGGCGCCGGCCGCGGTCGGCCCGGCCCTGACGCCGGGCGGATCGCTGGGTGACGCGCTCCATAACCTGCAGCGCTACGTCCAGCAGGAGCATTTCGACAACCCGGGCGGCGGCGGGCAGTTCGGGCCGGCGATTCAGTTCGATACCAAGGGCGTCGACTTCGGGCCGTGGATTCGACGGTTCATCGCGCAGATTCGGCGGAACTGGTTCATTCCCCAGGCCGCGATGACGATGAAGGGGCACGTCGTGCTCACGTTCAACGTGCACAAGAATGGCGCGATCACGGACCTGAAGGTCGTGGGGCCGTCGGGCATCCAGGCGTTCAACAACTCTGCCTTCAACGCGCTGCTGACGTCGAACCCGACGCAGCCGCTGCCGGCGGCGTATCCGTCCGAGCACGCCTTCTTCACGGTCACGTTCTACTACAACGAGACACCGCCGCAATGACGCCGACCCGGACGCAGCAGCTCGGGTGGCTCGTCGCGCTCTCCGCGCTGACGCTGTATGCGCTCGGCTGGTGTGCCTGACGCGACCGGCCGCCCTCCGGACCTGACGGCCGCGCCGACGGTGGTGGCCATCCTCGGGCCGACCGCCAGCGGGAAGAGCGCCCTCGGGGTGGCGCTGGCGGAGCGGTTCGGCGGGGAAATCGTCAGCTGCGACTCGACGGCGGTCTATCGCGGCTTCGACATCGGCACCGACAAGCCGCCGCTGGCTGCCCGCCGCGGCGTGCCGCACCATCTGATCGACGTGGCCGATCCGGAGGAGGACTACACGGCCGCCCGGTACGCGCAGGAGGCGGCGGCGGCGGTGCGCGCCGTGCACGCACGCGGCCGGCTCCCGATCGTGGTCGGCGGCACGGGCCTGTATTACCGGGCGCTGACGCGGGGCCTGTTCCCGGGCCCCGGCCGGGACGCCCGGCTGCGGGCGCGGCTCGACGCGATCGCGGCCCGGCGCGGGTCGCCGTTTCTGCACCGCATGGTCGCCCGCGTGGATCCGCCGTCGGCGCGCCGGATCCAGCCGCGGGACACGAAGCGGCTCGTGCGCGCGCTGGAGGTCTTCTTCCTGACCGGCCGGCCGCTCACCGCGCACTTCGCCGAGACCGTCGCGCCGCTCGACGGCTGGCGGATCCTGCCGGTCGGGCTCCGCCTCGACGCGCCGGTCACCGCCGAGCGGGTCGCCCGGCGGGTGGACGAGCAGTTCGCGCGGGGGCTGGTGGACGAAGTGCGGCGGCTGCTCGCGCAGGGCGTGCCGGCGACCGCCCGGCCGTTCGGCGGGCTGGTCTATCGCCAGGTGATGGAACAGCTGCAGGGGGTGCGCGACGAAGCGTCGACGCGCGCATTGATCGTGCAGGAGAACCGCCGTTATGCGCGGCGGCAGTTGATCTGGTTCCGCAAAGAGCCTAACCTAGAATGGTTTCAGGGTGCGGGAGAAGCGCTCGCGACGCGCACAGCCGTCGAACGGGCGTTGGCCGCGCACTGGCAGGAGAGGTGCTGATGGCGCCCGCTTCGGAAGGGAAAGGCCCGATTCCGAACATCCAGGATATCTTTCTCAACTACGCCCGTCGCGAGCGGCTGATCGTCACGGTGCGCATGATGGACGGCCGGGATTTCGAGGGCCGTATCAAGAACTTCGACCGGTTCGCCGTCGTCGTCGAGGAGAACGGCGCCGACTTCATGATCTTCAAGCACGCGATCGCGGCCATCCGCACGCCGAAACCGGTCACCAACTATCTCTCGTCGTCCCACCAGAACTGAGGCCGTCCCGTCCGGCGCGCGTCGTGCGCGCGGCACCCGCATGCGTCCGTTCCGTCGTGCCGTCGTGATCGTGCTGGATGGAGCCGGCATCGGCGCGTTGCCCGATGCCGCCGCCTACGGCGATGCCGGTGCCGATACGCTCGGGCACGTTGCCGCGCAGGTGCCGCTCCGCGTGCCGGCGCTCCGCGCGCTCGGGCTGGGGCGGCTGGTCGCCCTCGGCGGCGCGCCGCCGCCCGATCCGCCCCGCGCGGCCGTCGGGCGCATGGCCGAGCTGTCGGCCGGCAAGGATTCGGTCACCGGGCACTGGGAGCTGGCCGGGGTCGTGCCGGAGCGGCCGTTCCGCGTCTACCCGCTCGGCTTCCCGGCGGCGTTCATCGACCACTTCACGGCCCGCATCGGCCGGCCGGTGCTCGGGAACTGCGTGGCGTCGGGGACGGCGATCATCGACGCCCTCGGCGCCGAGCACGAGCGCACCGGCGCGCCGATCGTCTACACGTCGGCCGACAGCGTGCTGCAGATCGCCGCGCACGAGGCGGTGATTCCGGTCGACGAGCTGTATCGCCTGTGCGCGATCGCCTACGAGATGGCGACCGGCGAGCTCGGCGTCGGCCGGGTGATTGCCAGGCCGTTCGTCGGCGGGCCCGGCGCATACCACCGCACGGCGGCCCGGCGCGACTTCGCCGTGCCGCCGCCCGCCGGCACGCTGCTCGACCGGCTGACGGAGGCCGGGGTGCCGGTGACGGCCATCGGGAAAATCGAGGATTTGTTCGCCGGCCGCGGCATCTCGCACGCCATCCACACCCGCAACGACGAGCAGGGAATGGACGAGGTGCTGCGGCACGTTTCCGGGGGGACCGACGGACTGATCTTTGCGAACCTCGTCGATTTTGATACGGTCTACGGACACCGCAACGACGTGGCCGGCTATGCGGCCAATCTGGAGCGGTTCGACGACCGGCTCGAGGCGCTGCTGCCGCGGCTGCGCCAGGACGACCTGCTGGTCGTGACGGCCGATCACGGGAACGATCCGACGACGCCCGGCACGGATCACACCCGCGAGTACGTGCCGCTGCTGGCGACCGGCGCGCGGGTGCGGGCCGGCGTGGATCTCGGAACGCGGGCGACCTTCGCTGATCTGGGGCAGACGCTGGCGGCCCTGTTCGGCGTCGCGCCGCTCGCCCACGGGACGGGGTTTCTGGCATCGATGACGGATTGAAGAATTGAAGAATTAGAGAATTGAAGAAGGTCCCCTTGACCATCCGCGAAGAGCTCGAGCAGCGCGAACGTCAGATTCTGGCGCCCCAGGCGGCGCTGAGCGCCGGCACCCGGGGACGGCTTCGGCCCGAGACGGAGGATGACGTCCGCCCGGCGTTTCAGCACGACCGCGACCGGATCATCCACTGCAAGGCGTTCCGGCGGCTGAAGCACAAGACGCAGGTCTTCTTCGCGCCGACCGGCGATCACTACCGCACGCGCCTGACGCACACGCTCGAGGTTTCGCAGATTGCGCGCACCATCGCCAAGGTGCTGCGCCTGCACGAGGAACTGACCGAGGCGATCGCGCTCGGCCACGATCTCGGCCATACGCCGTTCGGTCACGCCGGCGAGCGGGTGCTGCAGGACCTCGTGCCTGGCGGGTTCAATCACTACGAGCAGAGCCTCCGCATCGTCGACGTCCTGGAGAACGATCGCCACGGGCTGAACCTCACCTGGGAAGTGCGCGACGGCATCGCGAAGCATTCGAAGGGGAAGTCGGGGGCCCCGGTCGGGGTGCCGCCCGACAAGCGGGCGGCGACGCTGGAGGGGCAGATTGCCCGGGTGGCCGATCTGATCGCGTACGTGAACCACGACATCGACGACGCCGTGCGGGCCGGGCTGTTCCGGCCGGCCGACCTCCCGCAGGCGCCCGTCCGGCGGCTCGGGGACACGCCGTCGGCGCGGATTGCCACGATGGTGAAAGACGTGGTCACCGAGACGCTCCGGGGCGATCTGACCGAGATCCGGATGGGCGGCGACGTCCTCGAGGCCACGCTGGCCCTCCGCGAGTTCCTGTTCGAGGCGGTCTACGAGAACGAGGTGTCCACGGTCGAGTTCCGCAAGGCGACCGGCATCCTGGGCGGGCTGTGGGAGAAGGTCCGCGAACGGCCGGACGAGTTCCTGGATGGGCCGACGGTCGAGGCCGACGGGCTCGACACTGCGGCCTGCGACTTCGTGGCCGGGATGACCGATCGGTACGCCGTCCGGCTGTTCGAGCAACTGTTCGTCCCGAAACCATGGGTGGGGCTGCTGGAAGCGGCCCGCTGGGATTGACGGATTGACGCCCGGATGCTGGGCCGGCCCGTGATAGTGGTATACTCATGGGTCTGCCCGCGGGCGGAATTCCGGGCAGTCCGATGGCCGATGCTCCTGAATCTGCGAACGATACGAGGCGCGCGGGCGCACGAACACTTCTCCCGCGTATACGAGCCGGCGGCGTTCGACGCCAGCCAGGACGAGTTCACCGTGGTGGGCCCGGTCGATCTGACGTTCGATCTGGACAAGGACGGCGTCCACTATCGTCTCGTCGGCCGGACGACGGCGACGATCGAGCTGAAGTGCAGTCGATGCCTGGAGCCGTTCCGGATTCCGGTCGACGCCGCGTTCGATCTGCGCTACCTGCCCCAGCCGGGACAGGCGGAGGCGGGCGCCGGGGCTGAGGAAGTCGAGGTCGAACTCGGCGCGGACGATCTGACGTCCGCGTTCTACGAGGAGGAGACGATCGATCTCGGCCAGCTGATGCGCGAACAGTTCTACCTGGCGCTGCCGATGAAGCCGCTCTGCAGCGAGGCGTGCCGGGGCCTGTGCCCGGTGTGCGGCACGAACCTGAATCGGAGCACCTGCACGTGCCGCCCGGTGTGGGAAGATCCCCGGCTGGCGGCTCTGCGCGCGATCAAGAAGGACGACGATGCCTAATCCCAAACGTCGACATTCGAAGACCCGCACGGCCAAGCGCCGGACGCACGATGCGCTCGATCCGGTGGCGGTCGGCGAGTGCCCGCAGTGTCATGAACCCAAGCCGCCGCACATTGTGTGCCCGCACTGCGGATACTACCGCGGCCGGCAGGCGCACGCGGTCAAGGAAGACTAGCTGTCGGCCGCCCCGGCGAGGCGCGGGGACCTCGGTTGCGTGCCTCGGGCGGCGGGATCGCATCGATGATCCGGATTGCCGTGGACGCGATGGGCGGTGACTTCGGCCCCGGGACGATCGTCGAGGGGGCGCTGGCGGCGGCACGCCATCTGGACCTGGGCGTCCTGCTGGCCGGCCCGCGCGCGCGGCTCGAAGCGGAGCTGGCGCGGTACCCGGACGCCGGGCGCCTGGATGTCGGCCTGCTGGACGCGACCGACGTGGTCGACATGGCCGAGCCGCCCACGGCGGCCCTGCGGCGGAAGCCGCGGGCCTCGATTCGGGTGGCGGCCGAGGCGGTGGCCCGCGGGGACGCGGCGGCGCTGTTCAGCGCCGGGCACACCGGCGCGTCGGTGGTGACGGCCCATGCGGTGTTCGGCGTGCTGCCGGGCGTCGACCGGCCGGCCCTGGCGGCGGCCGTGCCGACCCGGCACCGGCCGGCGGTGCTGCTGGATGCGGGGGCCAACGTGGAATGCCGGCCCGCGCACCTGCTGCAGTTCGGCGTGATGGGCGGGATGTACGCGAAGGTGGCGTTCGGGCTCGATCGTCCGCGGATCGGCCTGCTGTCGATCGGCGAGGAAGAGACGAAGGGCAACGAGCTGACCCGGGAGGCGCACCAGCTGCTCAAGGCCTCCCGCCTGCACTTCATCGGGAACATCGAGGCGCGCGACGTGTACACCGGACAGGCCGACGTGATCGTGTGCGACGGCTTCACGGGCAACATCGCGCTGAAGATCAGCGAGGGGCTGGTCGAGGTCGTGGAGGATCTGCTGCGCGACGAGCTGTCCAGCACGGTGACCATGCGCGTGGGATCGCTGCTGACGCGGCGGGCGCTCCGCCACTTCCGGAAGCGGGTCGACTATTCGGAGTACGGCGGCGCCCCGCTGCTGGGGGTCGCCGGGCTGTGCATCGTCGGACACGGCCGCTCGTCGGTGAAAGCCGTGCGCAACGCCGTCGCGATGGCCTATCGGTTCGCCACTAACCGTTTCATTTCGCGGATCGAGCAGGAAATCGCTGCGGCCGCCGTCGCCCACTCTTGATCGCGTTCATTTTCCCCGGACAAGGCTCCCAGAAGGTCGGGATGGGACGGGCGCTCGCGGAGGCGTTCCCGGTCTGCCGCGACACGTTCGCGGAGGCCGACGCCGCGCTCGGCGAACCGCTGAGCCGCCTGTGTTTCGAGGGGCCGGAGGATCGGCTGACCCTGACCGAACATGCGCAGCCGGCCATTCTCGCCGTGAGCATCGCCGCGCACCGCCTGCTCGTGTCGCGCGGGCTGGCGCCGGTTTTCGTCGCCGGTCACAGCCTCGGCGAGTACGCCGCCAACGTGGCGGCCGGCACGTTCAGCTTCGTCGATGCGCTGCGCATCGTCCGCCGGCGCGGCCGGTACATGCAGGAGGCCGTGCCGGTCGGCGCCGGGGCGATGGCGGCCGTGCTCGGCCTCGAGGCGGGGCTCGTGGCGCAGGCGTGCGCGGAGGCGGCGGAAGGCGAGGTCGTGAGCCCGGCGAATCTCAACGGCGCGGGCCAGGTGGTCATCGCCGGGGCGCGGGAGGCCGTGCGCCGGGCCGGCGAGCGCGCGAAGGCGCTCGGGGCGAAGCGGGTCGTGGCGCTGCCCGTCAGCGCGCCGTTCCACTGCGCGCTGATGCAGCCGGCCGAGGCGCGGCTGGCGCCCGACCTGCGCGCGCTGGCCGTCTCGACCCCGCGCGTGCCGATTGTCGCCAACGTGGATGCGGAGCCGAAGCGCGACGCGGCGTCGGCCATCGAGGCGCTCGTGCGCCAGGTGTCGGCCCCCGTGCAATGGGAAGCGGTCATGCGGCGTCTTGCGTCCGAAGGCGTCCGCGCGTATGTTGAAGTGGGTCCGGGGGCCGTCCTGAGCGCGCTGGCGCGCAAGATCGATCGCGATGCCCGGGTGGTGAGCGTCGACGGCCCCGACGGCGCGGCGGCGGCCGAGGCGCTGGCGCGCGACCTCCTGTAGGTCGGGATTCGGAGCGTCAGCGCCGGCCACCGACGGCGATGGGCCCCATCGGGACTGAATGATGGCGAGCACCGATCAGCGCTCGGACAACGTCGCGATTGTGACCGGGGCGTCCCGCGGGATCGGCCGCGCGATCGCCGTCATGCTGGCGGCCCGCGGCGCGCTGGTCGTGGCGGCCGCCCGCGGCGATCACGCCCAGGAGACCGTGGCGGCGATCACCGCCGCCGGGGGGCGCGCCGAGGCCGGCACGCTGGACGTCACCGACACGGCGAGCGTCGAGGCGCTGGTCGGCGGCGTGCTCGAGCGGCACGGCCGGATCGACGTGCTCGTCAGCAATGCCGGCATCGCCCGCGACCAGCTCCTGATGCGGATGAAGCGCGCGGACTGGGACGCCGTGCTGGACACGAACCTGACGGCCGCCTTCACGTGCACCCAGGCGGTGCTCCGGCCGATGTTGAAACAGCGCCGGGGACGGATCGTCACGGTGACGTCGGTCGTCGGCCAGATGGGCAATGCGGGGCAGGCGAACTACGCGGCGTCGAAGGCCGGGCTCATCGGCTTCACCAAGGCGCTGGCGCGCGAGCTGGCTTCGCGGAACATCACCGTGAACGCCGTCGCGCCTGGCCTCATCGAGACGGACATGACGCGGGCGATCACCGGGGACGCCCGCGCGTCGTGGGCCGGGCAGATCCCGCTGGGGCGGCTCGGGACGCCGGAGGACGTGGCGGCGGCCGTCTGCTTTCTTGCGTCGGACGAGGCATCGTATATTACTGGGCACGTTCTGGCGGTGAACGGCGGGATGTACATGTAGGAGGATGGCATGGCGGTTACCGACAAAGTGAAGAGCATCATCGTGGAACAGCTCGGCGTGGACGAGGAAGAAGTGACGCCGGATGCGTCGTTCGTGGACGACCTCGGCGCCGATTCGCTGGACACCGTGGAGCTCGTGATGGCGTTCGAAGAGGAGTTCGGGATCGAGATCCCGGACGAGGACGCCGAGAAGATCACGCGCGTGAAGGAAGCAATCGAATACATCGAGTCGCACGCCAAGACGAAGAAGTAGCACCCCGCCCGGAGCCGCCGGCCGTTCACGCCTCTCCGATCAGCCGGCGGCCGGCGACGTGTGTGTCGCCAGGGCCGGCAGGCGCAGACGGAGGCATGTTGAGCAGACGGGTGGTGGTCACGGGCATCGGCCTGGTCTCGTCGCTCGGTGTCGGCACCGAGGCGAACTGGCAGGCCCTCTGCGCGGCGAAGAACGGGATCGGGCGGATCTCCCGCTTCGACGCCTCGCAGTACGCGTGTCAGATCGCCGGCGAGGTCAAGGCGTTCGACCCGCTGCAGTTCATCGAGAAGAAAGACGTCAAGAAGATGGACGTCTTCATCCAGTTCGCCATCGCGGCCTCCCAGTTCGCGATGGACGACGCCGGCCTCACGATCACCCCGGAGGCCGCGCCGCGGGTCGGGGTCTTCATCGCCTCCGGCATCGGCGGGTTCAGCACCATCGAGCGGGAGCACAAGGCGCTGCTCGAGGGCGGACCCCGCCGCATCTCGCCGTTCTTCATCCCCTCGGCGATCATCAACCTGGCGGCCGGCCAGGTGTCGATCCGCTTCGGCGCCAAGGGGCCCAACTCCGCCACCTCCACCGCCTGCTCCGCCTCGGCGCACGCCATCGGCGACGCCTACGAGATCATCCGCCGCGACGATGCCGATGCCATGATCGCCGGCGGATCCGAGGCGGCCATCACGCCGATGGGCGTCGGCGGCTTCGCCGCCATGCGGGCCCTCTCCACGCGCAACGACGAGCCCGAGCGGGCCAGCCGGCCGTTCGACATCGATCGCGACGGCTTCATCGTCGGAGAGGGGGCGGGCGTCGTGGTCCTCGAGGAGCTCGGCCAGGCCCTGGGCCGCGGCGCCCGGATCTACGCCGAGATCGTCGGCTACGGCATGTCGGCCGACGCCTATCACATCACCGCGCCGTCGGAGGACGGCGACGGCGCGTTCCGGGTGATGCGGCGCGCCATCCAGACCGCCGGCGTCGAGCCGTCGGCCGTGGACTACATCAACGCCCACGGCACCTCGACCCCGCCCGGCGACCGCATCGAGACGCTGGCCATCCGGCGCTGCTTCGGCGATCACGCCTACCGCCTGGCCGTCTCGTCGACCAAGTCGATGACCGGCCACCTGCTCGGCGCGGCCGGAGGGCTGGAGGCCGGCATCACCGCCCTGGCGGTGTACCATCAGATGGCGCCGCCGACGATCAACCTGGATCGGCCCGATCCCGCGTGCGATCTGGACTACGTGCCCTGGACCAGCCGCCCGATGGCCATCGAGTACGCCCTGTCGAACTCGTTCGGATTCGGCGGCACCAACGCCGCCCTCCTGTTCCGCCGCTACCAGGGCTGATCGGGGCTCCGCTTCGAGCCCCGGCTCGGGCGTTCGCGAGGACGCCCCTGCGCTCCGCTCTCTCCCGGGCCCGCGGTGCGAGTCGCCGGCCTTCGCCTGGAGCGATCGACGCCCGCGAATGTCTGCGTCGCAGGTCCGGCCCGCGTGACGGCCGAGCCCGTCTCGTGACACAATAAGCCGTTTGTGTCTGGCGTGGAGGCCGCGGTGGCGGACCCACGGCTCCAGGCTCCCGACGCCGAAGCGTGCGCACGAAAGTCATTTCACCAGCCTCGACACCCGACGGCGCGCGCCGCGCGCCCGCTGTGCGGCACGCTCCAGGCGCCCTGAGGCCATCGACGGGCGCGAACGGAACGGAGCGAGCCGGATCGCGAGCGAGTGGAGTGAGCCGGGGTTCGGGGCAGAGCCCCGAGTGAATATGAAGATTGCCGTCTGTATCAAGCAGGTGCCGACCCGCGAGTGGCAGCCGCGCCTGAACGAGGCGAAGACCTGGATCCGCGACCAGGACGCCAGTTACGAGATGAACGAGCCGGACGCCTACGCCCTCGAAGAGGGGCTGCGGCTGAAGGAGAAGCACGGCGGCGAGGTCGTCGTCTGCAGCGCCGGCCCGGCGCGCGCGGCGCAGGTGCTGCGCGAGGCGCTGGCCCGCGGCGCGGACCGCGCGATCCACGTCGAGGACGATCAGCTGGGGGCGGCCGACGCGTTCGTCGTGACCGACGCGCTGGCGGCCGCCATGACAGCCGAGCAGTTCGACCTGGTGCTGACCGGCCTGCAGTCCGACGATCAGGGCTTCGCGCAGACCGGGGTCATCCTGGCGGAGCGGCTCGGCATGCCGCACGCGACGATCATCATGGAAGTGCAGGCGGCCGACGGCACGCTGCGCGTGAAGCGCGAGCTGGAGGGCGGCTGGTTCCAGTGGATCGCGATGGCGCTGCCGGCGGTGCTGACGATCCAGAGCGGCATCAACCAGCTGCGGTACGCCACGCTCAAGGGGATCATGGCGGCCAAGAAGAAGGAGATCCGGAAGGTCGCCGCGCCGGCCGGCCTGACCGGCCGGCAGCGGATCGTGAAGCTCGATTTCCCGGAGAAGGGGAAGAAGACGCAGATGATCGCCGGCAGCCCGGCCGACGCCGCCCGGGAGCTGATTCGCCGCCTGCGGGAGGACGCCCGCGCGCTGTAGCGCCGGCGCCCCGCGCCCGTTGTCCTGACCGATGGTGTTCATTGCCGGGGGCTGCTGAATCATGATGCTCGTCATTGCCGAACAGCGGAACGGAGTCCTCAACCGCGCGAGCTGGGAGACCATCGCGGCCGCGCAGCAGATGGCCGGTGACCAGCCGGTGACCGTCGCGGTGCTCGGGGCCTCGGTCGGCGCCGTGGCCGCGGAGCTGGCCGCCGCGAAGGTGGCCGGGGTCGTGGCGGTCGAAGACGCCGCGCTGGAGCCGTACACGCCCGACGGCTTCACGCTGGCGCTCGAAGCGGTCGTCACGCAGATCGCCCCGCGCTACGTCCTGCTGCCGCACACGTACCAGACCCGCGACTTCGTCCCGAAGCTGGCGGCCCGCCTGGGGCGCGCGCTCGTCACCGACTGCACGATGTGGAAGCGGGCGGGCGACACGTTCTCCTTCACCAGGCCGATGTTCCAGGGGAAGCTGGTGGCGGAAGTCGTGCCGGAAGGCGCGGCGCCGCACTTCGTCACGTTCCAGATCGGCGCCGTGCGCGCCGACACGGTCGTGAAGGGGGACGCGCCGGCCGCGGTGACCCCGCTCCGGGTCGCGGTCGACGCGGCGGCGATCCGGCAGCGGCCGGAGCCGCCGTTCCAGGAAGCCAAGCAGGCGGTCGACCTGTCGCAGGCCGAGCGGATCGTCGCGGTCGGCCGCGGCATCAAGAGCCAGGAGAACCTCGAGCTGGCGAGGAAGGTGGCCGCGGCGTTCGGCGCCGAACTGGCCGCCTCGCGGCCGATCTGCGACGCCGGCTGGCTGCCGATGGAGCGGCAGATCGGCAGCTCCGGGCAGACCGTCGCCCCCAAGCTCTACGTCGCGCTCGGCATCTCCGGCGCCATTCAGCACCTGGTCGGGATGAAGGGATCCCGGACGATCGTGGCGGTCAACAAGGACGCCGAGGCGCCGATCTTCGAAGTGGCCGATTACGGCATCGCCGGCGACCTGTTCGAGATCGCCCCGGCCCTGATCGCGGAGCTGCAGAAATAAGCGCCGCGCGTCCGTCGCCCGTGGTCTGTCGTCCGTGACGAGCCACCATGAGTCCGTCCAGTCCCATGGAACGCGAAACCCTCGATGTCGATGTCCTGATTGTCGGCGGCGGGCCGTCCGGCCTGTCGGCCGCCCTGCGGCTGGCCCAGCTCCAGAAGCGGACCGGCGGCGAGCCGCTGTCGATCGCCGTCCTCGAAAAGGCGCGCGAGGCGGGGGCGCACATGCTGTCGGGCGCCGTGCTCGACCCCCGGGTGCTGCGCGAGCTGGTGCCTGATTTCAAGGACCGCGGCGCGCCGCTGGCGTCGGAGGTCCACCAGGACGCCATCTACTTCCTCACCAGGGGCGGCAAGCTGCGCTTTCCCGTCACCCCTCCGCCCTTCAGGAATCACGGCAACTACATCATTTCGCTGAACCGGTTCGTGAAGTGGCTGTGGGACCTGGTCGAGGCCGAGGGGATCGATCTCTTCTCGGGCTTCGCCGGCCAGGAGGTCCTGTACGACGGCGACCGGGTGATCGGCGTCAGGACGGGCGATCGCGGCATCGACAAGCACGGCCAGCCGCGCGAGAATTTCGAGGCGGGGGTCGACATCCACGCGAAGGTGACGATCTTCGCCGACGGCGTCCGGGGCAATCTCACCAAGCAGCTGCAGCGCCGGTTCCAGCTCGGCGCCGGCAGGGAGCCGCAGAGCTTCGCGATCGGCATCAAGGAGCTGTGGGAGGTCCCGGC
>Ga0307373_10007984_pt1 | contig 16278 bp, 14 predicted proteins | sample OX2MG_FD_202534 | JGI IMG/M metagenome (GOLD analysis project Ga0307373, IMG submission 202534) | Soil microbial communities from Risofladan, Vaasa, Finland - OX-2 | ecosystem: Environmental > Terrestrial > Soil > Coastal area > Acid sulfate soil | place: Finland: Risofladan, Vaasa | collected... | reverse complement strand
TGGTCTGGCAGGGAGTGCCACAGAACTTCGCTCCGTACGTGCAGGCAAAGACGCTCGAAGGGGCGACCCAGAGCATTCCGCAGGGAGCGGTGGCTTCGCAGGAGTGCATCAAGATGCTCGGCACCAACGGCGGAGGTATCTTCAACGCCAACTCCTCGCACCCTTACGAGAATCCTACCCCGCTTTCGGACTTTCTGGAAATCTTCTCGATCTTCCTCATTCCGGCGGGCCTTACCTACACTTTCGGAAAGATGGTTGGCAGCGCACGGCAGGGCTGGGCCCTCTTCGCCGCTATGAGCATTATGTTCTTCGCCGGTGTGCTCGTAACTTACCATTTCGAGCAGGCGGGGAACCCGAACGTAACGCGCCTTGGCGTGGAGGCTGCCGCGACCGGCACGCAGCCGGGCGGCAACATGGAGGGCAAAGAGACCCGCTTTGGCATCCCCTCCTCAGCGCTGTTCGCGACGGTCACGACGGACGCCTCCTGCGGCGCCGTTAACTCGATGCACGACAGCTACACGGCCATCGGCGGAATGGCGCCGCTTGCCAACATCATGACGGGCGAAGTGATTTTCGGTGGTGTTGGCGCCGGGCTCTACGGGATGCTGATGTACGCCATCCTCACTGTCTTCATTGCCGGGCTTATGGTCGGCCGCACCCCCGAATACATCGGCAAGAAGATCGAGCAATACGAGGTCAAGATGGCGATGTTAGCCGTGCTGGTGCTGGCAGCTGATATCCTCTGCTTCTCGGCGCTCAGCGCTAATCTGAACATTCCACCCGGCGCTACTTCTCTGACCTTCACCGACGCCCAGAAAGCCGCGGAGGCGAAGCTGCCGTCCGCGGCCGGCTGGAACCACGTCAACAACAGCAGCCCGAGCAGTTACCTGGGCGCCACGTACAACAACGTCAACAATTCCGGGCCCCACGGGCTTTCGGAGATCCTTTACGCCTATACGTCGTGCACGGGCAACAACGGCTCGGCCTTCGCCGGAATCACAGTGAACACGCCGTACTACAACCTGACCCAGGGCCTGGCGATGTTCATCGGCCGGTTCCTGATGATCATACCGCTGCTCGCCATCGCGGGCAGCCTGGCCCGTAAGAAGTATACGCCTCCTACGGTCGGCACGTTCGCCACCGACTCAGCTACCTTTGCGGCGCTCCTGGTGGGCGTGGTGATCATCGTCGGCGCCCTTACTTTCTTCCCGGCGCTCGCGCTCGGCCCAATTGTGGAGCATTTCCAGATGTTACATGGAAAGCTCGTATAACGCGATTTTCGGAGGAACAATCATGACAACCCAGACAACCCCGATTGGGCCGACACTGCCTCAGACGCCACCATCCACTCGTGGCTACCGGAAACCGAAGAACGCGCCCCGGTCCCTCTTCGATCCCCAGATTACCAGGCGCGCCCTGGCCGATGCGTTTAGGAAGCTGGACCCCCGCCTGGTCGCCAAGAACCCGGTCATGTTCGTGGTCGAGGTGGGCAGCGTGGTGACTACCTACTTTTTCGTGAAGGACCTGTTCGTCCACGGCACGGATCTCCTGTTTGTCGGACAGGTTACGCTCTGGCTCTGGTTCACGGTTCTCTTTGCCAATTTTGCGGAAGCCATGGCCGAGGGCCGCGGCAAAGCGCAGGCCGACACCTTGCGCCGGACCCGCACCGAGACCACTGCGCGCCGGGTTGTCGGCGGTCGCGAGGAGCCGTGCCCTGCCACCCAGCTCAGGAAAGACGATATCGTTGTCTGCGAGGCTGGCGATATTATCCCCAGCGATGGCGACGTGATTGACGGGATCGCTTCCGTGGACGAGTCGGCCATTACTGGAGAGAGCGCCCCTGTCATCCGCGAGAGTGGGGGGGATCGGAGCGCGGTGACCGGCGGCACAAAGGTGCTCTCCGATCGGATCGTGATCCGCATCACCTCGAACCCGGGCGAGACCTTCTTAGACCGGATGATCGCGCTCGTTGAAGGCGCGCAGAGGCAGAAGACGCCAAACGAGATTGCGCTCAGCATCCTGCTGGCAGGTCTGACCGTGGTGTTCCTGCTCGCCGTGGTAACGCTCCAGCCCTATGCCATCTACAGCGTAAGATCCGCGGGCGCCGGAACGCCGCCAACCATCACCGTGCTGGTATCGCTGCTTGTTTGTCTCATACCCACTACCATCGGCGGACTCCTCTCCGCTATCGGCATCGCGGGGATGGACCGGGTGATGCAGCACAACGTGCTTGCGCTTTCGGGCAAGGCTGTGGAGGCGGCCGGCGACGTGGATACGCTGCTGCTGGACAAGACCGGCACCATTACCCTGGGCAACCGGCAGGCTGTGGAGTTTTTACCAGTGCATGGCGTTGAGGCCAATGAGCTGGCGAACGCGGCGCAGCTTTCCTCCCTGGCTGACGAGACCCCGGAGGGCCGGAGCATTGTTGTGCTCGCCAAGGAGAAGTATGGTCTCCGGGGCCGTGAGCTGAGCGAGCGAGAAGCCGAGTTTATTCCATTCACCGCCCAGACCCGCATGAGCGGCGTGAACCTCAACGACATGCAGATCCGGAAAGGCGCCGCCGAGTCCATCAAAAACTGGGTCATTGAGCAGGGCGGCAGCGTGCCCACGGAACTGGATGATCTCGTCACCCGCATCTCCTCCGCCGGCGGAACACCGCTCACGGTCGCTGTGAATGGCAGATCCCTCGGCGTCATTTACCTGAAAGACGTCGTTAAGGGCGGGATGCGGGATCGGTTCGACCAGCTCCGCGCGATGGGCATCAAGACGGTGATGATCACGGGTGACAACCCGCTTACCGCGAAGTCGATCGCCGAGGAAGCGGGCGTGGATGATTTTTTGGCGGAAGCGACGCCGGAAGCCAAGATGACGTTGATCAAGCAGGAGCAGGCCGGCGGCAAGCTCGTCGCGATGACCGGGGATGGCACCAACGACGCCCCGGCCCTGGCGCAGGCCGATGTTGGGGTCGCCATGAACACCGGCACGCAGGCGGCGAAAGAAGCCGGCAACATGGTGGACCTTGACAGTAATCCCACCAAGCTGATCGAGATCGTTGAGATTGGCAAACAGCTTCTCATGACCCGCGGCGCGCTGACCACCTTCAGCATTTCAAATGACGTCGCCAAGTACTTCGCCATCATCCCGGCGATGTTCGCCACCACCTATCCGGCCCTGAATGCGCTCAACATCATGCATCTGACGAACCCACAGTCCGCGGTGCTGGCTGCGGTAATTTTCAACGCGCTGATCATTATCGCGCTCATTCCGCTGGCCTTGCGAGGTGTCACTTACCGGCCGATGGGAGCGGGGGCCATGCTGCGGCGCAACCTCCTGATCTACGGATTGGGCGGCCTGATTGTTCCCTTCCCCGGAATCTGGATCATCGATCGGCTGCTGGTCCTGCTCCACCTGGCTTAACGAATATAATGTCGAATGAGAGGACAATGAAATGTTAAAGCAAATCAGACCCGCGGTGATGAGCGTGGTGGTCTTTACTCTGCTGACCGGGATCATCTTTCCGCTGGTAATCACCGGAATCGCGCAGGGCATATTCCCAAAACAGGCAAGGGGAAGCCTGATCGTGAGGAATGGGACGGTGATCGGATCGGAGCTGATCGGACAGGAGTTCACTGCCCCGCGCTACTTCCATCCTAGGCCGTCGGCCGCCGGGAGCGGCTATGATCCCACGAGCTCCGGGGGAACCAACCTGGGACCAACGAGCGACAAACTGATCAACGGGATTCATAAGAACCTGCCGAATGGCAAGGAAGATCCCAACAACTTCGATGGAATCAAAGATCTGGCCGCGGCGTACCGCAAGGAAAACGGACTGCCGCCCGGCTATCTACTGCCCGCGGACGCGGTGACCCGGTCGGCCAGCGGCCTTGATCCGGACATCAGCCCCGTGAATGCGGCTCTCCAGGTCCCGCGGGTTGCGAAAGCGCGGGGCCTGGCCGAGGATCAGGTGAAGACGCTGGTCGCCGAGCATACTACCGGGCGGCAGCTTGGGTTCCTGGGTGAGCCATGTGTCAACGTGCTGTTGTTGAACATGGCGTTGGACGGCGCCGCCCGGGCAAAGTAGCGCCCGCCCGGAGTGTGTTATCTGTTGCGATGCCGGTTCTCCGGCCCCGCCGGGAATAGAGCCGCAAGAAGGATTTCAGGATATGCAAAACCTGCGAACCCAGCTGCTAATCAGCCACCTCCTGCTTCTGCTGCTGATGGTGGGTGTAATGACCGGGGCGGTCTTGAACTTCTTCCACCTGGGGAGATCCATCGACCGGATTCTTAAGAACAATTACAAGAGCGTGATCGCGGCGCAAAACATGGAGGAGACGCTGGAGCGACAGGACAGCGCCGCCACCTTCTTCCTCGCAGGGAAGTCAGAGAGGGCGCGACTGCAATACGAGGCGAACTGGCCTCTCTTCCGCAAAGCGTATGAAGTGGAGGCGCACAATATTACTGAGCCCGGTGAGCAGGCGATCTCCGACGATGTTGGCCGGCAGTTTGCGGCGTACCGGAAGGCGATCGCAAAGCTGCTCTACGCCAATCCGCCTTTTCCGGCGGCGCGGGCCAACGACTATTACTTCGGGACGCTCGCTCCCGCGTTCTTGCGCCTTAAGCAGCGAGTGCAAGATATCCTTGACCTGAACCAGAAGGCGATTGTGAGGGGCGACTCGCAGGCCAAAGCCGAGGCGCTGCGCGCGTCATGGATGAGCATTGCCGTCACGGGGATCTCGTTCTTCCTGGCGCTTTTCGTCGCGCTGCGAATGATCAACGCCGCTTTATCCCCGCTCCGCGCCCTCGCGCTTCAGACGGAGGAGATCGGCCTGGGTCACCTGAACCAGCGAATCGAGGTGAAGCGCACAGATGAGATCGGTCTGCTGGCGTCGTCGTTCAATAGAATGGCCGGAAAGCTGCGCGAGGCGCGCCGCCAGCTCGAAGAGCGCCTGCGGCGGGCAGAGAGGATGTCGGACGCGGCGCTGGAGAGTCTTTATGACCCGGTTATCGTGACCGACGCTCGCGGCGAAATAGTCCATCTGAACCGGGCGGCCGAGGGTCTTTTCGGATCGGCCATCTCGGTTGCCCATCAACCGATCTCGAAGGTGGTTCGCGAGCAAAGCGTGCTGGAAGCGGTGGAGCGAGCGATTCGCCAGGAGCGCGTCTCGGCAGCGGAAGGGGAGGCGGGCCTGGTATCGCTGCAGGCTGGTGGATCGCAGCGTGTTTACCGGCTGCGCGCCAGCCCAATGCGCGAGAGCGACGAAACGCTCCTCGGCGCGGTACTCGTGTTGGAAGACGTCACGCACGTTCGGGAGCTGGACCGGCTGAAGACGGAGTTCATTGGCGTTGCCTCTCACGAGCTAAGGACACCGGTCACGTCGCTGCTGCTGTCCGTGCAGCTGCTCGACGAAGGCGCCGCCGGCCCATTGACCCCGGATCAGAAGGAGATTGTAAAGGCGCAGAAGGAGGACCTTCAGCGGCTCGCGGCGATGATGCGCGATCTGCTGGAGCTAACGCGATTGGAGGCCGGAGTAACTCCGCCGCGTTTGGAGATTGTGCCGCCGCACGAGCTGGTTCAGGGCGCGATCCAATCGATCCTCCCGCAGGCCGAAGCGAAGGGACTTCCCTTGAATTGCAATGTGCCGGAAAACCTGCCCTGCGTGCGCGCCGACCGGGAACAGATCACGCGGGTGCTGGTGAATCTGCTCAGTAACGCCGTTCGGCATACAAACCGGGGGAGCGTCTCGGTCGAAGCCTCGGAGAGCGGCGGGATCGTGGTATTCACCATCCGAGACACGGGAGTCGGCATCCCCAAAGAATACCTGCCCCGCATCTTCGAGCGTTTCGTGCAGGTTCCGGGCGCGACTCGCGGCGGCGCTGGCCTGGGGCTTTCGATTGCGCAGACGATAATCAGGGCGCACGGCGGAACCATGACTGCGAAGAGCAAGTTCGGAGAGGGCAGCGCCTTTACCTTCACGCTGCCTACTCCCGACGGGAATCTTTAGATTCCCACGGAAAGGGTGGGTAAACTGATGTCGCGGATACTGGTCATTGACGATGAAAACAATATCCGGATGATGATCCGGCTGGCCCTGGAACACGTTGGACACGCCGTTGAGACCGCTCCAGACGGTCCGCTCGGCGTCCTCACGTACGGGAGCGGCGCCAACTGGGACCTGGTTCTTCTCGACCAGCGGATGCCGGGGATGGAGGGTCTCGAAGTGCTGAGGGAGATCCGCCGCCGCAATCCCGACGCAAAGGTCATTATGATCACCGCCTTCGGCACCGTTGACCTGGCGGTGGACGCGATGAAAGCTGGCGCCCGCGATTTCCTGCGAAAGCCGTTTACAGCCGATACGCTGCGCGGCGCAGTTCAGACCGTGCTGAACGGCCTGCCTGGTTCCGAACCCGCCCCCTCAGGTATGGAGCGCACTATTTACAGCCTCTCCACCATCAACGGGTACTGGATCGAGTCTCTACCGAAATCCGATTCGAAGTGCGGCGGTGACATCTCCTATCGCTTCGCGGTGAGCAGTCCGAGCCAGGAGAAGCGACAGTGCATAGTGCTGCTGCCCGTCTACATTGTCGAGCTCGTGAAGGCGCATGCCGATCAGGAAAAACTGCCTGGCGGGGATCGCTTCTGGCACGCGCTCTGCGAGGAATCGCTGGCGAATTACTTGTGGCAGCATAGCGAGTTCCCTCCCGACAACTTTTTGCGTATTGAGGAGCTCACCGCCGGCCTTCGCCGCTGGATCGACGCCGTGCTGAGCGCCAACGCTTAGGAGCGAGCCATGTCAGGAGAAGCCGCTGAATCCGAACGTCCCGATCCCGAGGCTCTTCTCGCCAGGGTCCAGCGCGAAGAGAAACGCGCGGGCCGCGGCCGCCTGAAGGTGATCTTAGGTTACGCCGCGGGCGTCGGTAAGACTTTCGAGATGCTCAACGAAGCCAACCGCCGAAGGCAGCGCGGGCAGGATATTGTCGTCGGCTACGTTGAGACCCACAGCCGGAAGGGAACCGAGTATCAGATCGGGGATCTGGAGGTCATTCCGCGCAAGAAGATCGAATACCGGGGCGCCACGTTCGAGGAGATGGACGTGGACGCCATTCTGAAACGTCGCCCCGAGTGGGTCCTTGTGGATGAGCTCGCTCATACGAACGTGCCGGGATCCGAGCGTGAGAAGCGCTGGCAGGACGTTGAGCTTCTGCTTGAGGCCGGGATCAACGTCCTCTCCACCATGAACGTGCAGCACCTGGAGAGCCTCTATGATACCGTCTACGAAATCACGGGGGTCCGGGTGCGCGAGACCGTCCCGGATGACGTTATCCTGCACGCCGACGAAGTGGTCTTTCACGACATCACGCCCCGTGCACTCATCCATCGCCTGGAGCGAGGTGACATCTACAGGGCGGATAAGATCCCGGATGCCCTGGGGAACTGGTTCCGCGAGGGGAATCTAAGCGCCCTGCGAGAGATCGCGCTGCGCGAAACCGCGCACGACGTCGATGAGGATCTCACGGCTTATCGGCGCTCCCGCCGCATCGAGAAGACCTGGGCCACCCAGGACCGGATCATGGTCTGCACAACTCCAACAAAGCCTTCCCTCCGGCTCATCCGCCGCGGCTGGCGGATCGCGCAGCGGCTGCACGGCGAGATCGTCGCCGTTTACGTCGAAGAGGCGCCCCTTAAACCGGAGCAGCAGGATGTTCTCCGCAATGACTTCGCGCTGGCCGAGCGGCTGGGAATCCCCGTAGTAACGCTTCAGGGTAACGTGGTGAAAGAGCTGGTCAGCTTCGCTCATAGGCGACAGATCACCCAGATAGTGATCGGCCACTCTCACCGCTCACGCTGGGAGGAACTCCTCCATGGATCTGTTATCTACCGTCTCACGCGAGAGCTGCCCGCCGTCGACATTCTTGTCGTCGGCGAATCCATCGAAGATTCCTGAGCCGTGGATAGTTCCCCCCTTATCGGGGGCCAGGAGCCGCCCTGGCCGCGTCAACTGTAAATCGCCGCGTAATAATCCCACTGCGGATCAGTCGCCATCCGGATATAGGCGACCTGGCCGGAGTGATAGGAGTCTTCGGAAGTGAGGTCGGCGAGCGCGATTCCGAGAGGAGTCTGTTCCCCAAAAAACGGGACAGGCGTCTCCAGCGCGACGTTTCGGAACCGGCCATCCAGAAAGGTGACCAGATTCTTGTGGCTCTCCGCCAGCTTCTCCAACAGCCGCTCCTTATCCTGCGCCGGCTCCATCAGCGACTCATAATCGGGTGATTTTCCCGTCTCCAATGAGAAGAGAAAGGCCCGGTCCACCCCCACGAGGTGGCCCAGCGTCTCCGAAATGCTCTTGCATTCAGGATATGGTTTCCAATTCCACTGGTCATCCCGAAGGCCCTCGATATGCTTCAGAAAATTCTCACGGGAGCGCCGCGCCCGGTCGATGAGATCACCCGCTGAAAACGCCATGAACCGCCCCCTCGCTTATGCTATTACGATCGTTTACGATCGTTCTTGCTGATATCCGAGCTTTTTTGTTTCTTTCGGCAGACACGCATGATACTCCTCGCGTTCACGCCGCGATCGATACGGCAGTTTTGAGCGGCGGCGCCAGGACTAATCCGGCAAACTCCGATTGTTCCAGATTTCTCTCAGTCAGGGCAGCCTCACATGCCTCAACCGTTACGTGGACGCGCTTGTGGGGTAATACAGGGTTTGAACGACTGCCGGCCGCGGAGCCGGCTGTCTAGGTAAAACTGTTGAGGAGATTAGAGAATGATAAATCGAAGCTGGATAAGGCTGCTCGCTGTGGGAGTGAGCCTGGGTGTTGCGGTGAGCGTCTTCGGGTGTGGCGGGAGCGGTGATCAGGGTAGTTCGTCTGAGCCGCCGCATACGACGGTCATCAATAACACCACGCCGAATCAACCCCCAAATCCGTCTGCAACGGTGGTTGTTCCACCCAGTGTAACGACGAAGACCGAAACGCATACGTCGCTGAATACCGGAGCGCCCCCAGCGAGCACCGCCGGTGGATCAAGCGCCACGTCGTCGCCAACCGGAGCGTCCGCGACCTCCAAAAATGGCGCGGCCAGCGCCTCGGCTTCCACCACGCCTGGCGGAACAGCCGGATCTTCGTCCGTCAATACTAACAGCAGCACCAGTACTAAACCCTGATACGTCGCAGTCCACGCACCATTGGGATTCAGACGAGCCGTGGCGAAGGCGCCACGGCTCGTCGTCGCGTCTTAGAGTCGCTCACAAAACGCGTCGTGCTGCGCGTCGTGCTGCGTACCGTAACCGTCCGGGTTGTCCCCGCCGCAATCGCCGAAGGGCTTGGGCTCCTCCAATCGCTGTGTCATCCCTGTAAAAGCGCAATCCTCGTGTGCGAGCTGCGCGACTCCCCGCACCCGACCACGGGTCCTTCGTGCGAATTGCGCGACGCCCTGCACCCGGCCCGATTCTTGCCCGACCGCGGCGACGATCCTCGCCCCGCACCTTCCGTTAGGCGCGCATCTCGTCCCGAGAAGGATTACTGCCGGCAGCGCTCCCGCCCAGACTGCTTTCGTTCATTTGGCACTTAATCAACTTCCTTCACCTCACAAAAGCCCGATCCTCCCGCCTTGTAATTGGGAGGGCGAAAGGCGCTCCGCTCTCCTTCGTCTTTCGTCTCCCCTTCCGGGAATCCTGGATTCCGAGGTGGAACGCCGTCGTCAATCGCCTTCTTGAGGAGAACATCTTGGGAAACTTCTATACCGACGTTATTCGCGTCAGTCCGCATTATCGCACCCCGTACCGGATCTCGGACCCGCAGCTTCTGGAACCGGCTACCCGGCGCAAGGTTGAAGCGATTCTCAAGGACGCGGCCGCGCACGGCGTGATGCTCGGGATTTATGAGACCTACCGGAGCGAAGAGCGGCAGGAGCGTCTTTTTCAGCAGGGCGCTTCCCAGCTTCGTCATGTTGGAGTTCATCATTACGGCCTGGCCTGCGACATCGTTTACCTGGTCGATGGCGAGCCGAGTTGGAAGGGCGACTTTGGCCTTCTCGGTCACCTGGCGCGCGCCCACGGACTGGTGTGGGGTGGCGACTGGGGCCATCCCGGTCGGCCCACGGGGTTTCCTGACCAGGATCATGTCCAGAGATGCGCCGTATGGCAGCAGGCGGATCTTTTTCGTGGAGGCTGGTATCCCGCATGAAACACAACGATTATTCCGACCTCACCGCGACAGTGTACCAGGAGGCGGCGCTTCCGCTGTCGCCGCAGCTGCTCAATGTCAGCGTCGCTATGCCAGCGTCCGGCTATTCGTCGCTTGTGACAGGAACGCTGCAGACAGCCGGCGCTGTCCTGCCGGCCGGCTCCCCCGTGACGCTCGATCCTTCGGCGAGTGGAACGAACGACGCCTACAAAGGCCTGGCTATCAGAATTACGGGCGGCGCCGGGTCCGGTGGGCGCGGTACGATCCTCTCCTATGTCGGGTCGACAAAAATCGCCATGGTAGCATGGGGAACCGGGTCGGCCGGGTCGGCCGGCGTCCCGGCCGCTCTCGATGACACGAGCGTCTATGACCTCTCGGTGGATTGCTATAACCGGGGCAAGGTGATCGTGAAGGTCGAATATTCCAATAGTTCCTGCGCCGCCGGGCTGCGACTGGTTCTCAGGGACCCAAACGGCAAAGCGGTCGTGGCCGCGAAGCAGACGCCCATCAACCTGGGCATCACTGACCATGCAACCGTCGGTTACCTGGCCGAAAGTTTTGAAGTCGCCACCGATGGAATGGATACGGCGTTTCTGATTGTCGACACCGCCGCCAGCGGTGGATCGAGCCCGGGCGTCACTGCGTGGGCAGCGGCGGTGTAGGCGGTAGGTGTTGGGTGGTAGGTGGTGGGTGTTGGGTGGTGGGTGTTGGGTTCGGACCCTGAGCTTCGGGAGCCGGCCACCCCGGGGCAAGCTTGAGCGGGAGATGCGTGTTCTCCGGGTGGTTCTTGGGGATCTTCTCAGATTGGAGAGCGAGTGATGCTTTTTGCAACAGCGGCGGGACTCGTGGACAGCCCTGCGGGTCAGGATGCGTTGGGGCGCTTGGCGGCGGCGATAGTGAGTTCGGCCGCTTCGATTGGTCCCGAGGTTAACACGACGGTTAATTACGCCAACCGTCAGAAGTGGGTCAGCCAGGTTTGCAGCACGCCTGAAGCGCCTTTTTATATGGCGCGGACAATGTTTTTAGCGGTTGTCATGACGGCGCCGGTCGTGACGGCTTTGGATGGTAATACGGCGATTACGGACGCCGATCTTGCGACGGTTGTTGCAAGCTTGGTGGATACTTTTGCTGGCAGGACGTAGACCCTGCCTTCCCCGACGTTAAGTCGGGGTGGGAGGTTGTGATGTTTGCGCAGATGCTCCAGGAGCTTGCTCTTGCTGCGAAGTACTTGCCGCTGTTGCTCGAGCTGGCGTCTGAGGAGCAGACGATTAATGCTCTCAAGCCCGGCGATTCTGTACCGATTAATCCGCTGGTGTTTGGAAAGTATTCTCTGGAGGGGGGCACCGCCGGCGGCATTCAGATCAGGCGGCTTGGCTGATCACATTTGAATCAGGGGCATGGTCGGATCCCGCCCCTGATTCAGGTTGGGGGCGTAGATGGCTGGTCATGGTCCATGGTTTGCGTTGACGCGTGTGTCGGGGGATTATGGTCCCCCGGTGATAGTGGGAGATGGCCCTGTTCCGGCGGATGCGCTTGCCGCCGGAATTGCGGCCATCGCCCCCGGTCTTGGAGATATCCTCATCACCAACCTCACGGTCGCTCAATACGGCGTCAAGCTTCAGCTTGAGCATATGATGGTGCTGCATCGATCGCAGGTTATCGCCGTTTCCGGCGTAAAGGCTCTGATCGAGTACGAGCCGGCTGGACCGGTGCGGACTTGATGGAGGACGGAGGACGGAGGACGGAGGACGAAGGATGAATCACAGATGCTGGGGTTACAGGGACGTCGCGCCCCGCGCCCCGCGCCCCGCGCCCCGCGCCCGTTTTCGGAGGGAAAATGACGACGCTTTTGAAGCCGCTGGGCGGATTACTGCCCGGGGCCGTTGTGGAGAATATTCTGGGGGCAGACGCGGTCGCATCGACGTGGACGCCCCTTTCTGTTGCCGCCCTGCAAGTGTGGGGGCGCGCGGACAGCGCCAGTTCAAGCCCGGTAACAGCTCTGGTGGATAGATCGGCGTACGGGCATAACTTCACGATGGCTGCGGCCGGCCCGGCGTGGTCTGCGACCGGGGCCTCGGGCGGACAGGCGGATCTCGTATTCACCAGCGGCAGCACGCAGGGGTTGACCACGACGAGCTTCAGCCCGGGCATCGGGACCGGGGATATCTCCATGGCCGCAGTCCTGAGATGCACGGATGTCACTCGTGGAAGCAATTACTTCGCGCTCTTCGGCGGCTTCGAAACCGGGTTGAGCGCTTCCCAGTTTGTGGGGTACCTGGGGTCGGCCGGAACGAAGTCCTTCGCGACAGCGCCCGTCTCCGGCACGTGGTACAGCATCTTGATGCAGCGTGTCTCGGGCGTGGTTGAACTGTGGATCAATGGTGTTAAGGATGTCAATACTTTCACTTCAAGCTGGAGTATCGGGAGCAGCTCCTTTGCGGCCGGCTACGACGGTGGAAACTACTTTGGTGGCGATCTCCCCGAATTCTGGATGGCCTCCCAGAGCCTGGAACCCGCTGATATCACCGGATGGTTCGCGTATACCCACGCAAGATACGGAATTTAATGGTGGAGTGGCGTGAGTCTCGTACCCGCGCCTCGCGCCTCGCGCCGAGGGCCTGTCTTTATGGGAGTTTCTGATGCCGATCTATTCTGAGAATTTTGATGAATTGACGCAGGGTATCACGCTGCCGGCCGGCTGGAGCGCGCCGAACCCCGGGGTGTGGGGTGTGACGACGCCAAACGCGCCGTTTGATCCGATCTCTTCACCCAATGTCCTGGAGCGCACGTTGGGCGGGACTAACGAGGGCATTCTCTCCCCGGATTCCACCACCGGCCCCGACGTGACGTGCGCGTTCTTCACGGATGGCACGGCGTATCAGGAGTTCGGCTGCGTTCTTTATGGCTCCAACACCGGTTCGAGCCTTTCGGGCTACGTCGGGTCGGTCACTGTAAACGGGATTTATAGCGTTATTGCTATTAAGAAGTTCGTCAGCGGCTCTCCCACGACGCTCTGGTCTACGTCTGCGTCCGTGCAGATAGATTCCGACGCCTGGTACTGGATCAAGCTGGGCTATGATACTGCTTCTCACACGATCTACGTAACGGTTTGGCAGGATGGCGCGGGTGTTATCGGCGGGGATTCGGGTGAGGTTGTAGATTCTACGTACACGTCTGGCGCCAGCGGTCTTTTTAACAACGGCTTCACGAAGTACTACGATAGTTTCTCAGTGGATTTGCACACGCCCGGTTCGTCCGGCCCGACGAATACCCCCACGATCTCGTCCGGCGGCGTCAGCCCTACCTCGGGCATTGTCGGCACGGTGGTTACGATTACCGGGACGAACTTTGGTACGGACGCGAGCCAGGCGAAGGTCAGTTTCAATGGCGTTCAGGCGGCCATTGCTTCTATCACTTCTACTCAGATCGTCTGCTCCGTGCCGGATGGGGCGACGACCGGTCCTCTGAACGTCAATACGATGGCTGGTGGCGCAGCCAGCCCTCCAACATTCACCGTGCTGCCGAATATCTCGAGCTTTTCTCCCATTTCGGGGCCCGTAGGGACCTCTGTCACCATCAATGGCACTAACTTCTCGGCCATTGTATCGGGTGACATCGTGCAGTTTAACGGCACGACCGCGACTGTCACCCAGGCGAGCTACCACACGCTCACCGCAACGATTACCTCCGGCTCTACGACCGGCAAAATATCTGTTACAACCGGGGATGGTAAGGCGACCTCGGTCGGGATATTCACCGTCGGCACGAATGTTGCCCCGACGATTACGAGTTTCACGCCTATCTCGGGCCCCGTAGGCACAAGTGTCACGATTGTTGGAACGGGATTTGTGGCGGGGGCCGCAAACAATACGATCCTGTTCTCTACCGGGGCCGCCGCCGCCGTCTCCTCCGCGACGTCGACCCAGATTATTGCCCTGGTTCCCACGGTGGCCGTCACCGGGCCGATCACGGTCACAAACGCGAACGGAAGCGCCACAAGCCCCTCATCGTTCACGGTGACGACAGGTGTGGGCGTGACTCTGCCGCCGGATACTTTCGACTGTACCGTGCCAGACGACGGGCCTCTTAGCTGCGACGGTCTCGCGCCTTATTTGCGGGCGATTCTCAAGGACACGGCCGATGATCTTGCGCAGCTTGGTGTGCAGGCGCCGATCTGGAATGACGCCTCTCTCTGTCGCTATCTGGAGTTGGCGCGTGGTGAATACTCACGGCACCGGGGCAAACGGGCGACGGTCTTGACCGCGACGGTTGCGCAGCAGCAGTTCTATCCGAACCCGGACGGCTGTCTCGGCGGGCGCGTGGAGGACGTTCTCTGGGCGCCCGCCGGGTTTGACCTGGACCAGATCAGCGCGATGGCCGCGGCTCTCGCCGCCGGCCCGGGACTGCTCTGGGGCGGTGGTGTTCCCGTGGTAGGACGGGTCTACTTTGACAGCCCGGCGAGCATTCGGGTGTGGAGCATTATACGGGAAGCCTGGCAGGAGACGTTCGGCGGTCACTGGCGGCCCGCGCAGGGCGGCTACAATCTCGTACCGGTTCCGGCGGACGATGGGCTGAAGATTCTCGTCAGGTATCGCACTGAGGCGCTCTGGGCTGATATTCCCTGGGAACACCGTCTGTTCATCCTCGGCCGGGCTGAGTTATTCGCCATCGAGAGCCTCACGCTGCAGACGGTGGCGCAGGCGACGGCGACCGGTACGAAGCTTTCCCTCGGAATGCGCGCCCTCGTGCAGCTCATCCAGCAGAAGACGCTCAGCACGCTCGACATCCGGGAACCGGGCGTCATGGCGGGCCGGTCATGATACGACGCACAGTCCGGCGTGAAGCGTGCGGCGATCCGCGCCGCTGATTCATCACGTGCGTATCCTTACGTCAAGCGCAATGTTAAGGAGCGCCGGGCCGCGCTCGTTTCCGGGCCGCAAATCAGCCGACTTATTCCCGCGTCATCGAGCGCGTCGGGAGACGATATTCTTCGATCCGGACATCATCTTCCCGCCGAACGGTGAGGAAGACCATGGCGCCGCTCGGGCCACTCATCTCGGCCTCGGCCTGCTCTGCTGAAATGGCGTCGGCCGGGAGTCCGTTGACCGAGACAAGCTCGTCTCCCGGCCTGATTCCCGCGTCCATCGCGGGGCAGCCGGGACCAAGCGCCTCAACCAGAAGCCGCCCCTCTTCATCCTTGCTAACCGAAATCCCCAGGTCACCGCCTGCGTTGAGCGCCGGCTGCCCGGATGGCTGCTGGGTACGAATGCGGTAGTCATGAACATCCTCCTGAACCGTGTGGCGTACCCGGAGCTCGATCATCTCGCCTTCCCGCCGCGAGAGCGCCCTGTAAACCTGTTCAGCGGACAGCCCGTCCACCGACCGGCCATGGAGGGCCAGTATCTCATCACCCGGCGTAATACCCACATCACTCGCCGACGAATACGCCGCTACTTCCTTCACGATCAGCCGACCTTCAGGGCTCCGGCCCGCCAGAATCCCACTGATAAAGAAAGACCGTACTCGCAGCGGTACCGCATCTTCCCGCACATAATGTTGCATTGCCACCGGATGCTGGCAAAGACCGGCGCGATCAATGATTAGGGAGAGGAGTTCCCTATGCATCGACGCGGGATAGCCAGTGAGATTCATCTCCACGTCCCCTCCCGCGTCGGTACAGATTGTCACCCTCCCCGATGCGACCGGATACTGTGCTTTGAGAGTAGTTTGCGCAGCGATTGAAAGATCCATGCGTGTCACCCGTCGGGGAGTGACCGCCGAGTGTGTTTTCACCGACTGTATCTCATTCCACCGTAGGGCCCGACTGCCTGTCCAGGTAGCGACTCCAATGCCCGCGTCATCGGTGGTTACGTAGCAGGGACGATAGAGGGCCCTTATCGCCAGGACGAAAGCAATCGAGGGGGTTACAACAGAGTATAAGACGGCGAAGGGATCATGAAGTAGTGCGCCAAGGCCCAGAACGATTGCCACTACAGCAGGGAGGGCCCCCACGAGCATCCAGAGAGTCCGCTTGCGAGGCCCCCACACCTTGACCTGTCCCTGGCTGCCGGCCGTGACGCCGGCCATTAAG
>Ga0307373_10007981_pt1 | contig 16281 bp, 15 predicted proteins | sample OX2MG_FD_202534 | JGI IMG/M metagenome (GOLD analysis project Ga0307373, IMG submission 202534) | Soil microbial communities from Risofladan, Vaasa, Finland - OX-2 | ecosystem: Environmental > Terrestrial > Soil > Coastal area > Acid sulfate soil | place: Finland: Risofladan, Vaasa | collected... | reverse complement strand
CCTCGTTCTCGCGGTCCTCGGAGTCCACGACCACGATCATGTGACCGGCGCGGATTGCCTCTATTGCCTCTTCAATCGTTGCGAAGGGGCGCGTCTGCGTACTGCTCATTGGGCCTCCCGCGGCACCTGGTATGGAGCGACTAACGCCTCTATGTACTTTGCCACAAGGTCAACTTCGAGATTCACGCGGCCGCCGACCCGCCCAGGGCCAAGGGTCGTGGCGGCGGTCGTGTAGGGGATCAGTGCGATGGTCAGACCGGCGCCGTCGCGCGATGCTACGGTCAGACTCACGCCGTCGACGGCGATGCTCCCCTTCTCGACCACGTACCGCATCAGCGCAGCGTCAGCGTCGATCCGAAGGATCCACCCCTCGCCCTCGGGCGCTGCGCCGGCGACCGTCCCGGTGGCGTCGATGTGCCCCTGCACCAGGTGCCCGCCCATGCGCGCGCCGAGCGTCAGGGCCCGCTCAAGGTTGACGCGGTCGCCGGGCTGGGCCTCGCCGAGCGTCGTCCGGCGCAGGGTCTCCGCCACCGCGTCGACGACAAAGCCGTCCGGATGCAGCTCGACCGCGGTCAGGCAGGCCCCGTTGACGGCGACCGAGTCGCCGATCGCAAGGCCGTCGCGGACGACGCGCGCGCGGATCGCGACCCGCAGCCCGCCGTCGGCCGGCGCAAGCGCCGCGATTGTTCCAATTTCCTCGACGAGTCCGGTGAACATCAGTCCTCGATTTGGGGGAGGTCGATCAGGCGCCCGGTGCACAGAACATCATCGCCGACGCGGGTCACTGTGAGGTCGCCCAGTCGGGCCGCTTGCGCGAGATTCCCGACCCCATCTCCGCCCAGCGCCCCGGGCGCCTGGTCGCCGCCGATCAGCGTCGGTGCCAGGAACCATCGCACGACATCGACCGTGTCCGCGGCGACGAAGGCACCGGCAAGCTGCGCGCCACCCTCCACGAGGACCGATTGGATGCCCCGTTCGGCGAGCGCGGCGAGTACTGCCGGCACGTCGGGGCGCAGCGTCGGGAATGCGACAACCTCGACGCCCGCATTCTGGAGTTCGGTGACGCGGTCCCACGGCGCATTCGCCCCGACGGCCAGATACACCGGAATCGTGCGCGCGCCACGCGCAAGCGCCGAGGTCACCGGCAGGCGCGCAAAGGAATCGAACACCACCCGGGCGGGCTGCCGCACCGGGCCGGCGATCCCCCGGGCGGTCAACTGGGGGTCGTCGGAAAGCGCGGTGCCGATACCCACGGCGACGGCATCGTGGTCCGCACGCAGCCGATGCACGAGCCCGCGTGCCTGAAGGCCGGTAATCCACTGGCTCTCGCCCGTGCGCGTCGCCACCTTCCCGTCCAGGCTGGTTGCGAGCTTGAGCATGACGTGCGGCCGGCCCCGCACACTGTGCGTGATGAAGGCGTCGATCAGCTCACGTGAGCGCCGCGCCTGCTCGCCGGAGGCCACCGCCACGTCGATACCGGCCTCCCGGAGCAGGTGGATTCCGCGGCCCCGCGTACGCTCGAGCGGGTCCAGGCAGCCGACGACAACCCGGGCGATACCCGCCTCGATCACCGCCGGCGCACATGGCGGGGTCCTGCCGACGTGCGAGCACGGCTCGAGGGTGCAGACCAGGGTCGCGCCACGCGCCTGCGGTCCGGCGGCCCGCAGCGCCATGATCTCTGCGTGCGCCAGGCCGGGGCCCTCATGCCATCCCTCGGCGATCAGGCGCCCGTCGCGCAAGATCACCGCACCGACGAGCGGGTTTGGACTCACCCGGCCGCGAGCGTTGAGCGCCAGCTCACGAGCTCGCGCCAGCGCGGCGGCGTCCGCCGCGCCCAGCACCGTCATCCGGCGAGCTCCGCCAGTCTCCGGTACGCGCCAACGGGGTCCTCGGCGCCGAAAATTGCCGACGCCGAGACCAGCCAGGATGCCCCCGCGTCCCGGGCGGCGGGCAGCGTCCCGGGGGCGATCCCCCCGTCGACCTCGATCCAGACCTCGTCCGGCAGCTCCGTGCGCAGCCGCGCTACCTTGTCGGGCGTCGTGGGGATGAACGACTGGCCGGCGAACCCGGGGTTGACCGCCATGCAGTTCACGTAGTCGACGGCACCCACCAACGCAGTCACAAAGTCAATCGGCGTCCCAGGATTGATCGCGATGCCCGCCGCGCACCCGAGGCGGCGGATCTCCCCCAACAGACGGTGCAGGTGCGGGTCGGCCTCGGCGTGAACGCTGATCGCGTCGGCGTGTGGCGCGAATGCCTCCAGCAGGTATCCAGGGCGCTCGACCATCAGGTGCACATCGACCAGTCCGCCGTGCGGGCGCACGCTGCGAGCAACCGCGGCCGCAAAATCCGGCCCGACGGTGAGGTTGGGTACAAAGTGGCCGTCCATCACGTCGACGTGGAACACCTGCGCGCCGGCGGCGCACAGTTCGCCGAGCTGACCGCCGAGGGCGGTCATGTCCGCGGACATGACCGAGGGCAACACCATAGGGCGTTCAGGCGGAATCATCGTTCCTCAGAGCGTACCGGGGCCATGCCGGTGCCGCCATCGGGCCGTGGCAGCGCCACGCGCGATCCACGTCACCGCTCCAACCGCGCGACGAAAAACCCGTCGGTGCCGTCGCGACCCGGCAGAGTTGCCAGCGCGCCGGCAAGCCGTGGATGTGCCCACTGCGGATAGCGTGCGCTCAGGTCGGCGAGGGGCGCGCTGCTGGAGCCGACCACCCCCTCATTCTCGTCCGCGAGGAGCGTGCACGTGCTGTAGACGACCCGCCCGCCGGGGCGCGTGAGCTCAAGTGCGCGCGCGAGCAACTCACCCTGCAGTACGACGAGCTCAGCCAGCGCTTCCGGGCGCCTGCGCCAGCGCGCATCGGGCCGCGAGTTGAGCACTCCGAGGCCGGTGCAGGGCGGATCGACCAGCACCGCATCGAACCCGCCCTCGAGGGCCACGGTGCGCCCGTCGCCCACCCGCACGTCGAGGCGCGCGCCCATGCGCTCGCCCAATGCAGCAAGGGCCCGCGCCCGCGCAGCATGCAGCTCAACGCAGACAATCTGCGCACGGTTATCGGTGAGCGCCGCGAGCTGAGTGGATTTCGCGCCGGGGGCGGCGCACAACTCGAGAATCCGCTCGCCGGGCTGCGGATCGAGGACGTGCGCGGGGAGCATCGATGCCCGGCTTTGTGCCATGGCCCGTCCCTCGGCCCAAATGGTCGAATCCTCGATCCCGAACGGCCCTTCGAGCACGAGCGCCTCGGGGAGCCAGGGGTCGTCGTGCCAACCGACCGGGAGTGCGTGCTCAAGCTCGTCCCGCGAGCCGCGGAGCGGATTCCAGCGCAGCACGGATTCGGCGGGCTCGTTGGCGACGGCCATGACGACATCTGCCAGCGGACCGAGCGATGCCTGCAGCCCCGCCACGATCCAGTCCGGCATCGAATACCGAATCCCGGCCGCCTGAGGATCGTCCTCGAGGCTGGCCACCCGGCGCGCGCCGTCATCGGCGATGCGGCGTAGCACGGCGTTGACCAACCCGGCGCGCGCCGTACGGCGCCGCGGGACGCCGTGGAGTGTCCGGGCCAGGCGCACGGTCTGGTCAACGGCCGCTGCGTCCGGGACCCGGTCGGACCAGATCAGCTCGTAGACGCCGAGCCGCAAGACCTCCCGGACGTCCGCCTCAAGCGCCTGCGGCCGTTCGAGCGACCCGTCGATCAGCCAGTCGAGGGTGCGACGACGCTGCACCGCGCCGTAGCTGAGCCGCATGGCGGCCGAGCGGGCACGTGGTTCCAGGTCCGCCTTGCGGGCCTCGGACGCGAGCGCCCGATCGGCATAGGCACCCTCGGCGACCCGACGCAGCACCCGCAGCGCGACCTGCCGCTCGGGGCTGATCTTGGGATCGGCCGTCATCCGAGCCGCAGCGATCCGCGATACCCGCGCAGGAACTCGCTGGCGGCCATGCGGTCGCGCGACGGCGGCTGGAGGTCGAGCACCTCCGCCGCGCCGCTTCCGCACCCCACTACGAGCCGCCCATCATCGGCCTGCAACCCGCGCGGATATGTGCCGTCCACCAACCGAGCGCGCCAGATCTTGAACGGCTCGCCGTCGATCACCAGCCGGGCTCCGATGTGCGGCGACAGCGCACGGATGTGATTGACCAGCGTCGATGCCGCGCCGTCCGGATCGAGGATCCGGTCGGCGTCGGACAGCTTCGGGGCGAGCGACGCGCCGGTCTCGGGCTGCGCGGTGAATGCCACGACGCCCCGCTCGACCTCGTCAACGGTCGCCACCAGGGCCGGCACGGCGAGCGCGCACAGGCGATCCATCACCGCACCGGCGTCGTCCTCGGCAGCGACACGTGTCCGAACGATGCGTGCGATCGGGCCGGTGTCGAGGCCGGCATCCATGCGCATGATGCTCACCCCGGTCTCATCGACGCCGTCCATGATCGCCCGTTCCACCGGCGCGGCGCCGCGATACGCCGGCAGCACCGAGAAGTGGACGTTGATGCACTGCCAGTCCGACAACAGCGGCTCCTTGAGCAACTGCCCGAACGCCACGACGCACAGCGCACCGACGCCGGCGCGGCGCAGCCGCTCGAGGACGTCGGGGGCGTTGATCGACGCCGGCCGGATGCACTCGATGCCGAGTTCGGCGGCCTGGGCGGCGACCGGCGTCAGCGATGCCGTGCGCGAGCGCCCCCGCGGCCGGTCTGGCTGGGAGATCACCAGGGCGATTTCGTGATGGGCCGCCGCCACATCACGCAGGATCGCCGCCGCAGGGGCGGGGCTGCCCGCAAAGGCAATGCGCATCGGCGGCCTATGCCTGGCTGCGAAGTTCCCGCAGCGCCTGGCGGCGTTGCTCCTTGGTCGTGCGATCCAGGATGAGAATGCCGTCGAGGTGGTCGATCTCGTGCTGGATCACCCGCGCCTCAAACCCTTCGGCCTCAAGGCGCACGGTCTCCCCGTCACCGTCCTGGGCATCCACGTGGATGGCGAGCGCCCGCGGCACCTCGACGCTGATTTCACCGATCGACAGGCACCCTTCGACGTCCACATCGGTCTCGTCAGATGCCCAGATGATGCGCGGATTCACCAGGACCCGGATGTGCTCCTCGTCGGGTGCCCGGTAGACGAGAATGCGGCGCATCGCGCCGAGCTGGGGCGCCGCGAGCCCCGCACCGTGGGCCTCGTCCATGATGATCTCCATGCGCGCGATCTCCTCGCGCAGGGCGTCGTCGAACTCGGTGACGTCAGTGGCGGGTATGCGCAACACGGGGTCACCCAGCTGGCGTACCTGACGCAGCGCGGCCAGACGGCGCTGTTCGAGTTCGGGATCGGCTAGGGCGCGTGACGACATCGGATGATGATGGTAGCAAGCACCGGACGGCGGGCCTACCGGCCCGTCGTCGGGTGCGATTACTTACGCGCGGGCAGCACCCGCCGGGCGTCGGCGAGGATCTGCGAGCGAGCAGCGGTCAGGGCCGCGTGGCTGTCCAGACGCACCTCGCTGGCGCCGGCGACCGCGACCAGCGGGTCGCCGTCGCCGGTGGCGATCGTGACCTGCGGATCCCCGGTCCGTGGGTACCGCACGACCGCCGTCGCGTCGGTCGGGTGCACGATCGTCGGGGCCGGCGCGAGATCGTTCAGAGCCAAGAATATCGATGCAAACGCGGCCCGGCGGTCGGGGACGACCTGCGGCATCAGCTCCTCGAGCCGGTACAGCTCGGCCACACGCGGCGTGTAGAAGTACTCGGCCTCGCGCAGCAGCACCAAGTCAACGCCCGTTGCGGCCCCCCGCTCGGGGCGTTCCTGGACCCAGTCGCGGACGCGCAGCCAGCTCTTGTGGACCACCTCACCGGATGCCGCGGCGACCTCCGCCGGCCGACGGCGATCGGGCGTGATCACGATGAGGACCTTCCGGGCGGCCGCCCCCAGCGCCCCCTGCGCTGCCGCGATCGCCGCGGTGCGGTCGACGTCGAAGGCGAAGTCGGCAATGACCCCACAGACCCACTCGTCGCCGTTGCGGATCGTGATGTCGATCGTGACAGCGTCCGCGCCGGTCCCAACGACGCGACGCTCACTGACGAGCATCTGCTGCGTGCCCGCGATCGGGTCGCCGAGCAGTTCGTCGACGAGCGCAGCACGCGTGTCAGATCCACCGAGCTGCAGCAGCGTCGCCAAGACGTGGACCCACTGCTCGCGCGGCTCGTAGAACGCCTCAAAGAGTCTTGGGACCGGCATCGTTCTCACTTCCGTCGGGTTAGATGGCCGGAGAACCTTACACGCGGCGGCGGCGTTCCGGCACCCGGGCTACGTCGTCTGGGGGTCCACGTCGACGACGATCCGCACGTCGCCCGAGGCCGCCTCATCAGCGACCACCGCGACCCCGGACAGGGCAGCCGCGCGGGCCTCGGCGACACGGTCGGCGCGCACCAGCACCGCCCGCCGCGTCCTGCCACGCACGCGATGCAGCGGCGCCGGGCCGAGCACCGTCACCGGCCACGCGGCATCGGCGGCGGCGGCCAGCGCCCGTCCCTGCGCGATGACCGCCGCGGCGTCGTGCCCCTCGATCACGACGCGCACCAGGTGCCCAAACGGGGGCATCAGGTACTGCCGTCGACGCTCGAGCTCCCCGTCGAGGAACGTCTCGACGGCGAGTTGGGAGGCGAGCTGGATCGCGCGGGAGCCGGGCTCCCACGCCTGCACGATGACTGTCGACCGCTCCCCGCGGCGCCCGGCACGGCCGGCGGTCTGGACGATGAGGTCGAAGGCCCGCTCCTCGGCGCGGAAATCGGGGTGCCGCAACCCCGCGTCGGCATCGAGCACGGCCGCCACCGTCACCTCGGGCAGGTCGTGGCCTTTGGCCACCATCTGCGTTCCGAGCAGGATCGCCGCGCCGGGCCGCGCAAACTCGGCCAACAGCTCGGCGACCGACCCGCGCGCGGCGGTCGACGACGCGTCCAACCGCACCAGCCGCATCGTCGGGACGATCTTGGTGAGGGCCTGCTCGAGTCCTTGGGTCCCCATCCCGCCCCGCATTACCTCGCTCGACCCGCACCGCGGGCACACCGTCGGCACCGGCCGCTCGAAGCCACAGTGATGGCAGCTGAGCCGCACCGGATCGCGGTGGTGGACCAGCGAGACGTCGCACGACGGGCACGTCGCGAGCCATCCGCACGCCCGGCACAGTGACATCAGGGCGAACCCGCGGCGGTTGAGCAGCAGGACGGCCTTGTGACCTCGGTCGGCGGCGTCGCGCAGCGCCCGTGCCAGCGGCGCAGAGACCGGTCCTGGCCGCTGAGTCCGCATGTCGACGACCCGTACCGCCGGCGGCTGGGATCCATCGGCGCGGGTATGCAGCTGAATCCGCTCGAGTGCGTGCCAGGTCTCTGGGCGCGGGGTGGCGGTCCCGTAGACGACGAGGGCACCGGCATCCCTCCCACGCCGGAAGGCGACCTGGCGGGCGTCGTAACGCGGAGTCGAGTCCTGTTTGTATGAGGCATCGTGCTCCTCGTCGACGACGATGAGCCCCACCTCGCGCACCGGCGCGAACACCGCGCTGCGCGCCCCGACCACGACGTCCGCCGTCCCGTCGCGAAGCCGCGTGTCGGCGCGCGCCCGTTCGCCAGGCGTCATGTTCGAATGCCAGACCTCCACTCCCGGACCCAGGCGTGCCCGGAGACGCGAGAGTAGCTGCGGCGTCAGGCTGATCTCAGGCACCAGGACAATCGCGCCGCGGCCCTGTGTGCGGACGACGTCGAGCGCTCGCAGGTACACCTCGGTCTTGCCCGAGCCGGTCACACCGTGCAGCAGCACGGCCTGCGGATCGCCGGAGGCGAGGGCCCGCGCGATCCGCTCCCCGGCCGTCTGCTGATCGGGCGTGAGGACCTCGGGCGCGGCGGGCACGGGCATCCCGAGTCCGTGGATGTCCTCGAGCACCGGAGCCTCACTGCCGAGGACCACGAGCCCGGCGGACGCCATCCGCCGCAGCGTCTCCATCGTCGTGCCGGCGCTGCGGACGAGCTCTGCCGCGGCGATCGCCGCCTCGCCCGGCACGCGGGCAAGGACTTCCTTTTGGCGGGCGGTCCCCGCAGGTCCGTCGACGGCGCGACGGACCATCAGGCGGGGCGCGGGTCCGCGGGCCGGAACGATCAAGCGCCAGCCGCCGTCGGGCGCGCGCCGCAGTGCGCCCTCGGCGCCGGGCGGAACCACCAGGCGCAGGCACGAGGCCACCGGGGCGGCGTAGTAGCGGGCGACCCACATCGCCAGATCCAGTAACGCTGCCGGCACGGCGGGGGTGTCGACCCGTCCCGCGAGCGCGACGAGCCGCCCCGCGTGGGTCGCAGGATCGGTGCCGACGACGACGCCGACGACCCGCCGCGGCCCCAGCGGACAGGCGACGAGCGCACCGCGCCCGATGGTACCGGCGAGTGCGGCCGGGACGAGGTAGTCCAGCGGCCGATCGAGCGCACGCGTATCGACAAGCAGATAGACCTGCACGCACGGGCCGCGCGCGAGCCCCCCCGCATCATCCGCCATGAGCGACGGCTGCATCACGCGGGGCTCGTCCAGTTAGCCGCGCGCCTCGTTGCCGATCGCCGTCGATTCCCAGGTGAACTCGGGCAGTTCACGCCCGAAATGCCCGTAGGCAGCGGTCTTCTGGTATACGGGCCGACGCAGGTCGAGCCGTTCGACGATGGCGGCGGGCCGCAGGTCGAAGTTCTCGTGGACCCAGCGCTCGATCTCCGTGACCGGCCGGGTTTCGGTGCCAAAGGTCTCGACGAACACCGACACCGGCCGCGCCACGCCGATCGCGTACGCGACCTGGAGCTCGCAGCGTGCGGCGAAGCCGGCGGCCACGACGTTCTTGGCAACCCAGCGGGCCGCGTAGGCCGCCGAGCGATCGACCTTGCTCGGGTCCTTGCCGGAAAACGCCCCACCGCCGTGACGGGCCATCCCACCGTAGGTGTCAACGATGATCTTCCGCCCGGTGAGGCCGGCGTCACCCATCGGACCCCCAACGACGAACTTGCCCGTGGGATTGATGTAGTAGCGGATGCCGCCGGTCCGGTATCCGTACTCCTCGAGCACGGGCCGGATAACCTCGTTGGTCATGTCCAGTTCCAGCTCGCCCCACTCGATCCCGGGGTTGTGCTGGGTCGACAGCACGACGGCGTCGACGCCCACCGGACGCCCATCCTGGTAGCGCACCGTGACCTGGGTCTTGCCGTCGGGGCGCAGGTATGGCAGCAAGCCCGAGTGTCGGACCGCTGCCAATCGCTCCGAGATCCGGTGGGCCAGTGTGATCGGCACGGGCATCAGCTGCGGGGTCTCATCGGTGGCGTACCCGAACATCAGCCCCTGGTCGCCGGCGCCCTGGAGGTCGTATCGATGATCCGAGGTCCCCACGCGCGTCTCATGGGCAGTGTCCACGCCCTGGGCGATATCCGGGCTCTGCCGATCGAGTGCAACGAGTACCGCACACGTGGCCGCGTCGAACCCGATGTCGCTCGAGGTGTACCCGACCTGCGCGACCGTGGCGCGCACGATCGCGGGAATGTCGATGCGGGCGGTCGTGCTGACCTCTCCGGCCACGACGACCTGTCCGGTGGTCACCAATGTCTCGCAGGCCACACGGGCGTCGTGATCCTCAGCCAGGATAGCGTCGAGGACGCCATCCGAGATCTGGTCGGCCAGCTTGTCGGGGTGACCTTCGGTAACGGACTCAGAGGTGAACAGGTACTCGCTCATGCACCAGACCCTTGTGGATGACGGATTCCGGGCGAGGATACCAGTGCCGGCCGGCGTGGCCCGCGCGTGTGGGCCGTGCTCCGACTCGGATGACGCGGCATTGGATTAGCGTTCGGTGGCCGGGGCGCGCGCCATCAGGTCGTGCATGCACTCGGCGACGGGTTTGCCGGCGACGGCTGCGGCAACCTCGCGGCTGATTGGCAGCTCGACATCGGCGCGTTCGGCGAGCTCGAGCAGGCGCGCGACGCTCCACAATCCCTCGGCGACCTGCCCGATGCGTGTCTCTGCCTCCTCGCTCGACAGTCCGCTGGCGATCAGCTCCCCGACGCGCCGGTTCCGCGAATGCGTGCTGGTGCACGTTCCCACCAAGTCCCCCATCCCCGCCAGCCCGCGGAACGTCGCATCGTGTGCCCCATAGGCGCGGCCGAGCCGGGTCATCTCGGCCAGGCCCCGTGTGATCAGACTGGCCTTGGCATTGTCCCCGAAGCCGAGCCCGTCGGCCATGCCCGCGGCGATGGCGATGACGTTCTTGGCGGCGGCGCACAGCTCGACACCGACCAAATCGTCGTTGAGATAGACGCGGAAGTCGGGTCCGTTGAGCAGCTGCTGCACGCGTGCGCCGAGTGCCGGGTCGCCCGCCACCACTGCCGCGGTCGGCTGGCGCTCGGCAACCTCCTCGGCATGATTGGGACCGGACAGCACGGCAAACGGCGTCGCCGGACCCAGCGCCTGGTGCCACAACTCCGACAGCCGACGCCCGCTGGCCGGGTCCAGCCCTTTGGTGAGCGACAGCACAGCGGTTCCGGGCACGATCGCGCGAGCCACCACGTCGGCCATTTCGCCCACCACCCGGCTCGGGATCGCCAGCACCAACAGATCGACCCCGACGAGCGCCTGCGGGTCGTCGGCGGACGTCACCGCGATGTCGTCGGACAGGCGGACACCGGGCAGATAGGCCGGGTTGACCCGGTCGCGAGCCACGCGCTCGGCGTGCAGGGGGGTGTGGCACACCAGGCGCACGGCGGCATGATGGCGCGCGCACAGCATGGCGAACGCGGTGCCCCAGGAGCCGCCCCCGAGGACCGCGACCGACCGAATCGAGGAGGGCGCGCTCATCCGCCGCGGTCCCGGACCTGAAGGATGATTGGCACGCCGTCGAGGTCGAACCGCCGTCGCAGCTGATTCTCCAGCCAGAACCCATAGTCGCGGGTCAGCAGCGACCGGTCGTTGACGTCGAGTCGCAGGGTCGGGGGCGACGTGTCGATTTGGACCAGGTAGCGCAACGACAGCCGTCGGCGCCCGCCCCGCGGACCCGGTCGGGCATCGGCGAGCTCCCGGATCGCGGTGTTGAGCGCGTGGGTGGTGATCCGCGTGCGGCGGCGCTCGTACAAACGCAGCGCCGCAGGGATCAGGCGGTGCAGGCCTTCGCCGGATACCGCTGAGCAGACCTCCACCAAGGGTCGCTGGCGCGACTTGGCCCGGAGCTCCCCCGTGATCGCATTGAGATCCGGCTGGGCCAGGTCCCACTTGTTCATGATCACGAGCGTGGCGCATTTGGCTCGCGCCGCCGAATCCACGGCCCGGAGGTCCGCGTCGGTCAGGCCTTCAGTCGCGTCACAGATGACCATGGCGACGTCGCTGCGCTCGGCTGCCTGGATCGCACGGATCTGGCTGTAGTGCTCAACGCCGGCGCGCATCTTACTGCGCTTGCGCATCCCCGCCGTATCGGTGAGCACGAGCTCGCGCCCGTCGTATTCGAACAGCGTGTCGATGGGGTCGCGCGTCGTGCCGGGGCGGTCGTGGACGATCACTCGCGTTTCGCCCAACAGCGCGTTCAGGATCGAGCTCTTGCCGACGTTTGGCCGCCCCATGATGCACAGGGCCGGCACCCCCTCCTTGCGCGGCAGAATCGGCTCGGGTTCGGGCAGGGCCGTCACCACGATGTCCAGCAAGTCGCCGATCCCCAGCCCGTGCTGGGCCGAGATCGGCACGACCTCGCCAAGCCCGAGCCCCCAGAGCCCCTGGGCCAGCAGCTCGGTCTCGCGGCGCTCGCACTTGTTGGCGACGATGATGATCGGTACCCGCGCCGAGCGGAGATGGTCGGCGACCTCGAGGTCACCCGAGGTCGGGGCGGTGGTGGCGTCGACGATGAACAGCACGAGATCGGCGTCGACGATCGCCTGGCGGGCCTGCGCGGTGACCTGGCGTCCGATCGGCGTGGGATCTTCGGCGTTGATTCCGCCGGTGTCGATCAGCTGAAACTCGCGCCCGGCCCACTCGGCACCCGCCTGACGCCGGTCGCGCGTGACGCCCGGGATCGGATCGATCACGGCGTCGCGACGCCCCGTCAGCCGATTAAACAGCGTCGATTTGCCGACGTTCGGATAGCCGACGACCGCCACGATGGGCTGATTGGTCGCCAGCGTGGACGCGGCCGGCGTGCCGGCTCGCTTGCCAGGGGTGCGGTGTTCACGCTCGGTGTCGGTCATGCTCGCTCGTCGTATTTGGGAGCCCGAAGGGCCCCGATTGCAGCCATCATTCGATCCGCGGCGATTTGGCTTCGCTCACCACGTGAGACGTCGGGAAGGTCCGACAGGTCGAGCGGTTTACCGACGGTGACCCGCACCGGTCCGATGCGCCGATTGGTCCCCTCGATGACGACCGGTACGACCACCACGCCATCGGCGAGTGCGAGCGAGCCGGCCCCCGGCCACGCCTCACCGAACTGTCCATCGGTGTGACGCGTCCCCTCGGGAAACATCAGCAACGCGTCGCCACGCCCCAGCACGTCCCGTGCCGTGCGGATCGCGGCACGATCCGCGTTCCCGCGCGCGACGGGAAATGCTCCCAGGCGCCGGATCGCCCAGCCCAGTACGGGAATATCAAACAACTCGCTCTTGGCCATGAAATAGATCCGGCGGCGGCTCACGAGCGCCTGCCCGATCATCGGAGGGTCCCACATTGACATGTGGTTCGCCACGAACAGGGTCGGACCGTGCTCGGGGATGTTGTCGGCACCGACGGTGCGCAGGCGAAAGACCAGCCAAAACGCCGGGCCGAGAATGCACCGGGCCACCGCCCAGAGGAACGGGTTGATGTAGGCCCCGCGGTCGGTGCTCACCGCCCAACTCCGTGAGGCGCGGTCTCGGCCCAGGCCACGATCCGTTGCACGACCTCCTCGACCGAAAGATCGGAGGTATCGAGCCGGATCGCGTCATGGGCGGCGCGCAAGGGGCTTGCCGTGCGTGTGGTGTCGTGGTGATCGCGGGCGGCGATCGCGGCCTCGACATCCTCGAACGATGCCGGGGTCCCACGCGCCGCGAGCTCCTCGTAACGTCGGCGAGCCCGTTCGGCCACGGACGCCGTCAGGAACACCTTGAGCTCGGCCTGCGGCCACACCGTGGTGCCGATGTCGCGTCCGTCGCAGACCCATGAGCCCTGGCCGAGCACCGCGCGCTGGACCGCGGTGACGGCCGCACGCACGCCCGGATCGGCCGCGACCGCAGACACACGGGCGGTCACGTCGGCTCTGCGGATCTCGCTGATGATGTCGATCCCGTCGACGGCGATGGCCATCCCGCCGGGGTTGGGCACCATCTCGAAGGTGTGATCCCGTGCCGCAGCGGCGAGGCGCTCACCGTCTGCGGGATCGATCCCGTCGCGAATCGCCAGGAAGGTCACCGCGCGATACATCGCGCCCGTGTCGAGATAACCCATTCCGAGGCGTTGGGCGACCTGGCGCGCCACCGTGCTCTTCCCGGCTCCGGCCGGGCCGTCGATGGCGACGATCACACCCCCGCCCCCAGCGTGCGGAGGTCCGCCGCGAAGTGTGGATACGACACGGCGGCGGCCTCAAAGCCGGCGACCGACACACCGTCCCGACTCGCGAGCCCCGCAACGGCGCCGAGCATGGCAAAGCGGTGGTCGTGGCCTGCGTCCATGCGTCCGCCCGGAATCGACGACCCGCCGGTCACGGCGAACCCATCGGGAAGCTCTTCCGCGCGGACGCCCATCCCCCGCAGGGCCTGCACGACGGCGACGATCCGATCGCTCTCCTTGACACGCAGTTCCTGGGCTCCCCGCACGCGGGTCGTTCCGCGCGCGCGCGCCGCCAAGAGCCCGATGAGCGGCAGCTCGTCGATCATCGCCGGCACTTCCTCCGGGGTGACCTCCGTGGCCTCAAGCGCGTCCGTGCGCCGGACCACGATGGCTCCGGCGGGCTCGCCGGCGACGTCCGGACCCTCGATGACCTCGATGTCGACGCCCATCCGCCGCATGACTGCCAGCAGACCGGTCCGTAGCGGGTTGAGGTTCACGCCCGTCAGGCGGACCTCGGGATCGCCCAACAGGGCCCCGGCGACCATGTGGAACGCCGCCGAGGAGAAGTCGCCGGGGACCTCCAGATCCGGCAACGCGAGACCGGCGACCGGACCGGTGACCCCCACCGCACCGTCGGCACACATCACGGTCACTCCCGCGGACGTCAGCATGCGCTCGGTGTGGTCGCGCGACGGCACGGGCTCGGACACCCATGTCTCCCCGTCGGCAAACAGACCGGCGAGCAGGATGCAGCTCTTGACCTGCGCCGATGCCACATCGAGGTCGTGGCGCATCGCGCGCAGGGGCCTCGAGCCGGATATGACCAGCGGCGGAAGGCCACCCGGAGAGGTGAACACCGCGGCGCCCATCCGGCGCAACGGCGTCGCGATGCGGCCCATCGGGCGCCGGCGCAGTGAATCGTCGCCGTCGAGGATGACGTGATCCGCCCGCGAGCCGACCAGCAGCCCCGGCAGCAGACGCATCAGCGTTCCGGCGTTCATGCAATCGATCGCGGGGCTCGGGCGCAGGCCGCGCAGGCCCACGCCGGTGACCACGACCCGCTCCCCGAGGTGCCCTTCCACGGGCACGCGGCACGCCTCGACGGCACTGAGCGTCGCGCCGGTGTCCGCAGAATCCAGCGGACTGGCGATCGTGACGGTGCGGTCCGAGACCGCCGCCAACAGCACGGCGCGGTGGGTAATCGACTTGTCGGTGGGGACGCGCAGGGTCCCCGCCAGCGCCGCTACGGGCGTCGAGCGAAGGGTCGTCATCCCCGCGAGCCTACCCGAATGCCCCCGGACGACGGTTCGCGCGTCCGGGGGCGACCGCGCCACGATCCGCACCCTCGTGGGCGTCCGCGGCGAGCGGACGCCCACGAGGGTGCGGCGCCGCTACGTGGTGGCCAAGGGCGGCACGACGAGTGCCTCCCCGACGAGGACCTCACGGTCCTCGCATGTGACGATCGTCGTCAGGATGGCGCGGTTCTTTTCGGGAATGAGCTCCTTGACGGTGACCGTGCAGGTCAGCATGTCGCCGGACCGCACCGGCGCCGTCCACCGCAGCGTCTGGGACATGTAGATCGTGCCGGGCCCGGGCAGATGCGTCCCGATTGTGGCCGAGATCAATCCGGCGGTGAGCAGCCCGTGCGAGATCCGACCCTTGAAGACGCTCGCGGCGGCCCACTCCTCATCGATGTGCACGGGGTTATCGTCGCCGGTGACCTGCGCGAACCCGTCGATCTCCGCCTGGGTCACGAGCTTGGTGAACGTCGCCTGCTGTCCGACCTCAAGCTGGTCGATGGACCGGCCAGGCGGGTACTCGCGCTGCATCCGCGGCGCCGCGAGTGGCAGCGGTGCGGCGACCTCCGCCCACCCCTGCCGTCCAGCGGGAGCCGGCTGGGGCGCCCAGATCGCGAGCGACTCCTCCCACGCCTTCTGCCACGCCCCCATCGCGTCGGCAAACGCCACCTGCGATGGCTCAGGGATCCCCCAGAGTTCCAACCAACGGGCGATCGAGGTCGAAGTTGTCGTTGGGGCTCGTGTCGCGGTCATGCTGGACATAGACGGTCTCTCTCCTGCTCGCTTGGGACAATCGGTCGCGCCCGCTGAGGGCGCGGCCAGTGACGCGATGGCTAGAACGCGGTGACGACACCGCCGTTGACGTTGAGGCAGGCGCCGGTGATGTAGCTCCCGTCGCGCACCAGGAACACGACGGCTTTGGCGATCTCCTCCGGCTGTCCCCACCGCCCCATCGGGATCCGTGCCAGCAGCATATCCTGGATCTTTGGCGCGATGACCTTGATCATCTCGGTCTCGATGAAGCCCGGGGCGACAGCGTTGATGGTGATCCCCTTGGTCGCATACTCGAGTGCGACCACCTTGGTCAGCCCCAGCATGCCAGCCTTGGCGGCCGCGTAGTTGGCCTGCGTGAGGTTGCCAGTCTGCCCGACGAACGAGGACACATTCACGATGCGGCCCCAGCCATGGAGTTGCATGTTGGGGATAACTGCCTTCATCATCGCGAAGACCGACCCGAGGTTCGTGTCGACGACGCGGTTAAACGACAGGAAATCCATCTTTTGGAACCAGGCATCTTCGGTGATCCCTGCGTTGTTGACCAGGATGTCGACCCTGCCGAAGGCCCCGATCACCTCGTTGACCAAGGTGCTGACCTGGCCCTCGTCGGACACGTTGGCCTGAAAGACCCGCGCCGTCCCACC
>Ga0307373_10007979_pt1 | contig 16282 bp, 15 predicted proteins | sample OX2MG_FD_202534 | JGI IMG/M metagenome (GOLD analysis project Ga0307373, IMG submission 202534) | Soil microbial communities from Risofladan, Vaasa, Finland - OX-2 | ecosystem: Environmental > Terrestrial > Soil > Coastal area > Acid sulfate soil | place: Finland: Risofladan, Vaasa | collected... | reverse complement strand
GTCTGAGCTTGCATCCAGCGGGGTTGCGGTTTCTCGTGGTGCAGCCGCCGAACTGGCGATCCGCGCATTGGCCTCCCTGGGCTCGCGCGTTGACCACCTGCGTCGGCGCTCCGCCCACCCATTTCGCCGCCGCGCTCGTCTGGACCCTGCCTGGCCGCTGTGTAGCGGCCCACCGGCCCATGCCCCAGCCTAGTCCCCCAGGAGGTAAAACGGATGCCCGAAACATGGACGCCCAGCGTAGCGGCGGTGATCCCCGCCCGCAATGAGGAACAGGCGATCGGGAAAGTGGTGGCCGCGCTCCCCCGCGACCTAATCGCTCGGGTGATCGTGGTCGATAACGGTAGTACCGACGGCACGGCGCGGGCGGCTTCCATGGCGGGAGCCCAGGTGGCGCCGGAGGGCCGCCCAGGTTATGGATGGGCCTGCGCCGCTGGAGTGGCCGCCGCCGGAGACGCGGAGGTGATTCTCTTTCTGGATGGCGATTACAGCGATTTCCCCGAGGAGGCGCGGATGATCCTCGCGCCCATCCTGCGGGGCGATGCCGATCTGGTGCTCGGCTCCCGCTTGCGCGGGCGGCGCCAGAAGGGGGCGCTTCCGCCACATCAGCTTTTCGGTAACTGGCTAATCTCCGGCATGATGCGCCTCCTCTATGGGGCGCGCGTCACCGACCTGGGACCGTTCCGGGCCATCCGCGCCGATCTATTGGCCAGCCTGGCGATGCGCGAGATGACCTATGGTTGGCCAGTGGAGATGATGGTGAAGGCGGCCCGCTCTGGGGCACGGATCGTCGAGGTCCCGGTGAGCTATCGGAAACGGATCGGCAAATCCAAGATCTCGGGCACCGTCCGCGGCTCCGTGCTGGCCGCCTACGCGATCATCGGCGTTACCCTGCGCCATGCCCTGTTACCGCGGGGTCGAAGCAGAGAGCGAAGGTAGCTCATCACCGACGCATGTGATCCTGAAACACAGATGAACAGATACGAACAGATGACACAGGAGGAGGCATCCGTGGCATCTGTGTTTCCGGCTCTGCGGATCACGTGCGGACGGTCAGGGTGAGCCGCTCGTACGGCGCGTTTTCGAGGCAGTTTTGCATGGTAGCGATGAAGATGAACTGATAGGCCCCGGGCTTAGTGTCCGTGGGAATCCGCCAGGAGCCGCGATAGGTTGTGCTCCCCACTTTTGTCAACAAGACGGAGTGGCCCATTTGGCTGTTGACGGCGAAGTTCTCGGCGGAAAGCGGCCCATTCTTGCCGGGCGTAATGTGGGCCTGGAAGGTCACGGTGGCGCCGGGCTTGGCGGTAGTGGTGGAGAGTCTGGCGTCGGTAAGTTGCGGCAGCAGGTTCTTGGCGAAGGTGTCGCGCGGCATGGCGAATGAGTAGGTAGTCACCTTGCCGGCCTTTATGGGCACGGGATGCCCGTGGTAATACACATAGCCCTCGGCGAAGCCGTAGGCATCGGTAAGGGAGATCGGCTTCACGTTGTCAATGCGGTAGTGACCCTTGGCGTCGGTCTCGCCTACCCGCTTCAGGGTGGTCCAGCCTAACACGACGTAGACATGGGGAAGGGGCTTGCCGGTGCTGGCGTCGGTGACCATGCCCTCCATGGCGCCCAGGTTGTTGCCGCTGCTCGCCGATGTGCCGGATCCGGCGCTCGCCGGGGCGGCTCCAGCGATCTGCTGGCTGGCGACGGATGCCTTGGCGACTATGAGCCGGTCCCACATGCCGCCAATGGCGTGGCCGGGTACGCCGCAGACGATCGCATAGGCGCCGGCCTTGCTCGCGATGAAGGAAAAGACTTGAGGAGTGCTCAGATTCGCGACGCCGGAGCTAGGGTTTGGGCTGGCGGAGCCCTTGAAGGCCAGGGGGAAATTACCGGCCAAGGCATGGCTGGCGAAGGGCGTGATCACGGCGCTGTGGGGCAACGCGCCCTTGTTGGTATAGGCGACCACTACCTTGGCCCCCAGGGGAATGGTGATGCTCAGATGGCCAAGGTTATAGCCGTCGAAGTTAAACCCCCCGTTATTCTGATTGTAGGCGGCGACCAGCGTCAGATGGGCGGTCTTGTGGGCGCCGTCCCACTGAACCCACGTTTGGGAGGCCGCGGGCGTGGCCGCGTGGGCGGGAAGGGATGCGGTGGGAACGGCGGCCCCAGCCAGCAACCCGCCGGCCCCCAGCATAGCGAACATCCTACGTACATCCATTGGCTCTTGTTCTCCTCGCTGGATGGCCTGACAAGCCATCCTCTACACGGTATTCAGGTCCAGCGCACCGACAACCCGCCTGCTGGTTCCCTTTCCTGCGTACGCGGCGTCCGCTCTTCCTGGATCTGTGCGCCATGACCTCACACGGAGGCCGTCATCAGCCTCAACGGAAGACCAGGGCGCCGGATTGGCCGGAAATGGTATGCCAGAGCCGGCCAAGCTGGGCCGCCGCCGCGCGCAGGGGAAAAATAGATTCGGTAATCCGCAGATCCTCGCCCATGATTGGATGCCAATAGACCCCGTTCACATCCACGGTCATTTCGGGCACCAAATCCGCGCCCGTCAGCACCGCCCCATTTCTTGACTCGCCGCGGGCCACCAATTCGCGGACAATTTGGTCCTGGGGCGGGATACCCAGGCCGGTGAGAAAGGCTCGCAGTTCCTCCATCTGCTCGGCGCTATGGGTTGTCTCGGTAGTGCCGGTCCGCACGCTGAAGCCACGATCCCGGAGCAGGTGGATACCGGCTACCGTTTTGGCCCAGGTTCCGGCGCCGCGATTTCGGTCGTGAATCTCGGGGGATCCGCTATCCAGGCTGATTTGCAGGGTCAAACGCCCGCTATCGGGATGCTCGCGCAGTGATTCCAGGCGTGAAAGCCGCGCCCCCTTCCAGAGCATGCCGTTGGTCAGCATGGTAACCCGCATGCGTGGGAGAGCGTAGGCAATCATCTCCACGATACGCGGCAACAGCGCCGGCTCTCCACCAGTGAGGAACACCTCCCGGCAGCCCAGTTCGGCCGCCTCGTCGATCACCTGAGCGAAGGTGGCCGCCGAGAGGCCGCGCCGCTCGGCCCGTGGGCTGGAGGAGACCAGGCAGTAGGAGCACGCAAGGTTGCAATCGTAGTTGGTGTAGATCCACAGGCGAGAAAAGATCGGACCTTCTGGGCCCTCGTGCGCCTGCCCGCACACGGGACAACGGTCGATCGCGTCAGTCAAGCGGCCACCTCTCAAGGTATATGAACCAGCATACCAAATCCATCTCGCTGGCGAGGAACACTCATAGAACATCTGCTATCATCACCAGAGTGTGAGACGAACTGATCCAAATGCCTCTCCATGACGTAGTAGGGATAGGCATGGACTCACCCGAGCGCGCGGCATGGCCGATCCATCGATGGCCCGTGCCGCGCGCCTAGTGTAAGGGCACATATTTTGATCCCCCGACTGCGGTCGGGTGGTAGCGCCGGGCCGACTGCGGTCGGGGGTACGTCACGGCAAACCAAGCCAACTGGAAAAGCACTAGTATAGGGGACAACCGAAGATGAGCGATCGGGAGCATGGCGCGGATGGGCCGGGGACGCTTCCGCGTTTTGGCGCCGATGCCTTTTATGACGCAGGCGACAAGGGCTGCGGTGATGGTCCGCTCGATGACATCGCCTTTCTGATCCGCAAGATGCCGGCGGGCCAGACGCTGGAGATCCATGCCACCGAGCCCAGCGTGGCTGTCGATCTGCCGGCTTGGTGCCGCTTGACCGGCCATCGCATGGTAGAGCACACAGGCGACCACTATCTGGTGCGACGAAAAGACTAGAGATAGTACGACAGGAGGATGCGCGATGGGTAAGGTGCTGATCAACAATACCAATGGCAAGGAGAACCTCGAACGGGCGACCCTGAGCTTCGTGGTGGCCAATGCCGCTCTTAGCTCGGACCAGGAGGCGATCGTGTTGTTGACCATCGATGGCGCCTGGGTCGCGACCAAGGGTTATAGCGAGGGCTTGCAGGCCGAAGGGTTCGCGCCGCTGGCGGAACTGGTGACCAAGTTCGTCGCTGCGGGGGGCAGCCTGTGGGTGTGCGGCGCCTGCGCCAAACCGCGCGGCATCACGGCCGAGCATTTGGTGGAGGGCGCCCAGCTCGTCGGCGCCGCCAAGGCAGTCGAGGAAATGGTCAATGGCGCCCAGACTCTGAGCTTCTAAACAACCGGCTATCGCCTGATCCGGCGCCGCCGGAAAGAAATGAGGCTCCTCGCCGATGCATGAGCAACCCTGGACGACCCTGAGCAGCCGCGAGATCTACGAGAATCCCTGGACCCGTGTCCGCGAGGATCTGGTTCTTTTGCCCGATGGACGCACCACCATTTACGGGGTAGTGGACTTTGGCGACTGCGTGGGCGCCTTGCCGCTGGCCGATGATGGCCGGGTGCTGCTGGTGCGCCAGTACCGGTACGTGCAAGGCTCGGCTACCTGGGAAATGCCGACCGGCGGGGTGAAGGCGGGCGAGACCCTGGAGGAGGCCGCCCGGCGCGAACTGGCGGAGGAAGGTGGCCTACAGGCCGGCCGCCTCACCCCCCTTTCCACCTACCACACCAGTAAAAGCGTGGTGCGCGAAACCGCCCATCTCTACCTGGCCGAGGACCTTTCTCCCGCGCGGGCCCTAGCGGGCGACGACACCGAGTTTCTGGCCACTGCCTGGAAGCCATTCGCCGAGGTGCTGGAGATGGTGCTTACCAACCAGATCATGGACAGTATGACGGTCATCGCGGTGCTGGCGGCGGCCCGCCGCCTGGGTCGGTAGGCCGCCCTTGCCGGAAGAACGGATGCTGTTGGCGATCGTCTGTCGCAACCCCGATGTAGGGAAGGTAAAGACGCGCTTGATCCCCGCGCTGGGGGAGGATGGGGCGCGCGCGCTGTATCGGGCCTTCCTTCAGGATCTGGCTACCCGCTTCTCCGGCCAACCCTACGACCTGATCTGGGCCCATACACCCGAGGGCGGGGCGCCGCCGCCAACCCTTATTGCTGGATCGACGCTGGCGCAGGAGGGACCTGATTTGGGCCATCGCCTCTTGCATATCTTCCGTCAGGCGATCACCGCCGGCTATGGGCGGGTGGTGGTGGCAAGTTCCGACGTGCCGCACCTGCCCAGCGACGTGGTTGATGCCGCGTTCACCGCCCTGGCCGGTCATGACGTGGTACTTGCCCCATCAGAGGATGGCGGGTATCACCTGGTCGGCATGCGGGCGCCGCACGACATTTTCACCATGGTGCCGATGAGCACCCCCTCCGTGTTCACGGATACCTGTCGGGTGGTGGCGGATCAGGCGCTACATCACCTGATACTGGCGGACGATTTCGACGTGGATGTGCCTGAGGACCTTCCAAGGCTGGGCTGTCGTCTGGCGGAGGACCCGACCCTGCGCGCGAGTCACACCGCGCGGGCGCTGGGCCTGCAACTTGAAGCACCATTCCCTTCCTCCCTAGCGGTAGGTTCTCCCCTTCCAGGTGACGCCGCGCCGGAACACCAGCCGCGCCAGTGATTCGCAGGCGATGCCTTGAAACACCAGGGCCGCCAGCGGATGCGCGAACGCGAGCCGGCGCCCCGCCTGGAAGAGACGTTGCCAGTACCACAGATTGCGCCCCCCCAGCCCATAGGAGAGCACCGCCGCCAGGACGCGTGCCTTCCCGCCCCGCCGCCAGGCTCGCCAGGCCAGGAAGGGCGGGAGGGTGGCGGCGATCGAGCCGGCGACCGTCCGCGCCCCGCCCACCGGGTCCACCGCGAGGAAGCGGGCGGCGTTCTTGCCAAACCCCTCGCGGATCCCTGCCAGGCTGCTGTACATCCTTACCGACGCCAGCGTCTCTCCCCGCGCCATCTCAAGCCGCACTCCCGCGCGTTGACAGGCCCTCGCCAGGGCCACGTCATCAATAATGCTGCCCCGCACCGCCGCGTGTCCGCCGCAGCGCTCGTAGGCGGCGGCGCGGATGAGGATGAATTGCCCATTAGCCAGGGGCGCGCCCACGCGGGCGCCGATGAAGTAGAGCCCGTAGGCATGGGGCAGCAGGAGGCGCTCCCAGAAGCTTCGGCACTCCTGGCGCAAGAAAAGTGAGAGCCCGTCCAACCTTGCTCCCTCGGCATAGGCTATGGCGGCGCCCACCGCCTGGGGTCGGAGGGTGGTATCGGCATCCAGAAACAACAGCCAGGGCTGATCGGCGCTCTGGGCGCCCAGATGGCAGGCGTGGGTCTTTCCGGTCCACCCAGGCGGCGGATCGGACGCGCTGATCACGGTCGCGCCGGCCGCTCCGGCGATCTCGGCGGTCCGATCCGCCGACTGATCATCCACCACCAGGATCTGATCCGGCGGCGGTTGCGTCACCGCCAGCGAGGCGAGCAGCGCGGGGAGGGTAGCCGCCTCGTCGCGCGCGGGAATGATCACGGAGACAGGCAGGGGGTTGGCGGGCGCGTGATGGGGATCGCCCGGCCCACCGGCCGCAGGCATCAGTGCATAATCACGTTCCATGATTTGATGCCCCCGACTGCGGTCGGGAGGTAGCGCTGGGCCGACCGCGGTCGGAGAGTCATCTCCTTGAGCAAGAACCCTCGGCAGCCCTTCGTAGCGACGACGGGCCAGGGTTCCGGCCAGCCACTGCCAAGCCAGGAGGGTGATTATCACCGGCGCCTCCCAGCGTCGGAGAGGGGGGACCGGCAACCTCCGGCTGAGAGCCATAGGAGTGAGCAGGCGATGGGCTACCTTGAAGCCCCGGCCTTCAGGCCGGGGAGGCTCATTTGCCAACCTAGCCGTGGCCTTCAGGCCGCCTTTTCGAGCAATCCAACCACCCCTGTGTACGATGGAGATCCGTCGTACACAGGAAACGAGCGGCCTAAAGACCGCGCTAGCAGAGCAAATGAGACTCCCCGGCATAAATGCCGGGGTTTCACCGTGGTGCCGCCTCACCTGCCCGCTCCTAATGCGCCACGCCGGGCGTTGGTTACGGAACCGTTTGGGAGTTTCACCGTGGCGCCTTCTCACCTGCCCACTCCTATGGGCGCTCCTCCGTGTCCTCCGCGCTCTTCCGTGCCTCCGTGATTCTGGAAACATCGACGACCCACTAGCTCATTCATACGTTCACGGTGATCTGGTGGTAGCCGGTAGCGCCCGCCGGATAGATATCGCTCGCCCTCCCGGCTTGGGCTATCCCGTCCCCATCGACCACGCGCGCTTCCAGGGTGACCTTCCCACGCGCCTGAACCAAGCAGCGCCACTGTACCCAGGTCAGCGACGACAGGGGGGGCGCGTGGAGGATAGCCGGTCGCCAGGGGCCGCCGTTTGCTCGTACCTGCACCGCTCGCACGCCGCGCGTTCCCGTGAAGGCTACACCGGCCGTCAGGATGCCCCCAGGAACCGACCGCGCCACGTCAATACGGGCCATGGGATGGACGATCGCTGATGCGGTCCAGCCGCGCTCCTGCCAGGTGCCGCTAAAACTTCCCGCCACCAACTCAAGGTGCTCCACCCACTTGATACTCTTGAACCCATAGCTGCCGGGCACGAGGATGCGCGCCGGGTAGCCATGCGCCGGTTCCAGGTACTCGCCATCCATGGCATAGGCCAGCAACACATCCTGCTGCTGGGCGACGACCAGGGGGACGCTATCGGCGTGGCCATCGGGCGCGCGCATCACCACGGTGGCCGCATGGGGGAGCGGACCGGCCAGGGCCAGCAGGTGGGCCAGCGGTACACCGGTGAAGAGGGCGCAACTGATCAGCGGCCCGCCCACCGGATTGCTCACGCATTCCTGGGTTACGTACTGGCTGTGGGCCGGCATGGCGAGAATCTCCTCAAAGCCGAAACGCCGCGGAGCGCGCACCATGCCGTCGACGCGGAGCCGCCAGGCCGAGGCGCTCAGGTCGGGATCCACCAGGTTCTTACTCATATAATAGAACTGGCTGGGCGGGGTCACCTCGGGAGTGAGTCCCGTTATCGTAAATCCGCTCCGCCTCGGCCCTGGGGCACGGAAGGCGAAGAGACGTCCGCCTCGCGCCACGATCGTCCTGGTCCGGTACCAGGGTTGGACGAATAAGAGCGCGACCAAAGCGGCGGCGGCGCCCACCACGCGGGCGCTGCCCCCCAGAAAGTCTCTCCGGCTTGGGCCGGCGTCGCGTGACGCCCGCTCGCCCTGGCGCGGGATCGCCAGCACCCCCACGTAGACCACCACCAGCACCAGGGCCGGCGCCAGGGCGGCCACCGGGAAGACGAAAGCCAGCACGAGCCCCAGGAAGATCGCGGCGGCGGCCAGACGCACGAGCCGCCGAGCGAGCCGGCCGCGATCTATTTCACCGGGGAATCCTTCTGGTAGGCTGTCAACAGGCAATAGTTGCACTGGCTTGGGGCGATCCCCCGACTGCGGTCGGGGATTGGGTACGCTCGATGGAAATAATGCAGGTTGACGGTCTACTAGCTCGCCACGGCTCGCCGCCGGTCCCGCGATGAGCCCGCCTAGGCCGCCAATAGCCAGGGAAAGGGCAAAGCCGCCCAGGAGGGCCAGGGGGCGTGACAGCGAACCGAGGTCCAGGAGAAGGCGATCCGCGAGATCGACCGGGGTCGCCAGCATCACCCAGTCGGCCATCGGCTCCAGGGTCCAGGGCCAATTGCCCAGGATGCTGACCACGCTGCTCAGGACCACGGCGGGCGCCATGGCGCGCAGGCCGCGCTGGTAGGAGCGTGGGGGGCGGCGCACCTAGCGGTGGACCTCGGCCACCATGCTTGGCCGTCCGCGGACCAGCCCGTTGCCGGGCACTGGAGTCGTGCGCAGGAGCTCGGCGATGATGTCCCGGCCTTGGTGGGCGCCGGAGTCGGCCCAGGAGCGGCCAATCAAGCGATGGCTGAGGGTTGCCGAGGCTACGGCCTTCACGTCGTCGGGCAGCGCGTAATCGCGCCCATCCAGCGCCGCCCAGGCTTGGGTGGCCTGGAACAGGGCCAGCGACCCTCTGGGGCTGGCGCCCAGCCTGAGATCACCGTGGTGGCGGGTCTGTTGGACCAAGGTGACGATATACCGGCGAACCAGGTCGTCCACATAGACCTCGCGGACCCGCGCCTGGGCCACCAGAAGGTCCGCCATCTCGGTGACTGGGGAAAGCGTGTCCAAGGGATGAGTACGTTGCTGTCCATCCAGGATCGCCAGTTCTTGCTGCATGGTGGGGTACCCGAGAGTGACGGTGAGGAAGAAGCGGTCGAGTTGGGCCTCCGGGAGGGGAAAGGTGCCTTCGAAGTCAAGCGGATTTTGGGTGGCCAGCACCATGAATGGCGTGGGGAGCGGGTGGGTCACCCCATCCACCGTGATCTGGCGCTCGTCCATGCTTTCCAAGAGGGCTGATTGGGTTTTGGGGGTGGCGCGGTTGATCTCATCGGCGAGGATAATTTGCGCCATCAAAGGCCCAGGACGAAAATGGAACTCCTGCGTGTGCTGGTTGTAGATCTCCGCGCCCGTGATATCGCTGGGCAGGAGGTCGGGCGTGAACTGAATCCGTTGAAAGGTGGCCCCAATGGAGCGGGCGAGGGCGCGGGCCAGCATCGTCTTCCCCACTCCGGGAACATCCTCGATTAGCACATGACCGCCGCGGAGGACGGCCACCATAGCCAGGCGCACGGCATCCGGCTTGCCGATAATCACCCGCTCGACGTTGTCCATGGTGCGTTGAGCCAGCATCCGAACGTCTTGCACGGGTATGAATACTTCCTCTTTCGGGGCACGATAGGACAGGCCAGACGCCGCGGGCGGTATCCTATGTCCCTGAGAGTGAGTATAGCCCAGGACGCGGCACGCGGCGGCCCCGCTCGTATTTTTCGCCCGTGGTGTAATAATGTCGGAATCCCATCCGTTGATCCCGGAAGAGGGGAAACCCACGCTGTCCGGCCTCGTGGCCGCGGACCCGCCCGCGGGTAGCGCGCCTGGAGCGGCGGCATGCAACGGAGCCGAGGGGACGACGGAACTGATACAGGCAGAGTGCGTTGACTACCGGAGCCAGGCGCCCGCCGCGTGGACAGCCCCAGCGGCCGATAGCGGGGCGGAGGTATTAGGCGGCAGCTTCACTGGCGTGGTGGATCGCTATCAAGCGCCGCTGATCGCCTTTCTCTTTGGCATGGTGGGAAGCAGGGAGCAGGCCCAGGATCTCGCTCAGGACACCTTGATCAAAGCCTACGAGGCGATGGAACGGCGGCGCGCCGGCCAGCAATTTACGGCGGGCTGGTTGTTCCGGATCGCCCGTAATACGGCCATTGACGCCTTGCGCCACAAGCGCCTGATCTCCTGGCTGCCATTCGGCGTCGAGCACGAGCACATCCTGCCCACCAGAGGTGATTTTGCCAACCAGTTGGCCGAACGGGAGTTGGTGCGACAGGCCCTGGCCCAGATGCCGCCCCGCTACCGCGAGTGCCTTCTCCTTCGTACGGTGGCGGGAATGTCAAATATCGATATTGCCCAGGCGCTCGGAATCACGGCTCGAAACGCGAACACGCTCCTGTTCAGGGCCCGCGAGCGGTTTCGCGAGATCTATTCGCGCCTGGATCCCGAGGGCGCGGGAGACGGCCCAGCGGCCGATGCCCTGCCCACCATGAAGGGGGAGCAATGATCACCTGCGACCGGTGCCGGGCACTCCTCTCCCTCTATCACGATGCCGTGTTGGTTGGGAATCGCGGTTCCGAGGGCGACGCGGTCCGAGCCCACCTCGCCGATTGTCCCGACTGCGCCGCCATCCTGGCCGCCTATCGCCGGGACGAGGCGCGGATCACCGCTGCCCTGATCAGTACCCCCAATCCGCGCCTCCGGGCCGCCGTCCTGGCGGCGACCGTGCATCGAGGAACGGGGGAAAGCCGGCCGGTACGTGAGCGGCCGCTCCGCCGGCGTGGGCAGATTCTGATTGGTGGCTTGGGCGGCGCCGGCATGGCCGTTCTGGCCATCCTCCTGGTTGCCCTGGCGGGAAATCTGTCGCGAAGCGGGCATCAGACGCCCCAGCTCGCTTCTTCGACACAGGGGCGCGCCACGGCCCTCGCCTGGGTAGCTGGGGCGCAGGTGGGGAGCGACCCCTTGCTCGGAGGCCAGAATGGCGTGCCGAATGCCCATCCCACCGCGGCTCCTCCCGCGCCGGCGCCTCTGGGCCAGGCCCCGCCATTGGCGCCAGCAATCGGCCCTTTGGTCACCGCCCGCGACACCGCGCCCGCGCCGGTGGACCACGCGGCCTCTCTACGGATGAGTCCCGAAACCATCCTCGCCGCCGGCGCCATTCGGCTCCCCTTGTGGTCGCCCGACAGCGCGTCGCTCCTCTATCTCAGCCATTGGGCCGTGGATCCCGCCACGGGTTGGTACGCCGGCGCCTTGATGCGCTACAACTCGGCGGGAATCATCCAACTCGCGACCGAAGTGCGGGATTTCGATTGGTCGCCCGATGGCCATTCCGTCGTCTATACCACGGAAAACGCCGCCCCTTCGGGAGATCCGCGGGTCGGGCTCGAAGCCGCGCGCCTCCATGTGGTGCGGGCCGACGGAACCAGCGATCGCCTACTCAGTGGGGTAGATCATGCCAACGTGGAGTGGTTTCCCGCCGGAATCGTGGCCGTGCAATCGGGCGTGCTCGTCCAGATCGACCCCAGCACTGGGCGGGCGTTCCCCCTCGCTGGGATCCCATCCGTGGCCATCGCGGCGGAGCCGAGCGGCTTCTTCGCTTTGTCGGCCAACGAGCGATTCCTTGCCTACCAGGATGGGAGCGGCCTCCGGGTCTGGGATCGGTCCCAGGGCGGCGCCCTCGTCCTGTCGCGGGTCGATGTCCGCGTTTCCGAGGCTGGGTTTCATTTCTCATGGAAGGGGAATACGATTTTTTATAGCGCCTTCGACGGCAAGACCGCCAAGCTCTATCGGCAGGGGTTGGCGCCCCTGGGCGTACCGATGCAACTCAACGATGGCCTGACCTTCCGCGGGCCGATTGACCTGGTAGGCCCTAGCTCCCCAGACGGAGCCATCATCAGCTTCCGCACGGGGACGGGGGCCGGGACGCTTAACTACGTCATGGACACCCGATCCGGCCCGGCGCATCGGCTACTGCCGCCCGGCGGCGTGGGACCGGTAGGCTGGTGGGCGCCCGATGGCCGGCATCTGGTGTACGTGCTCTACCAAGGGGATACGGCGGTGCGGGCCGGCATCGTGAAGGTCTCGCGCTGAGGAACTTCCCGCCGGCTCGGTGTGCTCCATCGGAGATCTTGAGGAGAACGAGTTAGCGCGGGGGGCGCAACCCAGCTAGAGTGACCGTGACGAGCCGGCGGACCGCGGCCTTGGACGACAGGCTGCCGGCTGCCGTGAGGGCATGGAGGCAATAGTTCGCAAGCTCCTCGGGCGCGACATCATCCCGGATGTCATCGGTCTTCGCGCCCTCGGCCAGCAAGTCTCGGATGAGGTCACTGAGCTGCCGCCGCGCTCGGGCGATGTGCTCACCGCGATGCAGGAACGCCGCGAGTTCGGCGCCGTGGTGCTCGTGGGAAATGAGCGCGTAGGTCTCGAGCACGATTTTGAGCTGCTCGCCAGCGTCGCCGGCTTGATCCCGGACCGCGGCGAGCTGTTCGAGGTGGCCGTTGACTTGCCGTTCGTGCCAGGCGATCAGGATTGCTTCAACGTCTGGGAAGTATTTGTACAGCGTCGCGCGTCCGATGCCGGTCTCCTTGGCGATCCCCGACATCGTCACCGACGCCAATCCGTGCTCGGTCACCAGCGCCGCCGTGGTGTCCAGGGTCGCGTCGCGCACCGCGCGGCGGTGTGCCTCGATGGTCTCGTTCCATAGCTTCGGCATCACCTTAGTATATCTGATGACGCTATCGAGACGCCTGTATTGATATCGACGTACTGTCTTGTTGACGCCGGTCCAGGATATACTCGACAGGGATTCCGATTCGTCCCTTCTCTCTGTTCTGACTCTATCACCAGCCAGGATGCAACCTGACCTGACTGGAGGAACGCCAGTGGTTCAAACGCATCGTGCTGTCATGACGCACCGCAGGCTGCTCCTGTTCAAGTGGCTCATGGTCTTCATGCCTCTCGTTACGGTCGCGGTGGGTCACGGCCTGCTGGAGCACGCGGTGGGCGGACTCGCGGAGACCTTGCTCGTGACGTCGCTCGTGACATTCCTGGCCCTGGCGCCGGCCTACATGACGCTGTTCAGGGTCTTGCGAAGACTCCAGGCTGAGGCATCGGCCCGCGAGCAGGACGTCCTGACCATGAACGCCGTAATGCAGGAACGGGAACGGCTGAGCCGGGAACTCCACGATGGCGCGGCCCAGCTCGTCGCGCATCTGCTCTTGCGCCTGGACACCATCAAGGAGCTGGTGGAGGTCGACCGACCACGGGAGGCGGAAGCAGAGCTTGAGCGATTACACCGGATCGCCGACGAAATCTACGAGGATATCGGGGAGTCCATTACAGGGCTCCGCACCAATGTGAGGGAACGAGGGTTGATCCGCGCACTCCAGGACTACGTGGACCAGTTTGAAGAGCGGCACCAGCTTCCCACGAGCCTCCGAACGGATGACGTGGCCGACCAGCTCTCACCTCTCGCGGCGCTCCAGCTCTTCAGGTTCGTCCAGGAAGCCTTGACCAACGTGCGCAAGCACGCTGGGGCACGGGCGGCCACGGTCACGCTCACAGCCAATGGGCCGGATCAGCTCAGGGTCGTCATTGCCGACGATGGCCAGGGTTTCACCCCTGGCAGCCAGAGGAACGGCAAGGCGCGGCCCTTGGGTCTGACGAGTATGCGGGAGCGGGTCGAGGCCCTCGGCGGCGCCTTCCTCGTGAATAGTCAGCCCGGTTCGGGCACCCAAGTTACTGCCACCATCTCCATTCCACGAACGAGAAGGGAGAACGGGCATGCAGCCCTTGCGACTCCTACTGGTTGACGACCATGCGCTCTTTCGCGAGGGGCGCAAGGCTACCTGGTCAAGAACATGCGGTCCCGGGAGCTCCTGGAGCAGCTCAGGGGCTTGGCGCGGGGCGAGGCGGCGATCTCGCGTCGCCTGGCTGCTCGGATCTTGGAAGAGATTCGGGGCTACACTGAGCCTTTCGGGATTGAGGAAGAACTCACTGCCCGAGAGATGGAAGTGCTGGACCTGGTGGCGGCGCGCCTCTCCAACACCGAGATCGCCGAGCGTCTGGTGATCACTGTGCATACGGTCAAGAATCACATGAAGAGCATCCTCTCCAAGCTCCACCTCCACAACCGACACCAGGCAGCTGCCTATGGCGTCGCCCGTGGCTGGCTACCACGCCCCAAGAGGCGTGGGTAGCATCCTCTTTTCACTCCCTTCCGTCTCGCAAAGATAGCCCTTTTCTTCTCTCCTCTGCCTCCTACGGGTCATGTCCCGCGGACTGCCGCAACCTATGCTGGTACTCGAGCCCCACCTGCCGGCGATCACTACCGTAGGCCCACTGCTGAAGGGGAGATAGTTTCATATGGCAACGTTGACCCGCTGGGTCCTCGGACACAAGTTGATCGTGGTGGTCACCTGGGTGATCGTACTCGGGGCCGGACTTGCCGCCAGCCAATCAGCCGTCAACGCGCTTTCCTCGCAATTCGGACTGCCGGGAAAGGAATCATATGTAACGAATCAGGCGATCACGCGGATTTTTGGCAATGGGGCCGACACCCAGGCGGTAGCTCCTGTCATCACCTTGCCGGCGGGAATGACCGTGGACTCTCCAGGCGCCCGCGCTCAATTGGCCTTGGCCTTTGCCCGCGTCAGCGCTGCCCTCCCCCACTCCAGGGTCGTGTCGTACGGCACGACGCCCAATCCGGCTCTGGTGGCGCACGATCGTCGCACCACCTTTGGCCTTGTGTTTCTTCCCGAGCCGCGGTCCTTCAGCGACATCACAGATGCTGAGATGGTCACGGAGGTGATGAAGGGAATAACCATAGACGGAGCACACTTCCACGTGACGGGCCTTGACTTGCTGGCGGTGGGGTCCAGTGGCGGAGGTGGCACGAGCCTCCTGGCCGAGACGCTGCTGGGAGGAGTGGGCGCCCTGCTGGTCCTGATCTTCGTATTTCGCTCCTTTATGGCTCTGATTCCTCTCCTCATGGCCGGGTTCGCTATTCCTACCACTTTCCTGCTGGTGCTGGGACTGACAAAAATCACAAGCGTGATCTTCATCGTGCAGTTTCTGGTGGCCCTGATCGGCCTGGGGGTGGCTATCGATTATTCTCTGCTAGTTGTGTTGCGGTGGAGAGAGGAGCGCGGCAAAGGTCTGGAGAATGGCGCGGCGGTGCAGCGTGCCATGGAAACAGCGGGCCGCGCCGTGGCCTTCAGCGGAACAACCGTGGCCATCGGCTTGCTTGCCTTGATCGTCCTTCCCGTTCCTCTCCTGCGCAGCATGGGCTATGGCGGCATGCTCATTCCCCTGGTCACCGTGGCGGTCGCCCTGACCCTTCTGCCCGTCGTCCTGGCCACCGTGGGGCCAGGCATGGATTGGCCACGCTTCCGCAACCAGGGAGACGAAGGCCGCTTCTGGCATTGGTGGGCGACGAATGTTGTGCGTTTCCGCTGGATCGCGGCGGCAGCAGGTCTGCTGATCCTGGTCGGACTTCTGGCAGCTGCCGGCACCATTGCCCTCGGCCAAGCCAAGGCAGATTCTCTCGCCAAGTCAGGCGACGCCTACCAGGGGCTGCACGCTCTGGAGCGCTCAGGCATCCCGGCTGGGGTGCTCAGTCCCTTTGAGGTACTGGTCCAGAATGGTAATCCAGGCGCCGTGGCGCAGCGCTTGCGGCGTGTGTCGGGCGTACGAGGCGCCATCGCGCCGCGGGGCCCTGCCTGGCGTCGCGGTTCTAGCGCCATGGTGGACGTTTTCCCCACGGCGGACGCCAGTTCGGCCGCTGGGCGCGATACGGTGGGCCGGGTCAGAGATGCCGTCAAGGGACAGGCAGGAAGGGTACTTGTGGGAGGCCCTGGTCCGCTGACGGCGGATTCGGTCTCGGCAGTCTATGGCAACTTCCCGCTCATGATCTTCCTCATCGCCCTGGTCACTTTCCTCTTGCTCGCACGTGCCTTCCGTTCTCTGCTCTTGCCGCTCAAGGCTATCGTGCTGAATATCGTCTCCGTGGGAGCTGCCTGGGGCATCATGGTCTTGATCTGGCAGGATGGGCTCGGTTCCAGCCAGATTTGGGGCGTCCAATCCACCGGAGCGATTATCTTCTGGATTCCGCTCATCGTGTTTGCCTTCCTGTTCGGCCTCTCCATGGATTATGAGGTATTTATTCTGGCGCGCATACGCGAAGAGTAC
>Ga0307373_10007975_pt1 | contig 16286 bp, 20 predicted proteins | sample OX2MG_FD_202534 | JGI IMG/M metagenome (GOLD analysis project Ga0307373, IMG submission 202534) | Soil microbial communities from Risofladan, Vaasa, Finland - OX-2 | ecosystem: Environmental > Terrestrial > Soil > Coastal area > Acid sulfate soil | place: Finland: Risofladan, Vaasa | collected... | reverse complement strand
CGCGCGCGGGCTCGACCTCATGATGGAGTGCGGGCTCGTCGAAACCCTGCTGCCGGAGGTGATGCCGCTGGTGGGATGCGAGCAGCCGGCCAATTTCCATCCCGAGGGCGACGTCTACGTGCATACGCGGCTGATGCTTTCGATGCTGCCGCCGGGATGCAGCGAGACGCTCGCTTTCGGCGCCCTGCTGCATGATATCGCCAAGCCGCAGACTCGCGCCGAGGTCGACGGCAAGGTCACCTACTACGGCCATACCGAGCAGGGGGCGCTGATCGCGGCCGGCATCATGAACCGGTTGCGCCGCTCGCGCGCGGTGCAGGAGCGCGTCGCCTACCTGGTGCGGTATCATCTGCGACTCACAATGGCGCCGCGGATGCGGCCGGCGACGCTCAAGCGGATGCTCGCCGAGGAGGGCTTCGAAGAATTGCTCGAGCTGTCGCGTCTCGACACGCTCGCCTCCAGCTCCTACCTGGGCTTCTATCGCTTCTGCCGGCAGGCGATGGCGCGGATGGGCGAGCATGAGATTCGGCCGCCGCGGCTGTTAAGTGGCAACGATCTGATCGGGCTCGGCTTCGTTCCCGGCCCCGAATTCAAGACCATCCTGAAGGATGTCGAGGATCAGCAACTCGACGGCGCGATCGCGACGCGCGCGGATGCGCTGGATTACGTGCGGAGCCACTACCGTCCGCCGCAGCCCCATAACGCCGCCTGATTGCTCCGATCGCGCACCGGCGGACCTGCGTCAGGACGCTGGACGGGACGCTGCTGCGGCGCGGGGCCGCTTCAGTCCCGAGCCGCACGGTAAGTAGATAACGGCCCGCGGGGGTGTCAACTTTTCGGGGTTTCGAAATGCACCGTCTTTATAATCGACAAGAGGGGGAATGTTCCGTCGCGCGGCGGACGCCCTGCATCGTTTGCGTCAGCACCGCCTAGTAGGCTGAAGACATCGCAGCGGCCCGGCTGCAAAAAGCTGACTCTCCAGTGGCACGCGGCGCGCCCGCAGGCTACTGACTCAAGCGCTTCATGACCATCAAGGTCGATGGTCTTGACCGAATCGCGAGGGTCGGGGTCGCTTGCGTGCCCGTCAAATGCTTTTTGGATCTCTGCCGCTGCCTGTTCAGGCGTTACCGTGCCGGCGCTGCACTCGAACCGCAAGGCGATCGAGCGATTGGCCGGCGTATCGCCAACGAGATCGATAATCACCAGAGCGGGTGATAGCCCGAAGGCTCTCGCGCTTCTCTCACGCACTCGCATTGTGGGCGGGTACTTGAATGAGAGGCCAGTGGCCGGATTGTGGTATTCCTGCCACTGAGGCGAGGCTCCCGGCCCTTGGTTTGCGTCGGCTTGGGCGAGCACGGTACCGAGAGCGCCGGGCGAGCTCAACTCAGCGCGTTTTTGGCTTGGCGGAGGCCCAGCATACGCTGGCGCCGCGGCTAGCGCATTCACGACCGCGAGGGACAATAGTCCAATGAGTGGTGTCATTTTCATCGACGTGACCTCGTAATGCTCGGCAATTGTGGCTGCGCCTCAGAATGACAGAAGAGGCCTTGCGCTGAGATCTCTAGTGCGCTGGGCGAGCCTTGTGTTCGCTGCTGACCGGCTTGATGCTGATCCGAACCAGCTCCGTCGCGCGCTTGCGCGCCTGGGCGACGATTTTCGCGTCGGCCGGCGCTTTCGGCAGCGGCGCTTTGAGGAAGTCGTGCAACTCCCGGATGCGCTCCGCGCTCTGGCGGCGCGCTGAGGCGGCGTCGAGCGGCTGGTTGGCCTGCAGCTTGCGCGGACCTTCGTGGCCGCCCTCGGAGAAATACCAATCCTTGAACGCGCCGACTAAACCCGCCGCGAGCATCCGCGCGCCCAGCGAGGTGGCGGCCGGAGGGACACGCAAGCGCAGCTCGTCGAGAGTCTGCTCCTGCCCGCCGCTCTCGTAATCGATCATCAGATGGCCGCCCGGCGGGATGACCGCGCCCAGGATCGCGATCAGCTCGTCCTCGATTCCTTCGGCGCGCATCCTGATGGTGCGGCGACCGGCGCTCAACTCCGGATAGAGCCGGCATTCGATCCACGGTTTGACGCCGCGTCCGCCGCCGCTGACAATCGCGGTCATCACCGGACCGCCGATTCGGCGGCCGTCTTCGCCCGCCAGCCCGACCTCGATACGGAACCATCCGACCCGCATCCCGAGCGGTCGGACTTCGTCCAGAATCAACCGCCAGCGGCCGATCCGGCTGCGCGCCAGGCGCTTCTGGAGCGCGCTCAGGATTGGATTAGTCGCGCTCATCGCCGACAATTGCCTCCGTCAGGATAAGTGATATAAACATCAGTGTCTTCAACTATGCGGGAGTTAGCGGTCGACACATCCAGCTTTCCTCTTGCGTCATGCGCGAGCTGCGGCAAGACGGTGCTGACTTACGTGGCGTTCGACGCCGCGGGCGAGGAGCAGCGCGCCTGCGTGCATTGCGATCACGCGATCGAGGGAGCGCTGCGCTGGGTGATGGCCGACGAGCTTGAGGCCTTGGGCTATGACTTTGGTGCGCCGCCGAGCCGCGGATGTGGCAGTGGCAGCGGATGTGCCGGCTGCTCGACCCGCCGGCATTAGTCGCAGACAGCCGCAGCGGGGCGACGCCCCAGCATTAATTCAACCGGAGCTTTCGGTTACCCCTCGGAGGTAGATTTCATGAAAACCACAATCTCGGTCATCAAGGCGGATGTCGGCTCGATCGGCGGCCATATCAAGCCCAGCGCGAAGCTCAGGAGCACCATCGAGAGCTTCGTCCGCGAGCGTGGCAAGAAGGTCCTCAACGATTGCTATATCAGCACCACCGGCGACGATGTGGCGCTGTTGATGTCGCACGAGCGCGGGGTCAACGACGCGAAAGTGCACGAGCTCGCCTGGGACGCTTTCATGGCCGGCACCAAGGTCGCCAAGGAACAGGGGCTCTACGGCGCCGGTCAGGACCTGCTGAAGGATGCCTTTTCGGGCAACGTGCGCGGGCTCGGTCCGGCCTCGTGCGAGATGGAGTTCGAGGAGCGGCCGAGCGAGCCGTTCCTGTTCTTCGCCGCCGACAAGACCGACCCCGGCGCCTACAATCTGCCGCTGTACCTGGGTTTTCTCGATCCGATGCATTGCTCGGGGCTGCTGCTGTCGCCCAAGCTGGCGAAGGGCTTCACCTTCACCATCATGGACGTGAACTACACCGAGGGCGACCGCGTGATCGAGCTCAACGCGCCCGAGGAGATTTACGATATCGCCTGCCTGCTGCGCGACAACGAGCGCTTCGTGGTCGAGTCGATCCGCTCACGCGCCAACAACGAGATCGCGGCCGCGGTCTCGACCTCGCGCCTGCACAACATCGCCGGCACCTACACCGGCAAGGATGATCCGGTGGCGCTGGTCAGGACCCAGGGCAACTTCCCGGCTACCGGCGAGGTCCTGTCGCCGTACCGGATCGGCCATTACGTCGCCGGCACGATGCGCGGCAGCCATCACGGGCCGCTGATGCCGGTGAAGCTCAACTCGGTGATCTCGTTCTTCGACGGTCCGCCGATCGTCGGCTGCGCGGCCTTCTGCGTGCATAACGGCCGCTTCACCGAACCGGTCGACGCCTTCGACCATCCGTTCTGGGACTGGGTGCGCGGCAACGTCTCGCAGAAGATGGCCGAGATTCGCAACCAGGGTTTCTCGGGACCCGCGATGCTGCCCTACAGCGAGCTCGAGTACGGCGGCGTGGTCGACAAGATGGGCAAGCTGGACAAGAAGTTCACGGTCCGCAAGGACGCGGTCGTCAACGGCAAGAAGAAGAAAGCCGCCTGACGCCGAGTTTCAAATCGATCACCAACGGGGCGGGCGCTGTGCTCGCCCCGTTTTTTTTTATCGCTCCGATCTCATCCCGGTCTCATCCCTGTCTCATCGAACTTGCCAGTTCGACGGCGTTTCACAGCGCGTCGTGAAAGATGATTCCCAGCGTATGGCGGCGGCCCGCGCGCACCCGGCTGACGCCATGGCGCATCACCGCCCGATAACTCCCGCGCGTCCCCGCAATCGGCCGATCGCGCACCGCGAAGATCACCGCGTCGCCCTGGCCGAAGCTCACCACCTCGGCCCGCGATTGCATCCGCGGCCGCTGCTCGGTCAGGACGAATTCGCCGCCGCTAAAATCGCGTCCCGGCGCCGAGAGCATGAACAGCGCCTGGAGCGGGAACAGATGCTCGCCGTAAAGATCCTGATGCAGGCGGTTGTAGTCGCCGCCGCCGTAACGGAACAGCAGCGGCGTGGGCCGGGTCTGGCCCGCGCGATGGCAGCGATCGAGAAATTCCGCATGCTCGGGCGGATAACGCACGTCGATTCCCAGCGCCTCGTTCCAGCGATTCGCGAGCGGCGCCAGGCGCGGGTACAACGCCGCGCGCAGACTCGCCACCGTCGCCGGCAGCGGGTAGGCGAAATATTTGTACTCGCCGCTGCCGAAGCCCTGCCGCTCCATCACGATACGGCTGCGGAAGTGCTGCTTCGCGTCGAACATCGCAGCGATCGATCGGCACTCGTCACGCGCCAATAGCGACGGCATCAGCGCGTAGCCGTCGCGGTCAAGGGCGAGCGTCAGGGATGGCCAGTCCAGCGCCGCGACCCGGGCCGCGATCGATCGTGCGGAGGCGCGTGCGGAGGCGCGCGGCGCTGGGCTTTTCCGCACCGGCGTCATGGCTACGCCCCCGCCAGCATCCCGGTCTGGCGCAGCGCCTCGTAAACCACGATCGATACCGCATTGGCGAGGTTCAGGCTGCGCACGCCCGGCTCGAAGATCGGAATCCGATAGCTGGCCTCCGCCCGCGTCGCCAGAAAATCGCGCCCGAGCCCCCTGGTCTCGCTGCCGAAGACCAGGAAGTCGCCGCTTGCGTACGACGCCTCCAGGTACGAGCGCCCGGCATGCACCGAGAAGTAGCGGCAGCGCGCTGCGCCATGCTCGGCGACGAACGCTTCCCATCCGGCGTAGCAGCGCAGATCGACCAGCGGCCAGTAATCGAGCCCGGCGCGTTTCAGATAGCGATCCTCAAGCGAATAGCCGAGCGGCCCCACCAGATGGAGCCGCGTGCGGGTAGCGGCCGCCAGCCGTGCGATCGAGCCGCTGTTCTGCGGAATCTCCGGACGCACCAGCACGATGTTGAGCGTCGGGGCGCCGCGCGCTTGCGCAGTGTCGTTCAAACTTGTCGCTGGTCCGATGAAGATGAAATGGTTCGCAGCGGATAGCGCCGATCCCCCATCCGGATGAAAAAGCGATCGCCCTCGGCCTCGAAGGAGCGGCTCAGATGATAATAGGCGGGGCGCAGGAACCGCGCCCGGAAGCGCCCGCTCTTGACGCCGCAATAGAGGACGTTATCGGCGCCGACTTCGAGCGTCGCCGGATCGAGCGGTTCGTGCTCGCCGTCGTTCAGGAGCATCGTGATTGCGCCGTCCGCGTCGTGCTCGATGGTGCGCACCACGTACGGGGTATCCTCGACCGTGATCGCCGCGCGCTCCTCGGCGACCTGCAGATACCAGTTGCCGTCGGGGTCCTGGCGGATGCTGCGGCTGAAGAGCGCCGCGATGCGCGGATTGTCGATGCGCTCGTCGTCGCTGTACCAGTGGCCGTCGCGGCGAAACGAAATCTTGCCGGACTCGACGGCATAGAAGCCCGCCCGTGCCATCTCACCGCGTCCTGCTGTCGAGAATAATCGTCACCGGACCATGGTTGACCAGTTCGACCTCCATCGTGGCGCCGAACTCGCCCTCTTCAACCTTAACACCGGCGGCGCGCACGAGCGAGAGAAAATGGCCGTACAGCCGGCGCGCCTCATCCGGCGCCGCGGCCTCGATGAACGACGGACGGCGGCCGTGCGAGGTATCGGCCAGCAGCGTGAATTGCGACACCACCAGCATCGCGCCCCCGGCCGCGCCCAGCGCCAGGTTCATCTTGCCGTCACGATCGGCAAAGATCCGCAGCCCGACGATCCGATCGGCGAGCATCGCGGCATCCGCCTCGCCGTCGCCGCGCGCGACCCCGAGCAGCACCGCGAGGCCGGGCCCGATGCGCGCGATGGTGCGCTGCTCGATCCGGACTTCGGCCCGGCTCACCCGTTGCACAACGGCACGCACGAATCCGTGCATATATGGAGGAGCCTGGGTCCGCAAGGCGCGACCGCGCTCGACCCCGATTGGCATCTGCCCCCGCCGCTACGTATTATTAGTCAGGCTCTCGCGATGATTCCCGTTCTTCTGCGGCTCGGTCCAATCACGGTCTATAGCTATGGCCTGATGATGGCGCTCGGCTTCCTGGCCGCCGACCTGGTGATCGCATCGGAATGCCGGCGGCGCGGAATCGTCCCCGAGTTCTCATCGGCGGTGGTGGTGTGGGCGGCGATCGTCGGTCTGGCCGGCGCGCGCCTGCTCGATATCTTCAACAACCTGCCGATGTACCTGGCGGACCCCAAGGCGATGATCTTCTCGGGTTCGGGCTTCGTCTGGTACGGCGGCATGATCGGCGGAATTGCGGCCGCCTACCTGGTGTCGCGGCGCTTCAAGATCCGCTTCGCGGTGGTGGCCGACATGTGCGCGCCGGCGCTGGCGGTCGGCCAAGCGCTGGGCCGCGTCGGCTGCCAGCTGTCGGGCGACGGCGACTGGGGCGCGATCTCGAAGGTGCCGTGGGCGATGGCCTATCCGCACGCGATCGTCGGCTGGATCGGACGCAACGTCGCCGCGATCGGGCCGCATAACACGCTGATCTTCCCCTATGCACCCAATGCGCCGGTGCCGCCGGGCGTCCGCGTGCATCCGGCGCCGGTCTACGAAACCATCCTCTATCTAACTGTGTTCGCAATCCTGTGGTCGATGCGCCGGCGCAACCGGATTGATGGACGCCTGTTCTATCTCTACCTGATGCTGGCCGGGCTGAGCCGCTTCGCGGTCGAGTTCGTCCGGATCAATCCGCGCGTGATGTTCGGCCTGACCGAGGCGCAACTGATCGCGATCGGCATGATGGTGGTCGGCGCGATCGCCTGGATCGTGTCCGGCATGCGCGCGCCGCAGCGGGCGGCCGGCGAGGAACAGGGACAAGCTATCGGGGCCTGAGGTTCATGGCAGGAAAGGAAAGATTGCTGGCCGGGATCGGTGTCGCGATCATCGTCACCACGGTGGTGGTGGTGATGGTCTTCCAGATGCTCAAGCCGTCCCCGCAAAACGGCGGCGGCGAAGGCGATATCGTCAATCCCACGGTACCGGCCGGCAAGATGGCGGCGCCGTTCGCGCTGCACGATATGAACGGGCGGCTGGTGACGCTGGCCGACCTGCGCGGCAAGGTGGTGTTCCTCAACATCTGGGCGACCTGGTGCGGGCCGTGCCGCGAAGAGATGCCCTCGATCGAGACGCTCTACGACGACTTCAAGAGCGACAAGAATTTCGTGATCCTGGCCGTCAGTCAGGATACCCAGGGCCTCGCGGCGGTGGAGCCCTATGTCGAGAAGAACGGCTATCACTTCGAGGTGCTGCTCGACCCCCAGAACAAGGTCGGCGAAGCCTACGACGTGGGCGGCGTGCCGGAGACCTTCATAATCGACCGCGACGGCCGCATCGTCGCCCATCACATGGGCGCCTTCGACTGGTCGAGCTCCGACTTCCGGGCGGCGCTCAAGGCACTGCTCAACCAGAAGGAAAAAATCAGCAGCTAGCTTGCGCTCGGCGGCGTCTGATAATCTCAGTGGGCCGGGGAGAAATTTGTAAGGAACAGGGCATGGGTGATGGCGCAACGTAAACGCAGACGATGGTTTTTCACGATCGCGGCATCATTGTTTCTGATCTCCCTGATGATCGCCGAGGTCGCCGTGCGCCGCGCGCAGGCCCTGCCCAACGACACTTACAAGGAACTCCAGACCTTCGCCAACGTCCTGACCATCGTGCAGAAGAATTACGTCGAGCCGGTCTCGACCAAGGACCTGATCAACGGCGCGATCACCGGGATGCTGGCGTCGCTCGATCCGCATAGCGCCTATCTCACCCCCGACCTCTATCGCGACCTGCAGGTTGAAACCCGCGGCAGCTTCGGCGGCCTCGGTATCGAGATCACCATCCGCAACGGCATCCTGACCGTGGTCTCGCCCATCGAGGACACGCCCGCCTACAAGGCCGGCGTCAAGCCCAACGACCAGATCGTCAAGATCAACAGCGAGTTCACCAAGGACATGACCCTGAGCGACGCGGTCAAGCTGATGCGCGGGCCGAGCGGCAGCAAGGTCACACTGACGCTGCATCGCGAGCGGCTGCCCGAGCTGTTCACGGTCACCCTCACCCGCGAGGTGATCAAGATCGCCTCGGTCAAGGATAAGGCCGTCAAGGACGGCTACGCCTACATCCGCATCAGCACCTTCCAGGATGGCACTGCGCCGGCGGTGCAGAAGGCGCTCGATCGTTTCGCCAAGCGCGACGGCGGCCACGTCAAGGGTCTGGTGCTGGATTTGCGCGACGATCCGGGCGGCCTGCTCGACCAGGCGGTGCGGGTGGTCGATGAGTTCATCAATGGCGGCTTGATCGTTTACACGCAGGGCCGCAGCGAGAGCCAGGAACAGAAATATTTCGCCCACAAGAAAAAAGACTTCTACAGCTACCCGATGGTGGTGCTGGTGAACGGCGGCAGCGCCAGCGCCAGCGAAATCGTTGCCGGCGCGCTGCAGGACCAGGGCCGCGCCATCGTCGAGGGCACGCAGACCTTCGGCAAAGGCTCCGTGCAGACCATCCTGCCGCTCGACGATCACTCGGCGCTGCGGCTCACCACCGCGCGCTACTTCACGCCCAACGGCCGCTCGATCCAGGCGGTCGGGATCACGCCCGACGTGACCGTCGAGCCGCCCAAGCCGACGCTCGCGATGCTGCTCGGCAAGGGCTTGCACCTCGACGAAAATCCCGAGGTGCGCGAGAGCGAGCTGCTGCATCATTTCAAGAACGGACAGCACGGCGTGCTGAAGCTCAAGCCCTCGACCAAGCAACCATCGGCGCCGACCCAGGGCCAGCCGGATGAGGGCGCGCAGGGCGAAGCCCCCAACGGCAAGAAACAGAAGGACGTCCAGCTCGATAAAGCGATCTATATCCTGCAGCACTGGAGCTCTTACAAGACCGACCTCGCCCGCAACGAAGCCAACCAGGCGACCGCCACGACCACGGCCAAAGCGCAGTAAACCTCGGCGGGAAGCGTCGCCGCCGCGCTCCCGACAGGCAGCGCGGCCACGCGGCGGAGGCCGGCCGGCGCCGTATCGCCGCCGCCGCCCCACCCTGCTAGATTCGCCCTCGATGGACGGGCAGCTCGAGTTCACGCTCAAGGATCCGCGGCGCGGGGCGCTCAGCGTCACCCAGTTGGTGCGCAGCGTGCGCGAGACGCTCGAGCTGAACCTCGACCAGTGCTGGGTGGTGGGCGAGGTTTCCAACGCCCGCCCCGCGGCCTCGGGACATTTCTATTTCACCCTCAAAGACGCGCACAGCGCGATCAACGTCGTAATGTTTCGGGCGGCCTTTCGCCGCGTGCGGTTCGCGGTCGAAGACGGCATGAAGATCGTCGTGGGCGGGCGCGTCAGCCTGTACGAGGCGCGCGGCACGCTGCAGTTCTATGCCGAAGAACTTGAGCCGCGCGGGCTCGGCGCGCTGCAGCTCGCCTTCGAGCAATTGAAGGAACGCCTGCAGCGCGAAGGGCTGTTCGACGCCGCACGCAAACGGCCGCTGCCGTTTCTGCCGCGCACCATCGGCATCGTCACGGCGCTCAGGGGCGCGGGCTTGCGCGACATGCTGACCATCATCGAGGCGCGCTTCCCGAACGTCCACCTGATAATCCGTCCGGCCCCGGTGCAGGGCGCCGCGGCGGCGGGCGCGATCGCGGCGGCGATTGCGGATCTCAATCGCGACCGGCGCGCCGAAGTTATCATCGTCGGCCGTGGCGGCGGCTCGCTCGAGGATCTGTGGGCTTTCAACGAAGAGCGGGTCGCGCGCGCGATCTATCAATCGGAAATCCCGGTAATCAGCGCGGTCGGCCACGAGATCGATTACACCATCGCCGACTTCGTCGCCGACCGGCGCGCGCCCACCCCGACCGCGGCCGCCCAGATGGTCGTGCCGGTCAGGACCGAGCTCGAGCTGAGGCTCGGCGAGGTCGGCACGGCGCTCAACGGCGCGATGAAGTCCCTCCTGAGCGGCGAGCGCCGCAACCTGCGCCATCTGGGGGCCCGCCTGCGCGACCCGCGCGCACTGGTCCGCCAGGCCGGCGCGCGGCTCGATGAAGCCGGCGCGGAACTCGACCACGCGATTGGCTTGCGGCTGGCGGCGACGCGCAGCCGCGTGCGCGAATTCAGCGGACGGCTGCGCGGCCCCGGCCCGCTGCTGCGAGAGTATCGCCGCATGATGGCGCGCCTGGCGCTCCATCTGGCCAAATCCGGCGGCGCCTGGACGGAACGGACCGCGACCATCGTGGAGCGATCCTCTAACGTGCTAGGCGAACGGACGCGCGCCGTGGTCAGTGCCGATCGGCGCCGCGTCGCGGAGTTGGCGGGTCGGCTCGACGCGCTGTCGCCGTTGCGATGCCTGGAGCGCGGCTATGCCGCGGTGGTCAACCGGCGCGACGGGCGGCGGGTGACGGAGGCGGCCGCGGTCGAGGTCGGCGACGAGCTCGATATCCGGCTGCGGAGCGGACGGCTGCGCGCCCGCACCACGGACCGTGAGGTGTGAACGATGGCGGCAGCAGTAAAGAGCAAAAAATTCGAAGATGAGCTCGTCGACCTCGAGCAGATCGTCGGTCGGATCGATTCGGGGGAGCTCTCGCTGGAAGAATCGATCGCGGCCTTCGAGCGCGGCGTCGCGCTGGTGCGCTCGCTCAACCATAAGCTCGACGAGATCGAGCGCAAGGTCGAAGTGCTGATCAAGACCGCCCAGGGTGACCTCAAGAGCGTGCCCTACGAGGCCGGCGCGGGCGAGCCGGCGGCGGCAAAGGCTGGCGAACCGGCGGCGGACGACGCCGACAAGGATGACGATACGCCGTTTTGATTAGTCCGCGATCGCACCGCTCAAAACCCGGCTGATCTGCGGCCAGGACTTTCCCGCTCGATGGCGACCCGGGCCAGACTCGATACCGAGATGACGCGCCGCGGACTGGCCGACAGCCGCGAGGGCGCCCAACGCCTGATAATGGCAGGCCGGGTGCGGGTCGACTCGCGGCCCGCCGCTAAGCCCGACCTGCGCGTCACCGCCGCCAGCGAAATAACCGTCCTGCCCGGGACTCGCGAGTATGCAAGCCGCGGCGCTCACAAGCTGATCGCGGCGCTGGATGGCTTCGGAATCGAGGTCGCCGGGCGCTCGGCGCTTGACGTGGGCGCCTCGAACGGCGGCTTCTCCGACATCCTGTTGCGGCGCGGCGTACAGCGCTTGATCGCACTCGACGTCGGCTACGGTCAGCTCGCCCCGCGGCTGCGTGCCGACCCGCGCGTCACGGTGCTCGATCGGACCAATATCCGCCTGGTCCGCGCCGAGGATTTGCCCTATCGCCCCGACCTGGTCGTGATCGACGTAAGCTTCATCTCGTTGCAGTTGGTGTTGCCGGTAGTGATTGAGATCGCGGCCACTCCGGCGGATATCGTGGCGCTGGTCAAACCGCAGTTCGAAGCCGGGCGCGCGCTGGTCGGCAAGGGCGGCGTAATCCGGCTGGACTCGGTTCGATACGCGACACTCGAAAAAATCCTTGCTTTTGCAAAGGAAATCGGACTCGACGTGGCCGGCTCGATCGAATCCCCGATCGCCGGCGCGAGCGGCAATCGCGAGTTCCTGGCCTGGTTCCGTAAATCACTCGATTTATGCTGAATCATCATATTTGTAGTTTACGCATCTTTATCGATGTGACGCTTGCGACGAACCGGTCTCAGCGTGATCCTGCTCCGACGACCAAACCGGCGCCGGGCGTCGCCCGAGATGTCTCCGCGAGCACACTTTCAGTTTGCTTCGTCTGCCCATTCGACTAACCTAGAAGGCCAGTGTTTATGCGTACCACGATCCGCAGCCGGGCTTCGGCGCGATGGGCGGGACGATTGCTGATAGCGATCCTCACCGCGAGTTGCGCCAGCGTCGCCCTGGCCCAGATCTCGGAGTACGACGAGCCGCCGCCCAGCGTTCATCCACACGCGCTGGCCAGGCCGGCGCCCGAAGAACCACAGGCGGCTCCGGCTCCGGATTATCGGGACCTCCCAAACCCCGCCCCGGTGCGCCACGCCGCCCCGGCCGCACGCAGCGTCGCGGCGCCCGCCTCGCGCAGCTCGTCACGCGGCACCGAATTCCCATACATCGTGCGGCCCGGCGATTCGCTCGGTTCGATCGCCGCGACCTTCGGCCTGGGCGCTCAGGATCTCGCCCGCGCCAATCATATCGGCATGGATACCGTCCTCATGACGGGCAAGACCCTGCGCATCCCGAATCCGTTCGCGGCGCAGGTCCGCAGCCTGACTGCACAGGTCGACCAGCTCCGCGCGGCCGCCGCCAAGTCTGACGAGCTGGCCGCCGCGACGACGCTCAAGGGGCGCTCGAGCGACGAAAAACTCGAATCGCTCGCGGCCGATAACGCAGCACTGCGCAGCGAGACCGCGGCGCTGCCGCGCTGGCGCGGGACCGCGGTGACGTTCGCGATCGTCGCGCTGCTGATGTTCGGCGTGACGATGGTGACGCTGTTCGAGTGGTGGTTGTTGCGTCAGCGCTTCGCCGCGCTGGCCGCGGTCACCGACTCGTTGACCAACCTCGACCAGAAGTACAAGCGCATCATCGCCAAGGCCGAACTGCGCTTTCAGCAGATCTATGGACGGCGGCGCGCGCCCGGCGCCGAGACCCAGGAGCGGGTTCAGAGCGCCGAGGAGATCGAGATCGAACGACTCAACCACGAGCTCCGCGAGGCGCTCGAGCATCAACTCCGCCGCCTGGGCGTGGCGCCTTCGCGCCCGCGCCGCACCGGCCGCTGGCGCGAGGCGCTGGGCGACGTCGAGCCGCCGGTGGAAGCTCGCTCCGTACGGCGCTAAGCTGGGACCTGGCCCCCCGACTCGAAGATTATCGGGACACGAGAGGTTAATATCATGATGCGAATCCTCATAGCCGGTGTCAGCGCCCTCGCACTGCTCGCGATCCTCGGGATTACCGGCGCGCGCTATGCGGCGGTTCATGACAGCACCCCGGAATGCTGCCAGAAACATGAATCGTGCTGCCCGGGTTCCTCATGCTGCAAAGGCGGCAGCCACGCGCATTCCGCCCATTGCTCGATGATGCACGCCTGAGCGGCGACCGCACATCGGCTTTGGAGCTGAGACAGTTCGTCTATCACCGCGCGCCATACGGTGACGAAAATCCGCGGCGCGCTCCCCGACCGCCCCGGTCGGGGACATGGACAATGGAAGGGAGAAAAGATCGATGGTTAAGAAGCTCATCCTGGCAACCTTCGCGGTGACGCTGGCGATCGGCGGCGCCGGGCTGCTCTCGGCGGCCGAGACCTCGACCGTGACCGGCCATCTGCGCGACGGTTTCTGCTACACCATGATGGGGGCGCACGGCGCGAGCCATCATGCCTGCGCGGTCAAATGCGCCAAGGCGGGAATCCCGGTGATGCTGGTGCAGGACAAGACCGAGAAGGGCTACATCCTGCTGCCGCCCAAGGACGCCTCGGCGCTGCCGGCCGACGTGATCGATAAGATGGAGCAGGAAGTCACGCTCACCGGCCACGAGTTCACCAAGAACGGCATCAGCTATTTCCAGGTCGAATCGGTAAAGTAGCTCGTGTTGGGGGCCTTGCTGCCCGGGGTGGATCATCTCCAGAACATCCATCCCCTGCTGGTTCATTTTCCCATCGCGCTGTTACCGGCCGCGACGCTGACCTATTGCCTGGCGATCATCGGACGGCGTGATTCGTGGGCTTGGGCCGGCCTCTGGATGCTGTCGCTGGGCGCTCTGGGAGCGGCTGCAGCGGTCGCCAGCGGACTGTGGGCAGCACCCGGTGTGATGCTGGCGGTGTCGGTCAAAGAGCATCTGCTGTATCCCCATCGAAACCTGATGCTGGCGGTGCTGGGTCTGAGCGTAGCGCTCACCGTCTGGGCGCTGATTGCGCGCCCGCTGCCGCGGCGCGGCCGCTACGCGTTCATCGCGATGCTGATCGTGCTGGTCGCGATGATCGCCAAAGGCGCTGACTACGGCGGCCGGATGGTCTACGACTACAACGCCGGCGGCAACGCCTGCGGACAGCCAATCAATTTCTCGCGGTAGGCATGATGGATTCTGTGGATCGGCGGCGAAAGCCGGTGACGCCGGGCGCGCGACGCCTCGCGATCGCGCTGGCGGTCGCGGCACTGGCGATTGTCTGCCTCGTTAATTTCCCGGGCTGCGCGGCGCTGCACACTCCCGCCGCCGCTCCCGAAGCCTCGCCCGCGCCGATCGTGGCCGAGGCCACGCCCACGCCGACGACGCCGGGCGCCTCGGTCGACATCACCTACACTCACGCCGGCGATTACCTGGTCTCGTTCTCGGTGGTGAAGTATTCCGGTACGCGGCTGCTGTCGACGCCAGGCATCGGCTCGAAACGCAACGCCTCGATCGTGCTGTTTCAGGGCGGCGTGCCAACCTGGAAGTTCGCCGCCAACAGCGGCCTGCTGGGCCATCTCGGCTTCGATAAGGACTTTGCCGTCGACAAGGTGGTCTACGGTCAGCTCCCCACGGGCTTCGTCGAGTCGATGCCGCCGTCGGGTCCGCCGGAACCACTCGAGCCCGGTCGCTTCTATATGTTCTCGGTCACGCGCCACTCGGGCGTCAGCAACTACGAGGCGGTGAAGGTGCTCGATGACGGCAGCCTCGAGGGCTACGCCGCCGAGCCGATGGCCGGCAACAGCTTCGAGCTCTGCTGCAACGTCGCTTCCGATTTCATCAGCCCCGCCCAGCCGCTGCCGTGACGGTAGTCAGGCGCCGAAGCTAGTGCCGGATTGGATTGCCGGCTTTGTCGGCTAGTCCTTCCAGGTCCATTGTATGCGCTTTCGCGCCTTGGCGCGCTTGGGTGATGTCGCTTTGTGCGGATAACGCAACACTCTTAACGGAATCGCGGCTCAGCGTGCGCAAATATTCGACCGATTCAGGGGTCCCGATGTCGGCGAGCACATCGGTGGCAAACTCACGGTCGTTGGGATTATCGCTTTCTGCCCATTTTATCGCGTCGGCTATCCCAGTATCGCGGGCGCCGAGAAAGCGCTCGATCTTGGCCGCCTCCGCCTTGGCGCAGGGCAGCTGGACCTCGTCTAATTGGGGAGCCTCTGGCGGCTTGGCCTGGGGCCCGGGATACGCACCCGCAGACCATTGCGGCCCTGAGCCCTTGGGTGTTGATTCGGCAGCGTTTTGAGCGGACTCCTGTTTCTTCCGTTCCTCAGCAGCCGCGATCTTGTTTTGCAAGGACGCTAGAAAGTGCTCGTAATAGCTTTTATATTGATTGCTCACCTCCATATAGGCATTTCCAGTCCACGCGTAAATTACCGGCCACTGGCCGACGCAATGCCGTGCACCGTAGTATGAGGTGAAATTGGTGGGCACGACGAGTTCGAGCTTGCCATTGCCGGATAAATCCCTGACCTCCGGCTCCTGAGAGTTTTCGTCGAAACTATACCAGTCGAAGCCGGAAGCCGTCTTGTCGATTATATCCGGACTGCAGAAACGGCCATCGGATGTAGCTACCACCAAGGACAAGCTACCGGAGTTTCGCAAATCGGCGAATTTTGACGAACAAATGACGAAGTTCGGCAGACCTCCCTCGACCTTAGCAACAAACGCGATTAAGGAATCATTGGACGGCGGATTCGTAGCTAAGTTACCCGGGGCCCCGACCGTCCAATTCGCGGACGCGAGAGCCGGTGAGCCTGCCCAGGAATTCAATGGAAAAAAAAGAAACAGAGCAAAAAAGCAAACCGGCAGAATGCTTCTTTTCATAGGGGATTCCTATAAGTATTTGACGCTTTTGGCGACCCCGTCACCTTCAGTAGCAGTGACGCTGCGCTTCGATGGCGCGCGGGGTTGAGCCGGCGCCTGAGTTTGGAGGGCGCCGCTCTCGCGGCGTATAAGTGAGCCGAGCATCGCGCGTGGCGCGTTCCAACGTTCAGGACGCGATCAGGCTTGTGCGTCCCTGCCTCGATCGAAAAGGAGAAAGCAAAATGCCCCGTCTGGCCGTGATCCCCCCGGAAAAGATGAACCCGGAACAACGCCAGGTGTACGAGGAGTCGGTCGCGCTCGGCAC
>Ga0307373_10007974_pt1 | contig 16289 bp, 14 predicted proteins | sample OX2MG_FD_202534 | JGI IMG/M metagenome (GOLD analysis project Ga0307373, IMG submission 202534) | Soil microbial communities from Risofladan, Vaasa, Finland - OX-2 | ecosystem: Environmental > Terrestrial > Soil > Coastal area > Acid sulfate soil | place: Finland: Risofladan, Vaasa | collected... | reverse complement strand
CACCGTGTTCACCGCCCCCACCTCCGCCCCCAACGCGTCGACGCGCGCCAAGTGCTCCATGATGGCGGTTTTGTGCGGAATCGTCACGCTGATGCCGCTCAGCGGAATCTCATCGGCGAAATCCAACACCTCGGCGGGGCGCCGGCTGGGCAGCGGCAGGTACACCGCGTTCATCCCCAATCGGCGATAGGCGGCGTTGTGCATCCGCGGCGACAGCGAATGCTCCAGCGGATAGCCCAGCACGCCGTAGATGCGGGTGGCACGGTTCAGGGCGTCGATGCGGTAGTCCTGCCGCAGGGCCTCGATGCTGGGCTGCCCGGGCGCGGTGGCATGCTGGGCCTCGATCGTCCCAAAGGTGAACGCCCCGCCGGAGCGCAGACTGAGGATGCGGCTCGCCAGCCCCAACTCGCCCATGCAAAACGCCACCAGCGTCTGCTCACCGCCCTGCCGCTCGTACTTCTCCAGCATGCGCAGCAGTTCCACGTTATGCCGCCACAGCGTCGCCGTGGGTACCAGCTTATAAATGTCGGCGGGGATGGCGCGCAGGCGTTCCAGCACGGCATCCAAATCGGGGGTGGTTTTGAAATCGTGATAAGAAACAATCAGGCTGGCATGATGCCTGACTTCTGTCATGGCAGCCTGGGAGAGGCGTTCTGCGCTTTGAACCTCGATATCGATGAGGGCGCAGCCCGCCGCCACGGCTTCCTTGAGGACCTTCCACTCGGCGTCGACCGAACCCTTGAACCCGCCGCCGTAGGTCTGCTTGCGGCAGGTGGCGATGACCAGGGTTTGCGGGGTGGAGCGCAGGAACTGGCGCAGGGGGGCGGCAATGGCCGCGGGGTTTTTGAGCGCGTCGAGGCGCAGTTCGATGAGATCACTCTCGCGGGCGGCGCGTTCGGCGCGGCCCAACAACTCGTCGGTCGTAGTGCCCTGGACCGCCAGACACAGCCGCGGTATCCGTGCCGTGGGGACTCGGTTGGAGAGCGGGCGGTGGGGGATTGGTGCCACGGTAACCATTACGGTACGACGGGGCATAGTATCCGCCCTCAGCCTCTTTATGCAATCAAATTCGGGAGCCGGGTGGCCCCGGCCCGGGAAGCCAGGCCCGGCCGTTGAGCTCCAGGGCGGCATAGAGGTGGCGGAGGCGGGAGTCGGCGAGCCCAGCTTTGAGCCACCGCCGGTGGAGGCGCATGGTGCCGCGGTCGCCCCGGGCCCAGGGGCCGGTAAAGGCCGCGACCGTGGTTCCGGCGGTGAGGTTGGCAGCAGTAGCGCCGAGCAGCCGGACGAGGCCGGCGCGGGCCCGTTTGGCCTGGCCGGGGTTGAGGCCGGCCAAGCGCAGGATGGCCTCGGCGGCTGCCATTTGCACTACGGCTCCGGGCCCCACCAGGGTCGCGGCCAGGTGGTAGGCCGCCTTCTCCGCGGGGGAGAGGCGCAGCGCCACGCCGCGCCATTCGCGGACCAGCTTGGCGGCCGCTTGCACGGCAGCCTTGTCCCCCTCGAGGCTAAAGACAATGCCGTCGGGCGGAGTGGCCGATTGGGGCGAAAACGTCATCATGGGGTGCATCGAGGCCACCGCCCCGCCTGCCTGGCGCAGGGGATCCAGCACCGCCGCCGGACGGGCGCCGCTGGTGTGGACGATGCGCCATCCCTGCCACGAGCCCCAGGCGGCCAGCCGCTTGGCCATGGGCGCGAGCGCATCGTCGGGGATGGCCAATAACATCAGTGCCGGCGGCATCGCCTCCCAGCGCGTGCGGAAATCGTCCACCCGGCGCCCGCGCACGGCGCGCACCGGCCGCTGGCCCTCGGCGAGCCAGCGGCGCAGCGCCGTGCCCATGCGCCCGGCGCCGATTACGATCACGGGCTTAGGCACCGGCGGGCGCCTGGACGGCTTGTTGCACGGGCACGCCGCCGGGGTAGAGTTCGAGGTTGTGGGCGCTGTTCAGCAGCGCCATGTGGGTGAATGCCTGGGGGTAGTTGCCGAGCAGTTCGCCGCTGGCCCCGTCCACCTCCTCGGAGAACAATCCCAACGGGCTAGCGTGATGCAACATGCGCTCGAACAGCGCGCGCGATTCGTCCGTCTTGCCCAGCAGCGTCAGGCAGTCGACCATCCAAAAGGTGCAGATGGAGAAGGCGCCCTCGGGTCCGCCCACGCCGTCCGCATCGGTGTTCTCGTAACGGGCGATGAGCGAGTTGTGTGCCAACCGCTCCTTGATCCGGCGGATGGTCGCCTGCATGCGCGGATCGTAGGGAGAGATGAAGCGCAGCAGCGGCAACAGCAGCAGGCTGGAGTCGAGCACGGTGTTGTCGTAGGTCTGGGTGAAGGCATGCAGGGTGTGGCTGTAGCCGCGGGCGAAGATTTCCGTCCGCATCTCGTCCCGCACCGCCTTCCAATGTGCCACCGGGCCCGGCAGCTTGTAGCGGGTGGCCATTTTCACCGCCCGGTCCATCGCCACCCAGCACATGACCTTGGAGTAGAGGAACTGTTGGCGTCCGCCGCGCACCTCCCAGATGCTCTCGTCGGCATCGCGCCAGTGGGCGGCGGCGTAGTCCACCAGCCGCGCCATCGATTGCCATAGACCCAGATCGATGCCCTGCCGCCACTTGGCGTAGGTGTAGGCGGCGTCGAGCACCTCGCCGTAGATATCGAGCTGGCGCTGGGTGCCGGCGCCGTTGCCGATGCGCACGGGACGGGAGCCGCGGAACCCGCTCAGATGCGGCAGCTCGCTTTCTGCAATGTCGGTCGAGCCGTCGACGCGGTAGCAGACCTGCAGCGGCGGCGGGTGCACGTCGCAGAGGTGGGCGATGAACTCGAGAAAACGGCCGGCCTCGTCGTGGTAGCCCAGCAGGGAGAGGCCGTAGAGGGCAAAGGTCGCGTCCCGCGGCCAGCAGTAGCGGTAATCCCAGTTGCGCGGCCCCCCAATCGCCTCCGGCAGGCTGGTGGTGGCCGCCGCCACCAGTGCTCCGGTGGGGGCGTAGATGAGCGCCTTGAGAGCCAGCGCGCTGCGCACCACGGCATCGCGGTAGGGACCGTCGTACTGCGCCTTGACCGCCCAATCCTGCCAGCGCTTGGCGGTGGCGTCGAGGGACGTGCGCACACAGGTGGCATCGAGTCCATCGCGTCCTTCCGGCCGCGTGCCCCAGGCGAGCACAAACCAAGCCGACTCGCCCGCCGCCAAGTGCACGGTGGCTTCGAGCGCGGCGCCATCGGCGCTGGGCTGGAGCGCAAACGCCGCCGCTGCCCACAGCGTGGGGTTGCTGGGGTTGGAGTTGGCCGCGCCGCCGCTACACCACATTCCCGCGCCCGCTGGCTCCCACTGGGCGGCGTTGGCGCCGTATTCGGGCCGCGGACGGCAGCACAGCTTGAGCGTGGCGGCGGCGCCCGCGGCCTCGGCCCAGCGGCAAATGGCGCCATCCCCGAAGCCGGGGGAATCGGCGCCATCAAAACGCGCCGGCATCCAGTCGGTGATCTCGATCCCGTGGCCGTGTTCGCCCCAAGCGGTGACCAGGACGTTGGTTTCCTTGATGTAGTGCTGCCGGCCTTCCCCGGCCGCTGCCCCGTCCTCCGGCGCCCAGCGGCACTCGCCGCCGCCTCCAGCGTCGTCCAGCAACCCCGCCAGCACCGCCGGGCTGTCAAAGCGCGGCACGCACAGCCAAGCCACGTTGCCGTCCCGCCCCGGGAGCGCACATGTCAGCCCATCGGCGATGAGCCCGTAGTCGCCGATGCCCAATCCGTCCGTTGCCACGCGCATGTGCCTAGACTACTCCGCCCCCACTTCCGCTTCCAGACAAACCGTGCGATGATCGTTGTGCGGGGTGGAGCAGTCCGGTAGCTCGTTGGGCTCATAACCCAAAGGTCGGTGGTTCAAATCCACCCCCCGCAACCAAAACTTTTCAATCAGTTGCGGGATTTCGGCTGGCTCGGCTCGGCTCTACGCCCGCGCAGGTCCGGATCCACCCGGCCAACTCCCGGCCCCGGCGCTCCCGCGTTTTCGGGCGGCCACCGCTTCGCCTCTGGAGACGCTCGCTTAGGTTTGAGGCTCGATTCCCGTGTCCTCCGCGGGCTCTCCTGTCCGGCGGGGCCTGTCCGTGTGAGCGGGAATTCCGCTGATCAGGCCCTGGTAATCGATGAGTCGCTTACCCAGAATCATGATGCCCTCAGACGTTATCTCGTACTCGCGAATATCCTTGGCGTGATTGCCGCCGCGCATCTTGATCACCACCATGATCTTGCGCAGCTGACCATCGATGGATACATAGCGTAGCCGGATTATGTCGTCGGCGAGGAAAGAAATCGAGTAGGTGCTGAACGGAAATTCAGTGAAAGACTCATCCACCTCAACCGTGCTCAGAACCGTCACTCCGATGCCCGTCAGGGCGAAGATCATGCGGTAGAGCGATTCGCGAAAATCGGCGCGGAACCCGGGCGACAGCGCCATTTCAAAGCCGGCCAGCGAATCGATCACCAGACGCTTGGCGCCATTCTTCTGCACCGCATCGAGAATCGAGTGCATGGTCTCATCCACGGAGAGATCCAGGGGACGCAAATAAAGGATGGTGAGCTTTCCGTCTTCCTGTGGCGTTTTCAGATCCAAGCCCAGCGTGGCGGCCCGCTCCGCATAGGCTTGCGGACGTTCCTCAAAAACAGCCACGATCCCCGGCTCTCCCAGGCGTGTGCCTTCCGCAATGAATTGCGTGGCCAAGACCGATTTCCCGGTTCCCGAGGACCCGGCGACGAGGACACTATCGCCTTCGCGAACGCCGCCGCCGAGCATTTCGTCCATCTCAGGAATACCGAAGCAAAGCCGCCGTTGGCTGGGCCGATCCTTCAAGTGTCCGACCAACCCAAACGTTCGCGAAAACGCCTGCACTCCGGCTTCGGTGATGCGGAAGGTGTGCAGTCCCGGCACGGAATTCTGGCCGCGCAGTTTGATGATCTGCAACTTCCGCACAATTGAATTGCGCTCCTGCGTTTGACGCAGCCAGAACAACCCATCGGCCACGGTAAATATCGGATTGTCGCGCAGCTCGTCCTCCGCATATTCGCCGATCAGGAACGTGGTCGCTTGCCAACTAGCCAGAAACAAGGATAGCCGTTGAATGAATGATTGCAGATCGATATCACTTTGTGGCTTCCGCACCATGGTGCGGAAGGAATCGACAACTACCACGGCGGGGTTGGACTTTTCAACTTCCTTGGTGATTCCGTCCAAAACCGCGCCCAAGTCATTCTCCAAGACAATATGGCTCAGGTTGATAAAGCGAATGGAATCCGGCAACTTGGCCGGATCGAAGAATGTGTACTGCTGCTGGTAGCGCAGCATTTTGATGGCGGACTCGCCGAGGACGGTGAAATAGAGCGCCGGACGCTCCGGCGTGGCATTGGCAAACACAAACTGATGTGCCAGCGTCGTTTTGCCGCTTCCCGGCGCACCCGCGATGATATTGAATGAAAATTCCGGGAGACCGCCACCCACTATCTCGTCGAGGCCGGGAACTCCGGTGGGTAGTTTATTGATCTTCACTCTGTCCTGGATGCTCATGTTGTTCTCCCGTTCTCGGAATTGCAGTCCTCGAGGGCTTCCCTTGGCCACGTCACCCGCAGCAGGCACAACGTCAAGGGTTCGCCAAGGAAGATACGCAGCAGGCAGAGTAAGCGCGCGATAAGGATGATCCCCACCTCGCCGGCCTGATCGGTGTCAATGTCCATTGTATGTTCAAACTCGCCCAAGCCCTGCAAAGTACCGTCTGCGGCAACGCGCGCCGCGCTCAGGCTGGGAGCTTCTGTTCGGGCAATTGTCAGGGCGCGGGAAGCGAGCGACTGAAAACCTGAAACTCCAGCAAACTCAATGAGCCCCTGCCGTAGCTTCTCATAGACGCGCAGGGTCGCGGACTCCGAAGGCTCGGCGATCTTGCCCACAGCTGCTTCGTAAGTAAGAAGCCGATGGGCTAAGTCGCGCATCTCCAGGGCAGCCGTCATGTTGAAACGTGCCTGTTCAAGATAGAAGAAATCAATTGCCATTAATAGGCTTGGTAGGATGCTCGCGGCAAGTGCCCCACAATTGGAGCGCTTGGCGTCCAGCGTTGCTCTGGGTGCAGCCCTGGCGGAACTCAATTCACATAGCCATTCATTTGTGGGAGCGGTGCGTCCTTCAGTCGTCCGCCAGCCTTGCTTTTGATGAGGGTGAAAATGTCCAAAACCGTGGCAACACTGTGAATGTTGCTTGCAACACTCACGAGTCCCTCCTCCATCCCGGGATACTTGGCCGCCAAGGTTGCAATATTGTCGCCCACACTCTTCAGTCGGGCAATTTCCAGTAGAAGGTCGTTGAAAGCCGCCGCCATTGCCGGTTCATCGGCCGCCGAGACTGCCGGGTCTGCTCCGATCGTGGCCGGCTCTGCCTTGACGTCAACCTGAAAGTGCAAATCTTCAATCAAACGCAGTGTTGTCGCCTCGCCCAGGAAGGTGAGAAACAGGCCGAGTAGTTGTGCAATCAGAGCGATCCCGGCCTCGCCATCCTTATCCGCATCCGTCTGGGATTCAGCTGCGTCGAGACCGCGCAAACCTCCATTCGCAATAACCTGCACGGCGTTGAGCCGGGGTGAGTTCGACTTGGCGAGAGCCAAGGCACGAGAAGCGACCGCATGAAAACCGTCCACTCCCATGAGTGAGCCGAGTTGCCGGCGCAGCCGCTCATAGACGCGCACCGTTGTAGGTTGGGTCTGCAGGATGGCCGCACTGGCATCGGTTTCGCGAGCAACGAGGCTGCGGGCCCAATCACGCGTCTTTTTTGGAGGAAGCATCGGTTCCTTTTCTGCCTTCACGTGCCTTCACGCTACGGCTTGCATTGAACCGGAAGCGTTGACCGCCTTGACCCTCTCAGGTCTGCGGCTCCGGCGGTGAAATCCCAGGAACGCTTCATCGGAATTTATCTTGGCATCGGGCGGCTGTCAAGAGCTGAGCAGTCGTGGACCACCGGGGCACAAGAGATCATCACCCATGTCGCTGGTATTGCCTACAGGCTCTCCCCCGCTTGTTCCATTTGGCATCTCGGCCTGCTCCGGGTTGCGCTTTAATCCTTCAACGTCTCGGCCAGGGGCGGCGCTCTCGCGCATGACCTCCTCGTTCGCGTCATCGGGGTTCCCGTCCATTTCGGTGGCATCGGAATAATTGAGTGGCATTCGGAGACTCATCTCTTCTCCTTTAATTCCAGCCGCAAGCGCCTGAATAAAAAGCATAAATGGGTCCAAGCGCCCGTTGCTGTGCCAAAATGCACACCGCTAACGCATGCGATGGGACGAGAATGCTGAACACAGGGCAACTCCCCTAAGGGAGGAAGGTATGAGGAAGGTATGATACAGTTCGTCGTCCGCTTACGGACAGCACCGGAAAGCACCGGCATTGCGGCTGGTACCGAAGTGGCCAGATTCGATACCCAAGGAGAGGCGGAGTATTTCATGTCGCTTGCCGTCAAGCTGCGCACGCTTCGCGAATGCGATCTGGTTGTCGCAAGAGTGGATGCAGGAGCGGTCATGGAGCTTCGCCCCGAGAGCGCGCGGCGATCTCCCATTGCACCCAATACGACGGATTGAGGTCGCGCCGGTAGCCACGTTAAGGGGCGCCCTGCGAAAAGTGGCGCGCCACTGGCGCAGACGGCCTCCGCCGGCGCGGCAGCTGAAACGCGAACGGTGACCGCGGAACACCGTTGAAGGCAGCTTGGGGATGCCACGAGCAGAGCGGGGCAACGAGCGGCAGTGCCGCTCGTGCGCCGCCAAGCCGACCCGCGCTTCCCCAGCAGTGTCGGCCAGTCGAAGCCCGCCCTCTCGAGGTCGCTTGGAAGCGCCACGAGCAGAGCGGGCGCCCGCTGCCGCCAGTCGAAGCCCGCCCACAAGCGACCATCGGGAGCGACCCAGCGAAAAGTGGCGAGCCACAAGCGAGTGATGCGCACAGTGCGAGCATCACGGGAGCAACCCAGTGAAAAGTGGCGAGGCATGCTGCGTGGCGTCTGTTCCGATTTGGACAGTTCCGTGCTGCCTCCCAGCAGACAATGTTTTCCAGGCTTCCGTCTGTTAGGTCGGTTGCCGGCGGGAAGGATGATCAATGGCCATTCAAACCGACGTTCTGGCGGAGTCCATCGAGGCACCGCTGGCGCGCCTGCTCGCCTTCGAGCCGGGTAGCTTGCCCGTATTGAGCGTGTACCTGGACACCCGGCCCGATCAACACGGTCGGGCGGCTGACGCCATCCCCTATCTCCATCGCGAGTTCAAAGCGCTGGCCGAGACATGGCCGCCCTCCGCGCCCGAGCGCCACAGCTTCGATGCCGATGCCGCGCGTGTCCTTGCCTTCGTCACCGATGACCTGGCCGCCACGGCCAACGGCGTGGCTATTTTTGCCTGTTCCGGCGCCGGTTTGTTCGAGACGCTGCAGCTCACCGCACCCTTCGAAGCGACCCGCATTCACGTTTGCGACCAGCCTCATCTCTACCAACTGGTGCGGATGGATGAGCGCTTTCCCAAATACGCCGCTGTCCTCACCGATGCCAACGCGGCCATGATCTTCACCTTCGCGCTGGGCCAAACCCTCGCCGAGGACGGCGTGAACGGCCACAAAGTCCACCGCGTCAAGGTGGGTGGATGGTCCCAGGCCCGCTATCAGCGGCGAGCCGCCAATGCCCACGAGGAGCATGCCAAGGAAATCGTCGCGCGGCTACAGCAAATCGTCCACGAAGATGCGGTCGACCACATTGTGATCGCGGGCGATTCTGTCATCGTGCCGCTGCTCCTGGCGTCTATGCCGCCGGAATTGGCATCCATGGTCGAGACCGCTCAATTGGGCATTCATGCCTCCGAACACGAGATCCTGGACGCTACCCTTGCCGTGCTGCAGGAGCACCAGGCCGTCCTGGACGGCGAAAAGGTCGAGCACTTGTTGCAACAGTTCCGCGCCGGCGGACTTGCCGTCACCGGCCTCGATGCCACCCGCGCCGCGCTGGCCAACGGCCAGGTCGAGGAACTGTTGATCAGTTCTTCCCTGGAAGACGGCCCCGACCGTTTCGTAACGCTAGCCAAGCAAACCGATGCTGCCGTCACCTTTGTCGACGATCCCGCGCTCCTCCAGGCCGCCGCGGGCGTGGGCGCGTTTCTGCGCTGGCGCGCCTGACCCGGACGAGAGCTGTGGCACGTCCCGCCCGGGTATGTGTTCTTTTGCACAGATGACTTCCCGACAAAACCGCCAAGCTGATTTTGTTCGGGGCAAAGCCCCGCTGCCCGTGGCCAACACACTGGAGGCAAGAATCGATGTTGCACTCAATCGCTCGCATGCACGGTCTTACGATCCAAGCCGAAGATGGTGAGATCGGCGTGGTGGAGGATTTTTATTTCGACGACGATACCTGGGCAATTCGCTACCTGGTGGTCGACACCGGCCATTGGCTTGGCGGCCGGTTGGTCTTGATTTCCCCCATCGCCCTCGGCCCCAACGCCGGGCCAGCCGACCGGCTCACGGTTGCCCTCACCAGGAAGCAGATCGAGAATAGCCCCGCCGTCGATACTCATCGCCCGGTCTCGCGGCAGCAGGAAGCCACCTTCTCTGCCTATTATGGTTATCCATATTATTGGGGCGGGACCGGATTATGGGGCGCAGGCTCCTATCCTAATTTACCCTGTCCTCAGAAAAAAAGACGACGCGGCGATGGGGGGCACGGATGCCACCTCCCTGGAGAAGCCCGAAGACATCCACCTCCGCAGTGTCAAGGAAGTCAAAGGCTATGCCATCAATGCCGCCGACGGCGAGATTGGCCACGTGCAGGATCTGATCGTGGAGGATCGGTCCTGGGCCATCCGGTATCTCGAAGTGGCCACTCGAAATTGGTGGCCCGGCAAGAAGGTGCTGGTATCCCCCCAATGGGTTGAAAAGGTCAGCTGGACGGAGCGCAAGGTCAACGTTGGTCTGTTCCGGGAGGCGATTCAGACCGGGCCCGAATACCGGGAATCGGCGTCAATATCCCGCGATTTTGAAAAGCTCGTCTACGACCATTACGGGCTACCGGGGTATTGGCTGCGCCGCGGCGACGCCGGGGCGGCGACGCGGCGATCCAAGGCGAGTTGAACGCCAACGGGATCGCGGACAATTAGCGAACGTGAAGGTACCCGTAAAAAGCGACCACGCTCGTCTCGATACAGCTTTGGAAGCGCCACGAGCAGAGTGGGCGCCCGCTGCCGCCAGGCGAAGCCCGCCCACAAGCGACCATCGGGAGCGACCCAACGAAAAGTGGCGAGCCACCGCGCCAAACGGTCCAGGCATATCCGCGCGCTGGACTTCCAGCGCCAAGACTGGGCTTGGCACGGCCTTGAGCAACCAGAGTCACGTCTGGTTCACCTTGAGCCACGGCATCTTCAACGAGATTTATTATCCGCGAATTGACCAAGCCTGCATCCGCGACCTGGGGTTGATCGTCACCGACGGCGCGGCTTTTTTCTCCGAGGAGAAGCGCGATGCCGGCCACACCGCGGAATGGTTGGCCGACGGCGTGCCGGCCTTCAAGCTGGTCAATACCTGCCGCGATGGCCGTTACCGCATTGAGAAGCGGATCGTGGCCGATCCGCACCGGGACACGGTGTTGCAACAGGTACAGTTTTTCGCGCTGCAAGGCGCCTTGCCGGATTATCACCTGCACGTCGTGCTCGCGCCGCATTTGGGAAACCACGGAGGCGGCAACACCGCCTGGGTGGGCGAATTTGAAGGGACGCCCATGCTGTTTGCGCAGCGGAACGATTGCGCGCTGGCGCTGGCGTGTTCCGCGCCCTGGACCAAGCGGTCGGCCGGCTACGTTGGATCGTCGGACGGCTGGCAGGATTTGAAGACACACCACCAGATGACATGGGAATACACGCGGGCGGAAAATGGCAACGTGGCTTTGACCGCCGGAATTGATCTTCCGGAATCTGACGGGAAGTTTGTCTTGGCTCTGGGCTTTGGCCAAGGCCCGGATGAAGCGGCCCGGAATGCCATCGCCAGCCTGCGCGACGGTTTTGATCAGGCGAGGCACGACTATATCGCCGGCTGGCAGGAATGGATGAAAACCCATGCTGCGCCGAAGCCGGGAGAAGCCGATCCGGGCATGTTTGCCCAAAAGAGCCTCGCCGTCTTGCGCACGCATGAGTCCAAACAATCGCCCGGCGCCGTCATCGCCAGCCTCGCCATTCCATGGGGATTTAGCCACGGGGACAATGATCAGGGCGGCTATCATCTCGTTTGGTCGCGCGACATGGTGGAAGCGGCGGGCGGTTTGCTCGCGGCCGGCGCGCATGAGGATGCCCGGCGGGTGCTCGCATTTTTGCAGCGAACCCAGGAGCTGGACGGTCACTGGGTGCAGAACATGTGGTTGGATGGCTCGCCCTTTTGGAATGGAATCCAAATGGATGAGACGGCGTTGCCAATTCTCCTGGTGGATTTGGCGCGGCGCGAGCAAGCCCTGGCCGCGGACGACCTCAAAAAGTTTTGGCCGATGGTGAAGAAGGCGGCCGGTTATCTGGCACGCAATGGACCGGTCAGCCCGCAGGACCGCTGGGAGGAGGATCCCGGCTACACCCCGTTCACCGTCGCGGCGGAAATCGCGGCGCTGCTGGCTGCGGCCGCGCTGGCCGACTTGCTTCACGAAGCTGCCCTCGCGACCCGCCTCCGCGAGATCGCCGACGTCTGGAATGATTCCATTGATCGCTGGATGTATATGTCCGCCACGGATTGGTGCGAAAAATACGACGTCGCAGGCTATTACGTCCGCATCGCGCCCAAACAGACGGGGGCTGGCGGGCCCAGTGTTCACCAGGATGTTCGCGTGAAGAACGTGACGGCCTCCGAGGACACCCGCCGCGCCAGTCATCTCATCAGTCCCGACGCACTGGCGCTGACGCGCTTTGGTTTGCGCGCGCCCGATGACCCGCGCATGCGCGATACCGCCAAGGTCATGGATGCCCTGCTCAAGGTCGAGACGCCGAACGGTTCCACCTGGCATCGCTACAACGACGACGGCTATGGCGAGCACGAGGATGGATCGCCTTTTGACGGAACCGGGATTGGCCGTTGCTGGCCGCTGCTGACTGGCGAGCGGGCCCACTACGAACTGGCGGGCGGACGGATTAAAGATGCGAAGCGGCTCCTGAAGGCGCTGGAATCCTTCGCCAACGAAAGCGGCTTTATTCCCGAGCAGGTCTGGGATTCACCCGACATTGCGGCGCGCGAACTTCATTGTGGCCGGCCTTCCGGCTCGGCCATGCCGCTGGTCTGGGCGCACGCCGAGTATCTCAAGCTGCGCCGCTCGCTGCGCGATGGACGGCTCTTCGATCAGCCGCCGCAAACGGTGCAACGCTACCTGAAGGAAAAAACCGTCTCCCCGTGCTTGACCTGGCGCTTCAATCACAAGCTGCGTTCGCTGCCGCCCGGCAAACTCCTGCGCATTGAGACGCTGGCGCCGGCAATCATTCATTGGAGCGCTGATGATTGGAAGACGTGCCAGGACATCAAGACACTTGATGATGGCCTGGGGATCCATCTCGCCGATCTAGCGACCCAGCCGCTGCCCGAGGGGGCGCAGATCACTTTCACGTTCTACTGGCCGGACGCCGGTCATTGGGAAGGCAACGATTTCGTGGTCCGCATCGCCGCCTGGCGCCGGGAAGGCGGCATCGCGGCGAACGGGGACGGGACCAATGGCACCCCAGGCTAATGCTGAAGTAAAGCCGTTTGTCTATGTCGCGGTGGGGATCGCGGCCATTGGCGGCCTGCTCTTCGGCTATGATACGGGCGTTATCTCCGGGGCCATACTGTTCATTAAAAAGCAGTTCTCCCTGTCAGCCAGCATGGAGGAGATTGTCGTCAGCGCCGTCTTGGTTGGCGCGGTATTGGGTGCGGTCCTGGGTGGTGTTCTGACCAGCCGCTTCGGGCGGCGCAAATTGATCATCCTGGCCGGCATCATCTTTACGGTCAGCGCCCTCGGCACGGCTCTCGCACCAACGATACCGTGGTTGATTGCAGCCATGATCGTGAGCGGTATCGCCATCGGTATTGCGTCATTTATTTCTCCGATGTATATCGCTGAAGTGGTGCCGGCGGCGGTTCGCGGTTCATTGGTGGCGGTCAACATGCTGGCGATTACCAGCGGCATCGTGATTGCCTACCTGGTGGACTATGCCTTTTCCTCCAGCGGAGGATGGCGCTACATGTTTGGCCTGGCGGCAATCCCGTCCATCGCCCTGGTTATCGGCATGTTACGGTTGCCGGACAGTCCGCGCTGGTTGATCAGCCGGTCCATGCTGGAACAGGCGAAGCAGGCTCTACAGCGGGTTCGGACCAATGCCGACGTCAGTCCGGAGTTCGCCGACATCCAGAAAAGCATGGAACAGCAGGGTGCCGCCGGGCTGAAGGGACTGTTCCAGCCCTCGCTCCGGATGCCCCTGATCATCGGCTTGGGGCTGGCGGTATTTCAGCAGATCACCGGCATCAATACGGTCATCTATTACGCCCCCACCATTTTCAAGTTCGCTGGCATTGCCGCGGTGGGCCCCGCGATCCTGGCCGGAGCGGGGTTGGCCATGGTGATGTGGCTTTTTCATGTGCTGGCCATCTTCTTGCTGGACCGGGTCGGCCGGAGACCCTTGTTGCTGGCCGGCGTGGCCGGCCAGATTGTCGGCCTGGCGATTCTGGGCTCAGCTTTCCATTTCCAGCAGTTGGCGAATCTCAAAAGCTATGTCGCCATGGGCGGCCTGGTGATTTATGTTGCGTGTTTCGCCTTTGGGCTCGGACCGATCTTCTGGCTGCTGATTTCCGAGATCTATCCACTGAAGATTCGCGGTGCGGCCATGAGCGCGGTGACGGTCACGAACTGGGTATTCAATCTGCTGGTGGCGGTGACCTTTTTGACCCTGGTCGGGGTTCTGGGGCACGCGGGAACGTTCTGGCTCTATGGTGTCATCGCGATCGGTGCCTGGGTCTTCTTTTATCGACTGGCGCCGGAAACCAAGGGAAAAACGCTGGAGCAAATTGAAGCGCACTGGCGGTCGGGAAAACTCTCACACGAATAATGAAAGCCACTTTAAAGTTACGAGGCGGCTCTGGCGGCGTCAATGCGGTGGCGGCGGACTGGAAATGGTCGAGCGGCGGGAGACTATAGCTCACTGCGGCGAGAGGACCAACGGCAACTGCTCCGCGGCCTACGCCGACAGGTGCTGAGGATCCAACACCACACCCTGGTGGTCGCCTTCGACGCTGGCCACGTAGGCGAGGGCGACGGTGGCGGCGGTGAGGCCGGGGCCGGGGTCCATGCCGAGCTTGACCATGGTCTCCTTCACCCAGGGCGGGCTGACCACATTGATGCGCAGGCGGCGGGGTAGTTCCAGCGCGGCGGCGCGCACAAAGCCGTTGAGCCCGGCGTTGACCAGCGAGATGGCGGCGCTGCCCGGCATGGGCTGGGTGGCCAGGATGCCCGACGTCAGCGTGATCGAGCCGCCGCTGCGCAGGCGGTCCTTGGCGATCCGTGCCAGGGCGACTTGGCCCATGAGTTTACTGCGCAGGCCGAGCTGGTAGTCGGCGTCGGTCAAGCTGGCCAACGATCCAAAGGTGGCGTTGCCAGCGCAGCACACCACGGCGTCGACGGCGGGGACGGTGTCGAACAGCCGCTGAATCGAGGTGCCGTCTTCAATCTCTACCGCCAGAGCAGCGTGGCGGCTGGCGCCGATCACTTCATGCCGGCGCGCCGCCAAGGCTTGCGCGACCGCCGACCCAATCGTACCTGTTGCGCCAATGACGATGATTTTCACGGTGGCACCAGTATAGTCCCAGCGGTTGAGGGTGAGATGCCCCAGCCCCGGCCCAGCCGCCACTGGAGGCAGCTTGGAGATGCCACGAGCAGAACGGGCAGCCCCTGCCGCCTATCGAAGCCCGCCCTCAAGCGACCAGCGGGAGCGGCCAAGCGAAAAGTGGCGAGCCACTCACCTGGTTATCGCCTGTGTGAGGAGCACGCTCCCGACTGCGATCAGGCTGAAGTAAATAAGGCGGGTAAAATCGTGACCGCTCATGCGTTGATTGATCGCGCCTCCCAGCAGGACCGCGACAGCGATCGCAGGAAGCGAGAGGAGAAAGTAATGCGTCAGCACCGGACTCCATAGTCCGGCGGCGGCATAACAGATCAGTCCGACGAGGCTGGCGGGCAGGAAATATCCTTGCAGCGTCGCCCGAAAGCGCTGGGGAGACCATCCGCTCAACGCACCGTAGATGGCCAGAGGCGGACCATTCATGCCATAGGCACCCCCGAGTATGCCGGAAAGAAGCCCGCAACCCAGCAGCCATCCGTAGTGGTTGTCCGATAAGCGCCGCGTTGTGCGCGTGGTCAACGCATAAAACGAGAAGCCGACGATCGACACGCCCAGGATTGATTTCACAATGTGTTCATTGCCTCGTGTGAGGAGCAGAACTCCGGCCGGAATCCCCGGTAGCGATGAGAAAATCAGCCCCGCGGCGCTACGCAGTTCGACGCGGCGCCAGTCCTGAACCAGGACAACCGCAGCCACAAGGACGGAAATCAGCACCGCCAGCGGCGCGGCAACCGTAATCGGAATACATATGGCCAGCAGAGGCACGGCAACCAGCGCCTCACCGAACCCGAGAGCCGAGCGAATGAGGGTGGCGACAAAGACGATGCACACCACATAAATGACAATCGGGTCAAACATGGGGCTCTCCTGCCGGCGATGCGCACGCTAATCGTAAGCTCGCCGCCGATTCCACCAACTCCTTGAGCTCGGTTCCAGTCACTGCAATCACGATGATTTTCGCGGGGACGCTCCTGAACGGGAGACCTCGCGGGAACATTGCACCACCCGCATGGCTTTGACGGCTGGAGAACGGCTGGAGCGGCGGCGGTTGCGGGCGTCTCCGCCGAGCCCGATAATGGTGACATGAGTCCCGTCATCCCCGCCTCCAAAAACCCGAGTGCCGCGCCGCTGTCGTTTGAAGACAAGCTCGACCGCCTCGCCCAGGTGGCCGTGCACTCCGGCCTGGGACTGGCAAGCGGCCAGTCGCTCGTCATGACCGCCACGCTGGAGGCGGTGCCGCTGGTGCGGCGGATTACCGAACACGCTTACCGCGCCGGGGCCACGCTGGTGACCACGTTGCTCAGCGATGAGGAAGCAACGCTGCTGCGCTTCCGCCATGGCGCCGAGGCCAGCTTCGATGCGGCGCCCGCGTGGCTCTACGACGGCATGGCGGCGGCGTACCGCAGCGGCGCGGCCCGCCTGGC
>Ga0307373_10007972_pt1 | contig 16294 bp, 17 predicted proteins | sample OX2MG_FD_202534 | JGI IMG/M metagenome (GOLD analysis project Ga0307373, IMG submission 202534) | Soil microbial communities from Risofladan, Vaasa, Finland - OX-2 | ecosystem: Environmental > Terrestrial > Soil > Coastal area > Acid sulfate soil | place: Finland: Risofladan, Vaasa | collected... | reverse complement strand
GGAGGCTCGGCGCAAACGCCATGGGGCGCCAGACGGGCACGACTGCGAGGGCTCTCAGGCCCAACAAGGCCGGGGCTGATGGCCCTTCGCTTCTGGTCGCTGCGATCAGATCGTGAGACCCGGAGGAAGAGAAACATGAATTACGGCTACCTGATCAAGCGACCATTCGAAATTGTGGCCCGACGTCCATACCTGTGGCTGTTGGGCTTCCTCGCCGGCGGCGCGACCGCGTACAACTTCTCGAGCAGCGGGACTAGCTACACCCAGTCCAGCACCTACACGGGGCCGAGCTGGGCTGCCGTCCAGAACACGTGGAACGGCAACTGGGAATGGATGGTCGGCATCCTCGGATTTTTCCTCGTTGTCTGCATCGTCATGTTCGTTCTCGGCAGCATTGCCACAGGTGGTCTGATCCACGCGGCGGTCGAGCACGACGCGGGCCACGACTACAGGCTGGGCACGGCTTGGCGGTCGGGCTACGCGACCGCCTGGCGGATCGCCGGCCTACGGCTCCTTACCTTCTTGCTCGCATTTGTGCCTGGCGTGCTCGTCGGCACACTCGTCTTGGCGACCGTCGTCGCAGCGATGAACTCCAGCGCGGCCGCTCTCGGCTTCGGGCTCTTTGCCGCCGTGGCCCTCCTTATCTCGATGGCGTTCTGGCTGGCGCTTGGTGTCGCATTCGAGCTCGCCCAGCGAATAGTTGTGCTGGAAGGCGGCCATGTGGCCGCGAGTCTAAGCGCGGGCTTCCGAATGATTGGCTCGCACCTCAAGGCGGTCGGCCTTGGCTGGCTGCTCCTGATCGTCCTGTCCATCGGGATCGGGATCGCAATGGCGGTGGTCGCCGTGGCGGTCGCCATTCCAGCCGTCGCGGTCGGGTTTGGGGGCTGGGCGATCGGCGGTACGACCGGAGCGGTCGTGGCGGGATCCGTCGGGGCGGTCTTCTTCTTCGGCGCTCTCCTGGCTGCAGCGGGAGCGTACTCGGCGTATTCGTCGGTGTACTGGACCTTGCTTTTCAGGACTGTCCGCGCTCTGCCGGCGCACGTGGCGCACGGCGCGATAGTCCCCGCAGCCTGAGCTCCTCGAGGGACGACCGCCGTGGCTGTGTCTACGGCGGTCTGTCCCACGCCTGATGTCGGGACAATGGTCCGGCGTCGGAACGATCTCAAACTCGCCTGAGGTCGCCGCCAGTTCGGCTACGCCGGTCACGAGCGGTTGGCCGTGGGCCGGATGGAAGCTCGGTCCCGGGCCCTACGCCTCTTTGAACAGCGGCCCTCGCGCACGATGCTGCTCTCATGGCGGTTCCAATTCGCGGGATCGGGCGAGGTCCCCGGCTGTTGCCCGTTTCGGTCAGCGGCTGGATCGCCCTCGGGCTGTTCGGACTGTCGATCCTGCTTCTGCTCGTTCGGCTGGTGCTGACACCTGCATTTGGACTCCCCCTCAACTACCTGATCGTCTTCATCGCGATGGCCGCCTCAGGGCTCGTCGCAGTCATGGCCGTGGCGCTTCGTCACGAGCGAAGCATCGGTGTCTTCATCACGCTGTTGTTGGGCCTGCTCGCGGGTGCGTTTCTGGTTGCGGAGGCTCTAGGAGGATCAGGCACGAACCCGTCGATGACGCTCGGTGAAGGCGACAACGGCAAGACGGTGACCATGTCCGCAGGAACTTCGGTCCTTCTTCAACTGCCCGGGAACCCGTCGACCGGCTACGACTGGGAGGTGACCATCGGAAATCCCTCGATCCTGGAACAGTCGGGCATGCCGAAGTTCACGCCATCGAGCAGCGCACTGGGCGCGGGCGGCACGTACAACTTCTGGTTCCAACCGAAGACTGCCGGCAGAACCGATTTGACACTCGTCTACCGCCGCTCCTGGGAAACGGATATTGCGCCGTTGAAGACGTACAAGATCACGATCGCGGTGCAGTAGCAAAGCCCTACGACATGAACGGCGGCCTTACAGCTGATCCAAGCCCTCGCCGCTAAAGACAATCTTCTCGTGAGATCACCGGGCCCCGGCCTCGGGAAGCCAGGCCGCGGCACGCTGAGATCGTAGCGGAGCTAACCGGATAGGCAGATCCGCACCTTATCGACGGCAAACGGGTGTGCAGCGCTGCGTGGCTTCGTAGTCGGCGTCGCCAGGTTGAAAGTCAAAGCCGCTTTTCAAACCAGTGGTGAGCGTAAGGCTCGTGGTTGAAAGCGGGCACCTCGCGGTAACCGCTCGCGCGATACAGCTGTATCGCCTCGCTCAGCGAGCCGTTGGTCTCCAGGTGCAGTACGCGAACCCCGTGCTCCCTGGCGCGAGACTCGAGCTCGAGCAGCAACCGCCGACCGAGGCCGACCCCTCTTAGTTCTGGCGCCACCCACATGCGCTTAAGCTCCGCGGGCTGCCTGTCGTGCAGCTTGAGCGCGCCGCAGCCGGCAGGCCTTCCGCGCAGACGCGCGACGAGGAGCAGGCCTGCTGGCAGGGTCAGCTCGTGGGCATCCGCCGAGATGCTCAGCCGAGCGTCGAAGCCACCGTCGAACCGGCGGTCGAGTTCGGCGAAGTATTGCTCGATGCACCACCTCGCGTCGGGAGTGCCGGGGTCCTCGATTGCAATGCCCACCATCGAAGCGCGCAGCAGGCGCTCGACCTCAGTCATCGCCGCCAGCAGCTTGCTCCGCTGGCTGTGGCCGAGCGGGACGAGGAAGCTCTCCGCCACGGAGTCCGCGCGGCGATCAAGCTCGGCGCGCTCCATGCGGCCCGAGGCGGTGAGGCGAACGCGGCGTACGCGGCGGTCTTCCGGACTGGGCGCAACCGTGACCAAGCCCTGGCGCTCGAGCGCCCCAAGCACACGGCTTGCGTAGCCGGAGTCGAGGCCCAACCGGGAACGCAGCTCCCGCATCTCGACGCCGTCAGTACCGATCTCCCACAATGCGCGTGACTGGCCCATCGGCCGGCTCCGGCCGAGGAACTCGTCGGTGAGTGCGCCGATTCGTTCGGCGACCGTGCGATTGAAGGTCCGCACGCGATCGATCGCAGCCCGGTCCATTGTCTGACTTTAGTCAGAGAATCAAGGCACGTCAACCGTGGCCAGGCCCAGGGGCTACGTTGTTGGGCCCTTGTAGGTCACCCAGCTAACGACAGGCCCGCACCGTGCGCGCTGCCAAACTTCGCCAGCCCCCGACTTCGCGAGACGAGGTGTCGATTCTACCGGGCGGCCGGATCCCCGACCGGGCGCGGCCTCGACTTCTGAAGCCGCTGGTTGAGGAAATGGCCGGCGACAACCGCCACCACGATCGCGCCCCACACCACGTACATCCAGCTGTGCAGGTGCAGGAATTCCCCGAGGCGGTTGCCGTAGTTGATCCCGATGATGATCACCACCCCGGCCCAGATCGCCGTCGAGATCGCGACGCTGGCTGCGAACAGCGGGTAGCGAACCCGGAACACGCCCGCAGCCACGGTGATCGGTACCCGAAATCCGGGAATGTGGCGGCCGAAGATGATCGCCAGCACGCCGTACCGCTTGAACCACCGCTCGGCGCGTGCCAGCCGCTCCGGACTCAGATGAACGTAGGCGCCAAGACTGCCTTCTGCCAGCCGGCGGCCGTACCTCTTGGATATGAAGAAGAGATTGGTCGCGCCCAACACGACGGCCAGGATCAGGCCCAGCCAGGCCGCGAGATAGGAGACGAGGTTCCTGGGGATGTGCGCACCCACGTACAGCACGAACACGTCACCCGGCGCCGGCAGCGGTATGCCCGACTCCTCGAGGTAGAGCAGACCGAATCCCGGCAGATAGCTGTAGTGGCGCGTGAGCTGCCGCAGCCCCCGAGTGCCGGCGCTGACGAATTCGGGAAGGTCGCCCTCCAGGATGGCGGAGACGGCAACCGCGCCCAGGATGACCAGCCCTATGAAGGCAAGGCGCATCCAGTGCTGTGTCCGGATTCTGCCCAGTACCCTCCGCATCATGACGGTGGTCATCCCGAATTGAGCTTATGCGACGCGGATGGAGCCCGTGCCCCTTAACAGTCCTGTTGGCGCCCCTGGGAACTCCCTACAGCGGATCGACGGTCGTTTTGGCTTCCATGATCGTGGCCGTCGCGTCTGCAACGCGCGAACCATCGTCACGGTTCTCGATGAAAGCCGAAACGTAGACGAGGTTGCGCCGGACCCGTTCCACTTTCCCCAAGATCCGCACCGGCTCCCGCAGGCGCAGCGGCCGGCGATAGCTCACCTGCAGCCGCCCCGTCACGCCGGGATGCCCCGCATGCCAGGCCGCCCACCCGACCGCCTCGTCCAGCATTAACGCCATCACCCCACCGTGCACCATCCCGGCCCAGCTCTGGAACCGCTCCGGCACCTCGAACTCGGCGACCGAGCCGTCCGGCCCGGGCGTGAAGCTCAGCCGCAGCCCCTCGAGATTGAGTGGCCCGCACCCGAAGCAATGCCCGTCGAACCGCACCTCCAACTTCGATCAGCCCTGGCAGTTCCACCGGCCGGTGATGTGCTCTGCGCCGTTCTTGCCGGAGGACGCGTTGGTGAGCATCGCATCAACCGAGCCCGACTGCTGGCTGCGGTCGACGATGAAGACGACCTTGTCGGGGGCCAGGTTCAGCCAGGCCTTCGTGTTGTCGAGTGTCTGCAGCTGGACATTGATGTCTGCGTTGTTGTACGTGCCTGGACCGCGGAAGTTGCCGATCAGGAAGGTCACTTGCCACTCCTGCCCGCTGGAGTCGAGAGTGCCGAAAAAGCTGTCCGACCATGTCTCGCCGTTATGGGTGCGCGATCCTGTGCAGGCGCTCTGCTGGGTCGCGGTGTCGGGGACGATGCCGGTCATCTGGCCGGGAACCTCACCTTGAAACGCAAGCGTCTGCGACCAGTTTCCCTGCGCGATCACGGGCGATGGCGACGGCACGGTCTTGACGCTTGTCTGATTGCAGGAGGCCAGGACGAGGAGGGCGACGATGCCCGCAACCCGGAGCATGTGGTCGAATGTTAGCCGTGGCCGCCGGATCGGAGCAGCTGACCCGGGCGATGGAATCGCTCGAGGCGGCTTTTTTGATCGGCGTCGAGGGCGTCACCGAGATCTGGCTGGTCCGCCACGCCGACTGCTACCAGGACCTCACCACCACAGAGGACCCGCCGCTCAGCGCCCTCGGAAGGCAGCAGGCAGCGCGCCTCGCCGAACGGGTCAGGCGAGTCAGGCATGCGGCCGTCTATTCGAGCCCTTACCGCCGCGCCATAGAAACGGCACGTGCGATCACCAGCGACGTCCGGCAAGACAGGAGGCTGGTCGAGATGGAGCTCGAAATCGGCGCAGACGGCACTTTCAACTTCATCGAGGACAACGAAGTAGTGATCTCCAGGATGGGCTCGGTGGTGGACGAAATCGCGACCGAACACAAGGGCCACCGCGTGGTGGTGGTGAGCCACGCCGCAGCGATCCTCGCCTACCTGGCCGACGTGCTCAAACTGGATCCCGGCCGGCTGCGCACGCTCCCGTATTTCACGAGCGTCAGCATCGTGCGCGTCCTGGGCGACCGGCGCGCGGTCAGCACCTTCGGCGACGTGGCGCACCTGGAATGACCGAACGGATCCGCGCCGACCTCGAGCGCGAATGCCGGGCTCGGATGACCAGGCCGAATCTTCTCGTGACCTCGGTCGACCCGATACCCGAAGGCCATTCTGGATTCACCTATTTCGTTTCGACCTTGGACGCGGGCGACGCCGGGCGCTACGTGCTGCGCCTGCCGCCGCCTAACGCACGCATCGCCGGTCCGGCCGACGTCGTGCGCCAGGGCCGCATCATGGCCGCGCTGCATTCGGCCGGCCTGCCCACGCCCGCCATCCCAGCCCAATCGTCTGACCCTGTCGTCGACGGCCGGCCGTTCATCCTGATGGAGGCCGTCGAGGGGACGCGCATCGAGAAAGCCGGCCTCGAGCAGAAGCCCCTCGACATCGCCGGGGCGGCGGTGGACGTCCTCAAGCGCCTCCACGCACTGCCGCCGGCCCAGACCGGCATCGGCGACGAGGACCCGGTCGGCCTGCAGGCCGAGATGATTCGTTGGGCCTGGCTGATGCAGCGGGCTCCGGAAGAGCTGACCACCCGCGCGGGCGAGCTGGGCGGGTCGCTTGCCGCGCAGGTGCCGGTCGAGCGGACCCCGACCCTCGTCCACGGCGACTACCACTACGGAAACATGCTGTTCCGCGGAGCTCAGGTCGTGGCCGTGCTCGACTGGGAGATTGCGCAGATCGGCCAACCCCTCCTCGACCTCGGATGCCTGTGCATCGTCTCGATCCGCCGCCAGTACCAGGGCGCGCCCAACCCGGGCGGGGCTATCGACGTTTCGGTCCAGGACCTGTACCGGCTCTACGGAGTGGACGCGTCGGAGATGCGCTGGTACGCCGCCATGAGCCTGTACAAGTACGCGGCGATCTTCGGCTACAACCTCATGCTCCACCGCCGCGGCAAAAGACCGGACCCCATGTACGAAGGCCTGACGGATACCATCGTCGGCATGATCGACGAGGGCATCGCCCTGCTCGATCGCGGTGTTTAAGGAGGCTCGCCAATGAGCTGGGACTTTTCGACCGAACCCGAGTTCGAAGCCAAGCTCGAATGGATGCGCAAGTTCATGCGGGACGAGGTGTATCCGCTCGAGGTGCTGGAGACCGACGAACAGGGCTTCATGCGGGCCATCCGGCCCCTGCAGGAAGAAGTGAAGCGTGAGAAGCTGTGGGCGACCCACCTGCCCCCGGAGCTGGGCGGGCAGGGCTACGGGCAGGTGAAGCTCGGGTTGATGCACGAGATCGAGGGCGCTTCGATGTGGGGGCCGATCGTGTTCGGCAACCAGGCTCCCGACTCGGGCAACTCGGAGATCCTGGCCCACTTCGGCACAGAAGCGCAGAAGAAGCGCTGGCTCTATCCGCTGCTGGACGGCAAGATTCGCTCGGCCTTCTCCATGACCGAGCCCAACACGGCCGGCTCCGACCCGACGCTGCTGTCGTCGACCGCCAGGCTCGAGGGGGACGAGTGGGTCATCAACGGGCACAAGTGGTTCAGCTCGAACGGCATGATCGCCAACTTCTTGATTGCCATGGTGGTCACCGAGCCCGACGCCGGCCCGTACCAGCGCGCGTCGATGATCATCGTGCCAGGCGACACGCCGGGCCTAAAGAAGATCCGCAACGTGCCCACGATGGGCGGCGGTGACCACTTCGGCTACGGCCACGCGGAGATCGTCTACGACCACGTGCGCGTGCCCAAAGACAACCTGCTCGGCGAGCGCGGCGCCGGCTTTCTCATCGCGCAGGCGCGCCTGGGTCCGGGTCGCATCCACCACTGCATGCGCTGGCTGGGCCAGGCACGTCGCGCGTTCGACATGCTGTGCGAGCGGGCGCTGCAGCGCGAGGCGTTCGGCAAGAAGCTGGCGAGCCACCAATCCGTTCAGAACTGGATCGCCGATTCCGCCGCCGAGATGCAGGCCGCCCGTCTGATGACCCTGCACGCCGCATGGTTGATCGACACGCAGGGCGCCGCTGCCGCGCGCAAGGAGATCTCGCTGATCAAGTTCTTCGGCGCCAGGGTGCTGCATGACGTGATCGACCGCGCGATCCAGGTCAACGGCTCGCTCGGCTACTCATCTGACCTTCCGCTCGAAGAGATGTACCGCCACGCCCGCGCGGCTCGCATCTACGACGGTGCGGACGAAGTGCACCGAGTTTCGGTGGCTCGGCAGGTCCTGGCCGGCTACAAGGTTCCGCAAGGCGAGTTCCCCACCGACCACATACCGACCCGCCGTGAAGCGGCCCGCCGCAAGTTTGCCGATCTGATGGAAGCTGCGACGACCGACACCTGAGTCTGGTCGGAGGTGCCAGGTGCTCCTCCCCACCGCCGGAGGGAGAAGATCAGGCCGGGTGGACCTCCGCCAGGTGGAGTCGATCCCATTGCGAGAAATCGCCGTTGACGTGGATGACCCGCTTCAAACCTGCCTGCTCGAGCAGGCTCGCCGCCATTCCCGCGCGGTATCCGGATGCGCAGTGCACGGCGACGGGCGCGTCGACGGGTATCCCTGCCGCGTGGTGCGGGACGTCGGGCAGATACATGTGCACCGCGCCGGGCGCGTGACCCTCCGCCCACTCGTGATCGTCGCGGGCGTCCACAACCGTCATCACCTCCCCGCTCAGGACCCACGCGGCCATGTCCTCGATGGTCGCGGTCTCGAAATGCGAGGTCGGCCTCGCCGACGCCACCCACGCCTCGAGGCCGCCATCCAGCGCGCCCGCGATACGGTCGAACGCGATGCGGTGAAGCTGAAGCTGGGCCTCGCGCTGCTCTAACGAGGTGCCGCCGACCAGCACGATGGGGCGGTTGCGGGCGATCAACCAGCCCGCCCAGGCGCTGAAGGAATCGCCGCCAACTGGGATCGAGTAGGTGCCGGGGATGTGGGCGCAGTCGTAATCGCGCGCGGACCGGATGTCGATCACCGCGGCGCCCTGTTCCATCGAGCCGGCGACCTGATCGGCTGTCATGGGCGGTGGGGCGGGCGCGGTCCGGCCCAGGAGCGGCGCACCATCGCGGTTGATGGCGGCCATGTCCCGGTAGTACTCCGGGAAGCGGTGCTGGTCGAGGATGCGCGCGAGAAACGGCATGAGCTCGGTGGCCAGGAAGAAAGGGTTGGTCGACCGCTCGCGGCCCAGGGTGGTCTCGTGCCCGCTCACGGCCGCGGTGCCACAGAAGGACCCGCTGCCATGGGTCGGAAATACCGCCAGGTCGTCGGGCAATCCGCGCAGCCGCACCTGCAGCGTCCGGTACGCCTCCAGGGCGAGATGGGTCGCGAGATGCGGGCCGAACAGGTCGGTCCTGGCAATGCCGCCCACCATGACCGCTCCGCCCGAGAACAGCGCGCGAGGGCGGCCCTGCTCCAGCAGCAGGTAGCTCTTGTGGTCCGGCGTGTGGCCGGGCGTGAGCAGCGCGCGCAGACTGAGGCCGCCGAGCGGGACCTCCGCTCCAGGTTCGACCTCGTCGATGTTCGTCCCCACCGCGGCCTCGAGCTCGCGGCGCCCCGACACGAAATCGTTGTGCAGGTGCGTGTCGACGGAATGCGTCAACCGGATGCCGAGCTGCTCGGCGCGGGTCAAGTACCGATCGACGTCCCGCGTGGGGTCGATGACGACACCGGTGCCGCGATCGGCGTCGACGATTAGAAAGCTGGCGTTCCCCAGCTCAGGCGCCGGGAGCACTTCGACGGTGAACATCTGCTACTCACCCTAGCGAAATCGGAGCGGTGGTCAACAGGACCCAGATGGTGATGAGGGTCACCAGGACGGCGGCGCCGTAGAAGACCACCTGCGCGGGCGTGCTCCTGGCCGCGGGGACGCCGAGGTCGACGAGGAGGTAGCGCACCCGGTGCGCGAAGTGGAAGAAGGGCACGGCGATGAGGACGAGCAGGTAGAGCTTGACGATCGGGTTGCCGAGCAGGTTGATCCAGGTGTCGTAATGACGGTCGACCACGTTCACCCAACCGAGCGGACCCAGGATGCCCTGGACCAGGATGTGGACCGGGATCAGCACTGCCGCGATGACGCCGCCCTGGGCGAACATGAACCACCAGAACAGGTGGGCGAGCGCAGGCCTGTGGGCGAGCCGAGAAGCTTCAGTCATCTGCCGAACCAGATCAGCGCGAAGCCGATGAGGATCGAGGCCGCCGCCCACAGGCCGAACTGCGACAGCACGATCAACCTGGAAGGGACCGGGCGGCCGAGGAACTTGACGTGGATGATCACGCCGGCAAGGCTCAGAAACGTGATGCTGTGGTAGAGCGCGAACGCGAGGCAAACCACGCTGAACGCCACGAACAGGGCGGAGCCGTGCGGCGCATACGCGGCCGGGCCGTCACCCGCGCGCTTGATCTCGACCAGGAACCACAGGAGCCACACGGCGAGTGGCAGGGCGGTGAACTCTCGCAGCATGTAGAAGAAGTAGTGGCGCTTGCGGATCCACCAGTTGGCGGGCATCGACCATCGGTAGGTGTTGGAGAGCGCAGGCCGCGCCTCGCCCGCCGGAAGGCTCACTCGCGGTTCCCGTAAGGCAGGACGAACCGCATGGTCGTGTCGAGCTTGGTCTGCTGGATCGCCTTGGCGGGGTCGACGCCCTTGGGGCAGACCACCGAGCATTCACCGACGAAGCTGCACTCCCATACGCCCTCGGACTCCGCGATCACAGGCAGGCGGTCCTTCGAGCCCTGGTCGCGTGAGTCGAGGTTGTAGCGGCGAGCGAGCGCAATCGCGGCCGGTCCGAGAAACTCGTTGTTAAGACCGTAGACGGGGCAGGCCGCGTAGCAGAGCATGCAGTTGATGCACTGGCTGAACTGCTTGAAATCGTCGATCTGGGACGTCGTCTGAACATGCTCGCCTGCGCCCAGCGGGATCTCCTGCTTGCGGACGATCCAGGGTTTGACGGACTTCAGCTTGTCCATGAAGTCCTCCATGTCGATGACGAGGTCGCGCACGATGGGGAAGTTGTTGAGCGGCTGAACGACCACCGGTTGAGGCCAGTAGTCGCGCAGGAAGGCGCTGCACGTCAGCTTCGGCGTCCCATTGATCATCATCCCGCAGCTGCCGCAGATCCCCATGCGGCAGGACCAGCGGTAGCTGAGCGTCCCGTCGACATGCGCCTTGATGTAGTTCAAGGCGTCGAGCACGACCATGCTGTCGTCGCTGAAGGGAATGTCGTAAGACTGCAGACGAGGCTTGTCGTCCTTCTCGGGGTCGAACCGCGTCGCCTGGATGGTGATCCTCTTCGCCAAACCGACCTCCTAGTAAGTGCGCGCCTGCGGCTTGAAGTTGGTGATCCGCACGTCCCGATAGTCAAGCCTCGGGGCAAGCTCGCCCGTGTGGAAGGCGACGGTGTGCTTCAGGTACTTCTCATCGTGCCGGTCGGGGAAGTCGCGCCGCGCATGCGCGCCACGGGACTCCTCGCGGGCAAGCGCCGAATACGCGATCGTGTCGGAGATCTCGAGCATGTAGTCGAGCTCAAGCGCGGCCGTCAGCTCCGTGTTGAACGTGCGGCTCGAGTCCTCGATCTTGATGCTCTGGAATCGCTCTCGCAGGTTGCCGAGGCGCTTGATCAGCGCGTGCAAGCCCTCCTCTGTGCGGAAGACCCCCGCCCCAGCGTCCATCTCGCGCTGCATGGCCTCGCGGATGTCGCCGATCCGCTCTTCCCCACCCTTCTTCTCGAGGTAGGCGCCTTCGACCCGCCGCGCCTCGTCCCACAGCATCGCGTCCACCGGATTCGAGCCGACGCCCCGGGCCGAGCTCGCGTAGTGAGCGGCTGCACGACCGGCCGCCGCGCCGAAGACCAGGCATTCAGACAGCGAGTTCGACCCAAGGCGGTTGCCGCCGTTGAGCCCGACGTTGGCGCATTCTCCCGCCGCGTACAGTCCGAGGATTGCCGTCGCGCCGGAGATGTCCGCGTCGACCCCGCCCATCATGTAGTGCTGCACCGGGCGCACCGGGATGGGCTCGGTCACAATGTCGATGCCGAGAAACTCGCGCCCAAGCTCGCGCATGAACGGCAGCTTTCGGTCGATCACGCTCTCGCCGAGGTGCCGGACGTCGAGGTGCATGTACTTGCCGTGGGGCCCCTCGAAGCCTCTCCCCTCCTCGAACTCGGTGGTCATCGCGCGCGAGATGATGTCGCGCGGCCCGAGCTCCATCTTGTTGGGCACGTAGCGCTTAAGGAAGCGCTCGCCTTCGCTGTTGGTCAGGTACCCGCCCTCGCCGCGCACTGCCTCGGTGATGAGGATGCCGGTGAAAGGAAGGCCCGTAGGGTGGAACTGGACCATCTCCATGTCTTTCAATCCAGCGCCCGAGCGATATGCGAGCGCCATGCCGTCGCCCGTGCAGATGTTGCCATTGGTGGTGAAGGCGTACAAGCGGCCGAGCCCACCGGTGGCAATGATTACCGCCTTGGCGGTGATCGCGTCGAAACGTCCGCTGCGCATGTCGAGCGCGACCACGCCGATGCACCGGCTGTCCTCCACCAGCAGCTTGGTCACGAAGGCTTCGTCGTGTCGCGTGATCTGCCGGTACTTCAGCGAGGTCTGGAAGACCGTGTGCAGCATGTGGAAGCCAGACTTGTCCGCGGCGAAGCAGGTCCGCCACGTCGTCATCCCGCCGAAGGGCCGGGCAGAGATCTTGCCGTCCGGGTCGCGGCTCCACGGGCATCCCCAGTGCTCCATCTGGATGATCTCGATTGGAGCTTCCCTCACAAACGCTTCGACGACGTCCTGGTCGGCGAGGTAGTCCGATCCTTTGATGGTGTCGAAGGCATGCGTCTCGTACGAGTCCTCCGGCCGCAGCACCGCCGCGGCTCCGCCCTCAGCGGACACCGTGTGGCTGCGCATCGGGTAGACCTTGGACACCATTCCGACCTTGACTCGGGGATTGGCCTCCACCGCAGCTATCGCGGCCCTGATGCCGGCGAGCCCCCCGCCCACCACCAGGACGTCGTAGCTCTCGAATTCCACCGCCCGTCAATGCTATCCGCAGCCGCGAATTCGCCGCCCTGTCGCGGAATCTTGCGAGTCGAGGCGTTAGCCTCTGAGCCCGTGACGATCTTGAACACTCCATGGTGGCCGGAGCCGCCGGACCGCTACCCCGGCCGCCTGCCGGAAAAGGCCGACGTGCTCGTGATCGGCGGCGGTATCGCCGGCACGAGCGTTCTGCTGCATCTGGAGCAGCGGCGGATCGACGCCGTGCTGGTAGAACGTGGGCACCTGGCGTCGGGTGCCAGCGGCCGCAACGCCGGCTTCCTGCTCGCCGGCGTGGCCGCGAGCTACGCGGTGGCGGTGCGGACCTACGGACGCGAGAAGGCGCGCCAGGTGTGGGAGATCACCAACGAGAACCACCACCGCATGGTCGAGGCCGCGCGCGGCCAGGAGGTCGGCTATCGCCGGCTCGGCAGCGCGACCCTCGCGTCAAGCGACGAGGAGCGCCAGCAGCTCATCGAATCGGAGCAGCTCCTCCGCGAGGACGGCTTCAAAGCCGGCTGGGACGGCCGCCGCCTCGTCCACCCTCGCGACGGCGAGGTCAACCCTTCGCTGATGGTCGCATCGCTCGCCCGCCAGGCCAACGAAGGCGCGATCCGCGAAGGCGTCGAGGTCACCGAGCTGCGCGCCAGGCGGAATGACGTCGAGGTCCGCTCGGGCGAGAACACCTGTGTCGCGGGCGTGGTCGTCCTCGCCACCAATGCCTACACATCCCTCCTCGTGCCGACCGTCAAGATCCAGCCCACTCGGGCGCAGATGCTCGCGGCGGAACCTCCGAACGGGACTGTGTCCGACATGCCGACCTATTCGCATTTCGGCTACCGGTACTGGCGGCAGCTTTCGACCGGCGAGTTCCTGATCGGCGGCTGGCGTGACACGTCGACGGAATCGGAGCTCACCGCCGCCGCCGAGCCGACGGACGACATCCAGCACCACATCGATGGGGCGCTGCCCGGGCTCGGAGTGACCACGCGCGTGACGCACCGTTGGGCGGGAATCATGGGCTTCACCGAGTCGGGGCTGCCGCTGGCGGGGCCGCTCCACGGGATGCCGAACGTCTACATCTGTGCCGGGTTCAACGGCCACGGCATGGGCTTCGCTTTCATGACGGCGAAACAGGTGGCTGAGTCGATCTGAGTTGTCGGGCGGCTTTGCCGGTTGTCCTTCCCCATCCCCCGCGTCCGGCCGGGTACTTCCCTGCCAGCGGAGAAGAAATTACGGGAGGCTCCGGGACAGGAACTCCAGCCAGTTGACTCCCATGATCCCTTCGACCTGCGTCCGGCTGAAATGGCGGCGCAGGCGCGCCGAGAGCTCTTTCAGCTTCGCCAGGTCGTCGATCGGCGCGTAGCGGGCGTCGAAGCCGCCGTCGAGGTCGGTCCCGATGCCCACGTGCTCCGGACCGCCCGCGGCCCGCGCGTGGTGGACGATGTGCTTCTCGACGTCGTCCAGCGTCGAGCGGCCTGAGAGCCGTAGGTGGTACTGGTAGAAGCTGACCCCGACCACGCCGCCGCGGCGCCCGATCTCGGCCAGCGTCTCGTCGCTCACCTGGCGATCTCCGCGCACGAGCTCCCGGGCGTTGCTGTGAGAGGCCATGATCGGCCCGCGCCAGAGGTCGAAGGCATCCTCCACCGACTCCTGGGCCATGTGGCTCAGGTCCAGGATCACCTGCTTGCGCGCCATCGCCTTGAGGAGCTGCCGGCCGAGGTCGGTCAGGCCGCCGGGCGCCCCGGTGCCGCCGCTGTATCGCGTCCCGCCCCAGGCCGGACCGATGATGCGCACCCCGTAGCCGGTCCAGGCGCCGAGCTGCGCGGGCGACTCGATCGGGTCCGCGCCTTCCATCAGGAGCACGGCTTTGAGCTGTCCCTTTCTCCACCCGCGCCCATATGCGGCGAGCTCGGCCTTGTCCCGGATGAGATCCAGGCCGCACGAGCGGTAGTAGTTGACCTGGGCGACGGCCATGATGTGCGCCTCGTGGGCGTTCTCGTAGACGAACCTGGTGCGCATCGCCCGGCCGGCGCGGGCCGGGGCCGTGTAGATGGTGGCGAAGACCAGCCCGACCCCTGCCCCCACCAGCGACTGGCGGCTGACGAGGTAGCCCTTGGCGGGCGGGGCCAGGAAGCCGCGGCCGTCGGAGACGGCGTTCCAGGCGATGTCGAGGTGGGCGTCGACGATCATCGCGTCAGCGGCGAGGTCGCGCCGGACCGGAACGCAAACATGATCAAGAGAATAACTTGAGATCTAGAGCTGTATCTACTCATAATGAAGTCCTTCACTATGAATTCCCCCAAGTTCAACCCGACCGACCTGACCAAGATCGGCTGGGAGCTGGCGCGCGACGAGGACGGGCTTCTCTACAGCCCGCGTTTTCGCCAGGTCTTCGGCCAGCTCAAGGTGGGGATCGAGGTGGTGGAGGCCCTTTCCGCCCTGCGCTGGGCAGGTCACTCCCTCAGCCTGCTCCAGGACCGCTGGGCCGAAAAGCACGGCCTTAGCGAGGGGCGGCTGGGCGTCCTGTTCCGCCTGTATCGGGGCGGGCCCAGCGCGCTGGGCGACCTGGCACACGACTTTCACACGTCGCCGCGGAATGTAACCGGCCTGGTCGACCATTTGGAGAAGGACGGCCTGGTGGAGAGAGTGCCCGACCCTGACGACCGGCGTTCGGTGCGGGCGCGATTGACCGAAGCGGGTCGAGTGCGCATCGAGGCGATCTGGAAAGAGGGTTTGGAGAATCAATTCGAGGTGGCTCAGGGGATTAGCCAGCAAGACCTGGCCCGGCTGCGCCACCTTTGTCTGCAGCTGGTGGAGAACGCCAGGAAGGAGCTCGGCCGGTGACCACGACCACAGGACTTTCGAGGCGGCGCGTCATCCTGGCGACCGCCGGCACCATGCTGGCGCTGCTGCTGGCCGCCCTCGACCAGACGATCGTCGGCACCGCTATCCCGCGCATCGTGGCCGATCTCAACGGCCTCGACCGTCTGGCGTGGGTGACGACCGCTTACCTGGTGACCTCGACCACCATGACCCCCATCGCAGGAAAGCTCGGCGACCTGTTCGGCCGCAAGCCGTTCCTGCTCGTGGGGATGATCGGCTTCGTCGCCTCGTCCGCCCTGTGCGGCCTGTCGCAGGACATGACGCAGCTGATCGTGTTCCGCGGCATCCAGGGCATTTTCGGAGGCGTCCTCTTCGCCACGGTGTTCACGGTCATCGGCGACCTGTTCCCCCCCGACCAGCGAGGCAAGGCGCAGGGCCTGTTCGGCGCCGTCTTCGGCCTGAGCTCGGTCGTCGGGCCAACGGCCGGCGGATTCATCACCGACCACTGGAGCTGGCGCTGGGTGTTCGAGGTGAACATCCCCGTCGGCATCGTGGCGGTCGCGGTCGTGCTGGCCGGTCTGCCCTACGTCCGCTCCAAGGCCTCGTGGCGCGACATCGACTTCTGGGGCGCGTTGACCCTGGCCGGCGGCGTGGTGCCGATGCTGATCGCGCTTTCCATCACGCGCGACCACGCATGGACGTCCCCGCAGGTGCTGGGCCTGTTGGCCTTCGCCGCAGCGATGCTGGCTGCCTTCGTCTTCGTCGAGTCGCGGGTCGAGCACCCCATCGTGCCCCTGGAGCTGTTCAAGAACCCCACCTTCACGGTGAGCATGATCGTCGGGTTCCTCACCGCGTTCGGGATGTTCGGATCGATTCTCTTCACGCCCCTGGTGTTCCAGGGCGTGCTCGGCATCAGCGCCACGAACTCCGGCGCGCTCATCACACCGATGATGT
>Ga0307373_10007971_pt1 | contig 16295 bp, 17 predicted proteins | sample OX2MG_FD_202534 | JGI IMG/M metagenome (GOLD analysis project Ga0307373, IMG submission 202534) | Soil microbial communities from Risofladan, Vaasa, Finland - OX-2 | ecosystem: Environmental > Terrestrial > Soil > Coastal area > Acid sulfate soil | place: Finland: Risofladan, Vaasa | collected... | reverse complement strand
TTACTTTAGGAGAACCAGACATGACCGTAGACAAATCGGCGACCCCCAGCTTCCCTGCCCGTGCCGCCACGTTCACTGGCCCGGCGGTCGACGTCCACGGCCTCGTCAAGACCTACACCTACCACCAGAAGCCGCCTGGCCTGCTCGGCTCGCTCACCAGTCTGATTCACCGCCAGACGCTGGAACGTCGCGCCGTCGACGGGGTCTCCTTGACGATCGCGCCGGGCGAAGTTATCGGCTTCCTCGGCGCGAACGGCGCTGGCAAGACGACAACCCTCAAACTCCTCTGCGGGCTGCTCAATCCGACCGCCGGCCACGTCGCCGTCCTTGGCCACGTTCCCGCGCGGCGCGAGCCCGCCTTCCTGCGACGCATCTCGCTGGTCATGGGCCAGAAGAGCATGCTGTAGTGGGACGTGCCAGCGATGGAGACGTTGCTGCTTCACAAAGACATGTACGACCTGAGCGACCGCGCGTTCTCGGCAACGGTCGAGGAACTCGCGGCGCTGCTCGACGTCACGCACCTGCTGCGAGTCCAGGTACGGAAGCTGTCGCTGGGTGAGCAGATGAAGCTGGAATTGCTCACCGCCCTGGTCCACCGACCGGACCTGCTCTTTCTCGACGAGCCGACCGTGGGTGAGGAAGAGGTGATCGATCCGCTCGATTCCGGCGCGGTCGAGGAGCGGGACGACGTCCTCGGTCGCGTCGATCAGCAGATTCGCAGCGTGGACGAACACACCCGGCCCGCTGCGACGATGTCGGCCACCATTTCGACGCGCCGCCGCGCAGACGCGGCAGGAGCAACCCGGGCGAGGAGTAGTCAGCGGCCCTCCCGAGCCGAGGACAGTCAAGCGCATAAGTCAGCCCCTCCACAATCCATCGCAATCGCGGGCCTCGCGGACTTGCCTCTTTAAGGAGCAAGACGGTTCAGGTCACGAGGGAAGAGCGCTGCCTCGCGGATGTTCGGCGCCTCGACCAGGCGCGCGACCCAGCGCTCCAGTCCGACCGCAAAGCCCCCGTGCGGTGGCATTCCGTGCTCGAACGCTTCGAGATACCACCTCAGCGGATCCGCGCTCATGCCTCGGCTCGCGAGCGCCGACAGGTAGTCCTCGTGGCGATGGAGACGCTGGCCGCCGGTGACGAGCTCGAGCCCTCGGAACAACAGGTCGAAGCTGTTCGAGTAGGCTGGGCGCCGTGGATCGGGGTGCGTGTAGAATGGGCGCTTGACCATCGGGTAGCCAACGACGAAGAGGAAGTCCGAGCCGTGGGACTTCTGCGCCCACTCGCCCAACCAGCGCTCGTGCTCCGGCGCCAGGTCCGGCTCTCTCCGGGCGTCCTGTCCGGTCTCCTGATAGATCATCTCCAGCGCCTCGGCGAAGTGAATCGACGGTATCTCCGGCGGCACGTCGGGCAGAGTTGCCCCGAGCAGGCTGATCGCGTCGGACGCCTCGTCACGAGCTGCCTCGATCATTCCCCGAATCACCCAGGTCAGCACGTCCATCACCGTCCGATGGTCGTGGATAAATCCCATCTCGACGTCCAGTGAGACGTACTCGTTCAGGTGGCGAGGCGTGTCGTGGGGCTCGGCGCGAAAGACGGGTCCGACTTCGAACACCCGCTCGAAGACGCCGACCATGATCTGTTTGTAGAGCTGCGGACTCTGGGCAAGATAGGCTGACCGCCCGAAGTAGTCGATCGCGAAGACGTTGGCACCGCTCTCGGTCGCCGCGCCGACAATCTTCGGCGTGTGAATCTCCACGAAGTCGAGTCCGCGCAGCGTCTGTCGAAAGCCGGCCGTCGCCGCGGAGGAGATCCGAAACATCGCCCGTTGGCGCGGATGTCGCAGGGCAACCGGGGCGTGGTCGAGAATTGTTGGCAGCTGCGCCTTGATCGACGGGCGGAACAGGTCGAACGGCGGCGGTGCGCTCGCGGCGGAGACTACCTCGACCCGCGGCGCGCGGATCTCAATACCCCCGGGCGCTTGCGGCTCGGCCACGACCAGACCCTCGACGGCCAGGGCCGACTCGTGGTGAAGCTGGGCGAGCCGCTCGACCAGCGCCGGCTCTTCGACGACGACCTGGGCCAGAGCTTTGGCATCCCGAAGGATCAGAAAACTGACGTTGCTCAACCGGCGGAGCCGATGAAGCCAGCCGAGTAACCGGATCCGCTGACCGGTGTGCTGAGCAAGCTCGGTTGTCCAGATGCGTTTCATGGTTACACCTCTGAAGCTACGATGGGCCTCCTCGTCCGTGCGGACGAGGAGGCCCATCGTGGTGCCACCGCACTTCGCCAGCAGTTCACCGGGGAACGTTTCAAAGGTCGGGCCTAGCCTACTCTTCGTCGAATCCCTCGGAATGCATGTCTGGCCTCGGTCGCTCGTTAACGAGAGCGAGCCGTCGGGGCTTACTTGGCCAGCGGCCGTTTTTCCCCACGCTCGGGAGGGTCTTCGCGGGACTCGGAGGCCGCCATCACAGCATCGGCGGCTCTCTGGGCTCCGGTGGGTTCCGCTACTCGTCTCCGTCGTCGGTTTCTATCTTTGAGAATACCAGAGTGATGCCTGACCGTCGAGAACAGGAGACATTTCTATTCGTCCGTCGGCCTGAACTACGCCTGCCGTTAATGGCTCCTCCCACGAGCGTCTTCGAAGGCCGGCGGACAACATCGTATCACGAGGTCTCGGTCACCGTCCTCGGGCACTTCTGGCCGAACGCCGTGCTGCCTGCCACCCCGCGCTTTGACCACGCCAGCATCGAACGCACCCTGGTCGGCACTGAGGTAGAATACACAATCGATCCTCCTCCGGCTTACCCCTGCGATCCGGTGCCCCCGAGCACCAACTGCGGGACGGTCCGACCCTCGAGACCGGTCCAGGTCACCCGTCGGATCGCCTCCCAAGACCTGGGCGTGAGCCTGCATCCCTACGTGGCGTCGCGATCTATCCCCGCGGTCCTTGAAGTCCGCTTGCTGTACGTCGTGAGCTTGCGATTCCTCGGCGGCACCAGTCGAGCCAATTCCTCGTCCTGGCCCAAACTGTTCGACGCAATCACCGCTGAGGCGCTACTGAGCGCGGTGTCGGGAGCGTGCAGTCCGGACCTGTCCGCCGCGATGTGCTCGAACTAACCACGACGGGCGGGACCGGATCTACCCCACGGAAAAGGTTATCCCGCTGCACCGACGCGGGGGGAGCCACGGACATCAGTGACCTCGCGAAGGTGCGCGTGCGGTTCAGCGAGGCCGAAGCGATCCCCGCACTGCGTGCACCCAGCAGGTCACTCTGAAGGGAATCGGCTCAGAATCATCTCGGTGCTCTCAGAATCGACCCCGATCGGGTGTCGTTTGTCGCTGCCCTCCGGCTCATCCGCGACGCCTTGCCCGAACTGGACGCGGCCACGACTGAGGAAGCCCGGTTGCGCCGCTACGCCATTCTGCTGCATGACGTCGCCAAGGAACTGAACCCGCCGCGCCGCTCGCGGTCGTACCCCCGGGTCGTCAATCGCAAAATGTCCGAGTTCAAACTCAAGCGTCCCGCTGTTCACGGGCAGCAACTCCAGGCCACTCCCTTCAGCGAGACCGTCAGGATTTGCTAAAGTGAACCGCATTGACTTTAAAGTCGGAAAGGCAAATCTTCGCTTGTATTTGTTTACCGCGTTCAATATAGCGCGGGGGGGCGTGTCAATAGCTGGCCGCCGCCTTCAGCGCCGCTTCGAGTTCGGCCACGCGTCGTCTCAGGGCGGCGATTTCGGCGACCACGTCTTCGTAACTGAGCTGCACGGCGTCTGCGGTCATAACGCCTCTATTCAACACCGCCTGTCAAGATCCCCTTACCAGCCCGTCTCCTCGCGGAACATGGTAAACAAGTACCGATTACGACTACCCGCATTCCTCGCTTGACGAGAGAAGGTGCTTTTTCGCGGCGCGCTTTGGTAACTTTCCCGCGTAGATGATGGGAAAATCACCCGTTCCCTCACCCAAATCAGTCCACTATGCTCGCCGAAAGACCAGCGGGCTGCCGCCAGGCGGCTGACCACGGGTTTCCCCGATGACACCGCGGCGCCTGCCGGACACCGTGTAACGCCGGACCGTGCCTCTGCCATGCCGAGGAGGTGACGCCGGGACCAAGTCCGGGAAAGCCCACCCCAAGCAGCAGGTCCGAAGGACAACAACGAAGGGAGGGTCACGTTCCGGGCGTGCCCGTGGCCGGCGCTCGGGATCTCTTCAGTTCGACAACGCCCCCCGTCAGGCGCTTTTCAGGTAGTGGATGCTGGAAGCGCTGCATTCTGGCGACAGGCTGAGAGGCAGGCTTTTGTCACGTGGCTCACCTCTCCTGGTTGAGGGTAGATTCATCTGTACACGAAAAAGGAGAATCCGATGAAACGAGCATCACACCTGGTAGCGAAATCGCTAACTACTGTAGTAGTACTGGTCGCCTTGTACCTGCTCAATAATGAAGGGGTCAAGCTAGGACGTGTTCCAGGAGGGGCCGAGATCGAGGGTGGCGGCCTGGGCCGCGATAAGACAATCTAAGCCGGGAATCTGGTGCGTGGTCGTAAGGCGATCGTGGACGTAGGCGTAGAAGCTGACCCCGAGCTTCTTGGTCGTGGCGGTCAGCGTCATGAAGGTGTCCCAGGCTTTGCTCCCTTCCGCCGTCCGGGGCCCAAAGCTGACATCACGTTTGCGCACCCGCTGGCGCGCGCCCAATTCGGCCGGGTTGTTGTGCAAGGGAATCTCCGGATGGGCCAACACCAGCAGCAGCGCCGCCTTCTTGTCGCGGGTCTTGGCGATGCGGTCATCGAGCGCAAAGTAGCCCGTCGTGGGCACAAACACCTCGTCAAACTTTGCCCAGAGGCGGTCCCGCTCGGTGGGGATCGGGTGCTCCCGATAGGCGAGCAAGGCGTCGTAATAGTCCCAAAACGGGTCCAGGAAGTCCGCCAAGAGCTTTTGGAAGGGCGGATAGCAGGGTAAGAGCTTGTTGTAGTGGCGCGCTTCGTGAACCCAGCACAAGGCCAGTTCCTCGGTCAGCCAGGTAAACTGCGGCGCATCGTCGCAGATCAGGAGTTTCACGACGGGGAAACCGACCTCGGCGTGGTAGGCGGCCACCGCCGCCGCGTCCAGCACCCACTTGCGCTGCTGGGGACCCAGGCGGCTCGCGCGCTCGTCCAACACCTGGAGCATGGTCGCCTCGTCCAGCCGCTCCTCCCGGGGCAAGGTTCTGACCTGCTTCTGAGCCACCCCCGACAAGACCCCGGCGAGCAAACGGTCCGCTTCGGCGTTGAGCAGGTACTCGCGCGGTCGCCCGTTACGGAGCACGTCGAGAATGGTCTGGCGGTCCTTGGCGTCGGTGGTGTGGTAACTGGTGTAGAGGGGATTGCAGGTCACCTGACAGAATCGGTTCTGCCCGTTGACCCGGGTGCTGGTCTCATCGAGGTGCTGCCAGGGGCCGCTCGCCAACCCGGCTTGGTGCACCGCTGCCTTCTCGGCGTGGAACACCTCCTGGTCCTTGATCAAGAAGTTCGACACCTGCCCGGCCGAGATGACCACCCCGACGTTGCGATACAACTCCACAATCTTCGGCTCGCTGACGTTGGCGCCAAAGGCGAGGACAATCGTCAGCGCCTTGATCCCGGGTCCGAACTGGCCGTCATAGCCCGCAGGCAACGGCGCCAGGTAGCTCTGGTGTTCGGCGGGCGAGTAGAACGTTTCCTTGTGGAACAGCACGTTGTCGGTGCGCACGACGATATCTTGCACCACGACGTCCTCGTGCCCTTTGAACTGGGCATCGGGGGGCAGGATCGTCCGATCCACGTCCAGGATCTGCTCGCGATCCACCTGAATCAACGCGTTCTTCGGGCCTTTGGCCCACTCCCGCGGCGTGCGCCGCTCTTTCTCGGAGGAATACGTGCCCGACAGCGGCGGCTTGGGGGTGTTGCCCTTGATCGTCGGCGTGCCCTGCTCGCCCTTGAGCCGATTGATCTCGTCGCGCAGCCGCTGGTTCTCTGCCCGTAGCTCGGCGTTTTCCCGCTTGAGTTCCTCGACGAGGTTCAACAGCAGCAGCAAGGCCCGCCGCACCCGCTCGTCCGCGATGCTCGCCAGGTCCAACTCGTCGAGAAGGCTCACGCTACGTCCCGTTCCTGACCGCTACGGGAACAACTATACTCATGCGCAGGCGTCTTGGCTACAAACAAACGGCCAAGCCGCGCCCCGAATTATTGAGGTGATACGGTCGCCTTGGCCTTGAGCTTCGCCGTCCCGTCGTTGGCCTCGGCATCCGCATCGACCACGGTGGTCGTCACCACGACAGACCTGGTCACCGGAACCCCTTCCCCAGGGCAGTTCGTCGTAATCAACCAGAGCCGTGGTGGTGGAAAGGTCAGCATGGTGTTCGGACCAGGGATCCCGCCGCTCGGGCTAGGTAGCCTCCAGCTGTCGGTCACCGGGACCGCCGACCACTGGTCCGTCTACAACTATGACCATATGAGCACGGCCCTCTCCACGATCACCGCCCTGTCGTACTGGACCTACACCGACAACGCAACGACCGCACCCACCCTCCAGATGGAGATCAACCCCGGCAACACGACAGGCACCGACGCGGGGGTGACCTACTCGACGCTGAACTTCGAGCCTTATCTGAATCCCGGTGAGCAGTCGCTAGCTGCGAACACCTGGCAGACCTGGAACGTTTTGTCCGGCAAGGTATGGGGCACCCACCTCACCGGCCCGCCAAATGGCCCTGGGCTCACCTGGTCTAACTTCCTCGCGACCTATCCCAAAGCCACCATCATCGGCGGCTTCGGCGTCAACGTGGGCAGCAGCTGGTCCGCGATGACCGGTGAGGCCGACGCGCTCACCATCGGCACGAGCGCTGGGACGACCACCTACAATTTCGAGCCCAGCGCCGGCAACCGGCCCTTCACCTCCACTGGCTCCGGGACCGAGTCGGCCCTGAGTTCGTCCGGCTGCCAGAACACCTCTCCCTATGACTGCACGGTGGGGTCGACGGGCACGGCGATCAGCTCACACCTGGGCACCGGGCCGTACACGTCCAAGCTCACTGTTCACTGGGGATCCGCCACCTCCAACGGTGCCGGCGGGTACTGCGCCCCGGCGGACGACACTGGCACGCTCACCGCGGCCAACGGTGACACCCTCACCCAGGTCAACTCCGGCACCGTGTGCGAGGTCGGCGCGACCGGCTTGAACGTGCCGCACACCTTCACCGGTAACTTTTACGACACCGGCGGGACGGGGCGTTTCGCGAGCGCGGCAGGCGAAGGAACCGTCACCGGCGGTGACGACGGCGACGGGCTCTCCAACTACAGCGAGACCGGCAACATCAGCTACTGAGTCGGGATAGAGGGACATCGTCATAACCGGATCCGTCCTCAGTGGAGCTGAGGCTTAACACACGGCTCGCGCACGAGCTGGTGGGCAGCGTTCGTAGTCGGTTGCTCGACGACGGCCTGGATAAAGCCGACCATCGCCTGGCTGGGGTTGACGGATCAGGACCTGGTCTGCGGTCAGGAAATCGCTCATCGGGACCTCGCTCGCCGTTCTTCCCTAAGAGAAGGTACCAGATCTCGTCCGACGACGAAGCAACCGGCCGGAAAGTTTGGCCGGCGCGAACACTAGCGCCCGAACGGACTGGCGATTGAGTACTATTAGCGTGATGTGCGCGGACCAGACTGGTCGTCCCTGCAACGTGGCAATACCGATGGAGAAGCTGCCAGCCAGCCTGGCATTCAACGACGAGTCATGGTGCAAGAAGGTGGGTATGGTGCTGTACACCGACCGGCGGTATACCGAGCAGATGTCGACCGCCACTCTGGTCCACGCCCTCGCCAGCGACGAGGTCTTCCACACCGGCGCCCTCTTCCATCCTCTCATGGCGGCGAAGTCCCTGGCCATGCTCTGGATCCACGGCGGTGGCCAGAACTTCTACTATCCGACCTACCTGCGCATCGGTGCTGCCGTGTCCGCGCACGGCTATCCCTTCCTCAGCGCCAATACGCGCGGCCACGATCAAAACAGCAGATGGGACCGCTTCGAAACGTCGGCCCTTGACCTGGCCGCCTGGATCGACCGCCTCGGCGCACTAGGCTACCCACGTGTCGTGCTGGTCGGCCACAGTTTTGGTGGATGGCGGGTGGCCAGCTATCAGGCCGAGCGCCAGGATCCGCGCGTCCGCGGCTTAATCATTGCTTCCACGCCCGTGCGAAAGCGCTTTCCCCAGCAGCCGCACTACCAGGAACGGCTCGAGCTGGCGGAACGGCTGGTCGCGGAGGGACGAGGCGACCAGTATCTGCCGCTGGAGTACCCGCAGACGGCCAGCAGCTTCGTGAGCTTCGCCCGCGCTGGGATGGACCTCTACGGACTGGAGAGTCCGGATCGGCTCCTGGATCGGGTGGGGTGTCCGGTCCTCGCCTGGTTCGGCACCGAGGGAGCGGAGCCGACCATTGGGACCGCGGCGGATCTAGAGCTGGCACGGGCCAACCTGCCGCACGGCTTCCCGTTTGAGGCCCTGCTGCTGGAAGGGGCCGACCACATGTACCGAGGACACGAAGAGGAGGTGGCAGCGACGATTGCCCGCTGGGCGGACCAGCTGCGCTAGATCACCGCCACGCTTCCTGCACCGACACCGGACTTGGGCATGGTCAGGCCCCTCTTCCGCGATGCCGCGCTCGCGCAGACGCACCTGGACTTGTGGGCGCCAGGCGTCGTCGACGGGCATTTGGTGTTCCAGCCGCCGGCAGTCGGGTATCATCACATTGGTACCGCTTTGAGGATGAGTTCCGCGAGTGATTCGGTTTGCCCTTCGGGCATGCGGCTTCAAGCCTTCGCCAGCTTGTCCAGAATGACGCGGACATCTCCCCGCCTGGTCACCGATTTGTAGAACTCAACTGGAGACTGAGCGGATTTCGCGGAGACCGCTGCTGCTCCGCCCTTAGCGCCGGCTCGAGGAACATACCTCCTACTTGATCGCTTAACCGACGTTGATACAGTCTTCACAGTCTCCTCCAGGCGCTCCATGGCTGCTCCTATTGTAGCATAGGCTGCTCTTGCCACCTGTCCAACAAGCCCACGAGCTTGCTGATGTGCCTCTCCCCAGTCAAGTCACCAGCAAGACACCGCGCAGCTTTTATGCCCGCTTGGCACGCTTGACCACCGTAGGGCGAGAGGACATTCCCCGGGTGAGGCCCGCCAGGATCGAGTATCATCCAACCGAGGCATCTCGAGCCGCGACTGGTGCCATGAATGAGACGGCTTTCTTCGATACTCTGATCGAGCCGATGAAAGGATGACTGTCGTGCGCTACGCCGGTGTCCTCTTCGATCTGTTCGGGACGCTCGTCGCCCCCTATCGGACGCGCGAGCACCGGGAAATCATGCGGGTATGCGCAGATCAGTTGGGAATCAGCTTTGACGACTGCTATCGCTTCTCGGGTCAGACGTATGCGCGGCGGATGCGCGGCGACTTCGCCAACATGGCCGACAACTTTGACGCGATCGTCCGGCAGACCGGACGGCAGGCAACACGCGCGGCTCTGGTCAGAGCCGCGCGCAGCTTCGAACAGTTTACCCTCGAAAGTCTCGAGGCGGTCGACGGTGCGCTGGCGCTGCTCGACTGGCTGACCGAACGTGGAATGCGCCTCGGACTGGTGAGCAACTGCGCGCCGGACGTTCCGAAACTATGGAATCGGCTCGCCTTCGCGAAATACTTTGACTATTGCGCGTTCAGTTGCGAGGTAGGCGCGGTGAAGCCGGAGCCGGCGATCTATCGCGCGGCGCTCGAAGCTCTCGGGCTTTCTCCGGCCGAGACGCTTTACGTTGGAGACGGGAGCGACGAAGAGCTATCCGGAGCGGCGGCGTGTGGCGTGCAGCCAGTGCTGGTGATGGCGGACCTGTCGAACACCTACGATGACCGTCGGTCAGATGTGGAGGGATGGATCGGGCCGAGGATTCGTTCCCTGGCGGAGTTACCCACGCTGATCGAAGAAATCGACGGGTGATGGCGCGATCGCCCTTCCCGCCGACTGCGATCTCCGGCCACTCAGTATTGGGCGGGACGCGATCAGCCGGGTGATGCTCCTGCCAAACGTGGCGACCGCGTCTGGCCACGCCGGGGGCGTCAAGACTTAACGAACGACATGGTCATAAAGTACGGAAACCGGTAGCCCTCCGGCAGCAGCGTGTCCAGATGCGGGGCATGGGAATTGTTCACGATGGTCGCCAGATCCACGAGTTTCGTGAGCTGAAAGCGTTGACCCAGGAAGGCATCCAGGTACTCCTGGAGGGTGCGCTGGTAGAAATGCACCTTGATCCCTTCCATCGCCATTCCCCGGTAGGGAAAGGCCGTGCCGGAGTCGAAATAGTCGGGGACGTGCTTGCGAACGACGTAGGAGTACGGGTTGTTCATTGCCACGACCAGCCGCCCGCCGGGCTTGAGCACGGTCGCCAGCGTCGCGATGAACCCCTGATAGTCGGCCACGTCGTTGAGCACCAGGCGGCTCGCGGCAGCGTCGAAATGTCGCTCGTACCCGGCCAGCGACTGGCTCAGATCGGCCACGCGAAAGTCGATCAGCCCGTCTGGGTCCCGCTCGCGGGCGATGTCGATCAGGCGAGCCGAGATGTCGACACCGGTCACCGTCGCGCCAAGGAAGGCCAGGGTCCGCGCGACGTAGCCCTCGCCGCAGCCGGCGTCCAGCACCCGCAGGCCGGCGACATCGCCGAGGAGATCGAGCATGCACGGCAGGGTCCCCAGGGGGTCAGCAGGATTCCCATACTGGGACCGACCGGCATAGGATGCCGCGTATTCGGTCGCGTAGTCGTCGTAGACGTTTGCCTTTGGATTCATCGCTCGCCGCCTCCACGCGTCGCGATCACTGCTTTATCCTAGCCGAAAAGTCCCCGACGGACAATCCCTCCGAAAACTGCGGCGCAGATCCAGCGCATCCCTGCACCGCTCACCCTGGCATCACCGTAGCTAGTGGGTCACTTGTCACGCATTTGGGCATTCAGTTCGGCGTTTCGCCTTTTGAGTCAAGGCATTTTGGATAACAGACATGTGTCAACTGACCCACTAGAGTGCTGTACAATGGTGTCGCCATTCGTCAGTGGGAATCAGGCGTGGGAGTCGCGCACGATGTTCGCGCATTTTCCACGCGATGGAGACTGTCCCCTGACTGTGTACAAGAGGAATGAGAGGAGATTGCGCCATGCCAGGCCTCAATTCGAGTGACCAACCGGTCGAGACCAGGGACATCACCCGGCCCGATCCGTCGCTGATCGAAGCCCTGCGGGGCATCGGGAGCGCGACGGCCACTGGTGAGCTGAAGCGCCTCGGCATTCGCAGCGCCTTCATGCAAGGGCCGGTCTGCATGACGCCCGGCGCGTCGATCGTCGGGCCCGCGCTCACGCTGCAATTCATGCCCAAGCGCGAAGATCTGTACCCGGACGCGGAGTACGTCGACCCGGAGCGCCAGCTCCATCGCCACGTCCTCTATCACGCGCAGGCGGGCGACGTCGTGGTAGTCGACGCGCGTGGCGATCTGACCAGCGGTGTCTTCGGCGAGATGATGATGACGTACTTCCGTGGCCGCGGCGGTCTGGGCGTCGTGATCGACGGCTGCATCCGCGACTCGGCCCAGATCAAGAAGCTGGGACTGGGCCTGTGGCTGCGCGGGGTGACGCCGAACTTCCACACCCAGACCAGCATCTTTCCGTTCGCCTTCAACGTCCCGGTCGCCTGCGGTGGGGTCACCGTCGTGCCCGGCGACATTATCATCGCCGACGACGACGGGGCGGTCGTCGTGCCGATCGCCCTGGCGCCGCAGCTTGCCACGAAGGCGGGCGCGCACGTCGAGTGGGAAGAGTTCAGCCGGCTGAAGCTGTCCGAAGGTGGCGACCTCCGCCGATACTATCCTCTCAACGACGAGGCCCGTGCCGAATACGAGGCCTGGCGGCGCAATCAGACACGCTAGTGTCATCTCAGGGAGGTATTCGGGAATGGTTGGGTGAAAACTGGCCCAGTGGGCCCGTTTTCACCCAACCATAAGGCTCACGAATACTACCAGCTCGACCTGGCGATCGGTCGAACCGAAGGCAACCGTCACCTCGCCGCGGTCCTGGCCGGCGCGCTCGAACGCTGGGAAGAAAAACCAGGGTTGGCAAGATGAACGAACAGCGTGCCTGGCAGGTCCTCTTGATTGGCGGAGCGAGTGGGGTCGGCAAGACGAGCATGAGCTACAGATTGGCGCATCGTGATGGAATCGGCATCACCGAGATCGACGACTTCCAGGTCGTCCTCGAAGGCATGACCAGGCCGGAGGACCAGCCGGTCTTGCACTTCTGGCGCGCCCATCCCGACGAGTGGCAGCGGCTGGACGACGAGCAGCGGCTCGCGTTCGCCATCCGCTATGCCCGGGTGATGGCCAAGGCGCTCGAGCTGATGATCGCCAACCACCTCGAAAGCCGCACGCCGATTGTCCTGGAGGGTGATTTCCTCCTGCCGTCGCTGGCCGTCCAGAGGACCGACGCGGGCATTCCCGCCACGCAGCAGGTCCGGGCGGTCTTCCTGTACGAGGACGAGGAGCAGATCCGTCTTAACTACCTCGCCCGAGAGGGAGAGCAACAGCCGGAGCGAGCGCGAGCGAGCTGGTGCTATAGCGAGTGGCTGCGCCAGGAAGCCGAGCGCCTCGGCGTCCCCACGATCCCCGCCCGGCCGTGGGAGACCGTGTTGGAGCGGGCCAACACCGCCGTCCACTTGCCCGGCGCTCCGGAGCGTCCGGGGCGGGTTTGAGGGCCATCACATCAGTCGGCACTCGACCACGAAGCGGCCCGACGGTTGCCGCCCAACAGCTTGGACTTCGAGCCCGGCCTGGTGAGCGAGATCGCGGAACTCCGCCAGCGTCCGGTTCTTGCCCCCGACCAGCACCGTCTCCGGCGACAGCCCGCTGGTCTCGTCGTCCGAGGACACGCCACCGACGACCACGATGCGGCCGGTAGGAGCCGCGGCCTCAGCGCAGCGGCTCAAGATCGCCGTTGCTTCCCGATCGGGCCAGTCGTTCAGCACGCGGCTCAGCAGATAGAGGTCGGCGCCGACTGGCAGCGGGTCGAAGAAGCTCTGCCCCACGGGCGTGACGCGCTCGGCGACACCGGCAGCCTGGAAAACCTCATCGGAGCGAGCCACCGTCCTGTGGAGATCGACCAACGTGCCCCGCACCGCGGGTCGGGCGCGAAGGATCTCGGCGAGCATCGCTCCTGTCCCGCCGCCGACGTCGACCACCGTCCGCACGGACTCCCAGTCCCCGTCGACCAGCACCTCCGGATCGGGAGTGCCGTGTCCAGCCGGCCCCATGAGCGCGTCGAAGCTCGCGGCGATCTCCGGCTGGGCGTCCAGGTCCTCCCAGAAAGGACGGCCGAAGATCTCGTGGTAGGCCGGCCGGCCGGTCCTCACGGCGCTGAGCAAGCTGCCCCACGCGTACGCCACGCGACCGCCGATGCCGTCGAGATCGAGGCCGAGACGCGTTGACGGGTCCAGCAGCGCATCGGCCGGCTGGTTGAGGACGAATCGTCCAGGCGAGGGTTCCTCGAACACGCCGCTGCCGACGAGGTGCCTCAACACCCGGTGGAGGGTATCCGCGTCGGCGCCTGACGCCGCGGCCAGGTCGTCGATCCGGGTGATCCCGGCGGCGAGGTGGTCGGCGATCCGGAGTGTCGCAACCACGCGAACGCACCAGGGAGTGCAGAGGTCGCTCAGCGCCCAGAGGTCCACGTCGTCCGATCGTGGCATGCACGCACCTCCGTCTGCGATCGCGAAATCGTCGACCGCCTGAGCCGTTCACCGGTGCCCCGGCAGCGGCAGAGCCGCCAATGCCGCCCGCACCGTGCGATGACCTTCGATCTCCAACGCGAGCAGGATGCGAGCATGATACTATAACCCGGCCTGGGCTGGCTGGTGGTGGAACGAGGCCGACCACCTGCTCGGTCCGGTCCACACGCGCGTGGCGCGGCGAGGCAAGCCGCGGGAACCACTACCACGACGCCTGGAGTTAAGATCAGGAGGATTGGCGCTCATTGCGTGAGCAAGCGTCTCGTGGTCTTGCGTGAGCATTGCGCCTCGCGCAAGACCACGAGACTCTTGCTGGTTCACTTAGCGGGCCTTCCCGGCTGGCTGCGTGCCCCTTCGATCAGGGCCTTCTTCACGTCCGCTGTCGAGCCTCCGGTCACCTCGATCACGGTCGCCCCCGGCGGGGGCACGTAGGCGAAGGTTGCATCCGAGAGCGGGAGGTTGTACTCCACCTGGGTCACCTCCGAGTGGTCGAAGGCGACGCCCTCGCGGTTGCTCACGTCCGTCCGCAGTGGCAGGAAGGTTCGCGCGTCCACCCACACCGTCACCTGGGCAACGCTCGTGTCGGCAGTCGTCGCCCCGCCGACCGACGTCGGGCCTCCCTTCGCGACCTTCGGCCCTTCACCCGCGCCAGAGCCATCGGCGCAGCCGGTCGGCCTGGGGTGAAGAACGATCACGACGGTCGCGCGACCCGCGACCGTCGCCACTCCCTGCTGCTCCGGCGTCATGCAGCGCTTATCGCTGCTGTACTGTTGCAGCACGTCGGCGAGGCTCGTGGTCTTGGTGGAGTCGTTCAGGTTACCCTGGCGTACGTCCGTCGCATGCACGATCCGGGACTGCCCACTCTCGGTCGAGACGATCCAGGTCTGAGTGCCATCGACGATGACCTTCCCACTCGAGAGGATCGCTCCCTGGGCGTCCTCGATCTGCTGGTCGGTTCGCTGGTGGTCCTTTCCACCGTACCAGACCTCCGTGTCGATCGTTTGATTCCCCTTCCCGAGAAGGTGTCGGGTCATCCGCAGGTGATACGATGTCACCGCCAGGGGCGCATCGGTGGTCGCGGCCTCGGCACGATCGAGGATCGCCTGGGCGCTGACTGGTTGCGCTTGGTTCCCGAGCGGCGAGACCTCCCCGATGGCCAGGGCGAGAGCCGCGGCCGCCGCGACGCCGACGATCGTTCGCCGTCTCCAGGCTCGCCGCCGGGGCGCGGGCTCCAGGCTGATTCGTCGCGGTGGCTGTTCGGCTGCGATCCGCGTACTGATGCTCGGCCAGAGATCCAGGTCGTCCGGGACGGCGTGTCCGGCAATCTGGTGCAGGAGCTCGGTCTTGCGTGGTTCGTTCACCTGTCCTCTCCTATTCAATCGTTGCGGGGGCGCAGAAGGATGCGGAGTCGTTCGCGCGCCGCGTGCAAACGCCACTTGACCGCGCTGGGTGCGCAATCGAGCGCGTGAGCCATCTCGGCCTCGCTCAGGCCAAGGAAGTAGCGCGCAACCACCGCGGCGCGCTGGAGGGGCGTTAGTTGACGGAGCGCCGCCCAGACCTCGTCGGCGGTCTCGGCCCGTTCCCAGATTGCCTCGGGACCCGGCTGGCGGTCGGCGAACGACCGTAAGACCGGCTCTGCTTCGGGTTCGGCGGCTTCCTCGAGCGACACAAGCCGCTCGCGCGTCGCCGCGGCCTTGATCGCGTCGTGAAGCACGCTCCGGAGGAACCAGGGACCGAAAGGGCGATCGAGGTCGAACTGGTCGATTCGCTCGTAGGCCTTGACGAACGCAGCTTGCACGACGTCCTGGGCGAGCGATGAGTCGCGGGTGATCAGGTAGGCTGTCCGCACCGCGCGCACCTGGTACTGACGCACCAGAGACTCCAGCCCGCCGATGTCACCACGCCGCAGCCGCTCGATCGTCCGATGTTCCTCCATTGGTGTCGTCCCTCCCGAGCTACCTTGCCAGGTCTCGAGGAGCGTGCGTGGCGTGGATCGGTTGGTGGCAGGGTTGCTCTGTGCCGCTCTGCCACCACCTGACCCATGTCACAGACCCTCCACCATGTATTATCCGCGAGGGGCGAAAAAGGATAGGGCTAAGAAATTATCTCAAAACAGGTGTTTGAGCGCCCTGTGGGCGCTCAAACACCTGTTTTGAGATAATTTCTAAATCGCCAAGCGACCAACTCCTGGGGATCCTCCAGCGTGGGCCCTTGCACGGCGACGACCTGCACCGCGTCGTGCGCGCCCACGGCGAGCTCTACGCGGACTTGAAGCACTCCAACGTCTACGATCTGCGCGATCGGCTCGCCCAGGGTGGCTTTGTCGCGATCTACGCGGAAGGCAGGACGCGGCGCCGGCGCGGCGAACGCCTGGTGTGCGCCCTGACCGATCCGGGGAGAGCGCGCTTTGGCGAGCTGCTGCGGACGATCTGCCGCACCTTCGAGCCGACGCACCGCGGTGCTGGGTTTTC
>Ga0307373_10007970_pt1 | contig 16296 bp, 16 predicted proteins | sample OX2MG_FD_202534 | JGI IMG/M metagenome (GOLD analysis project Ga0307373, IMG submission 202534) | Soil microbial communities from Risofladan, Vaasa, Finland - OX-2 | ecosystem: Environmental > Terrestrial > Soil > Coastal area > Acid sulfate soil | place: Finland: Risofladan, Vaasa | collected... | reverse complement strand
GTTGTGAATCGTGATCGCGAATTTCACCGCCGCCAGCGCCTGTCAGCGTCGCCACGACCGGCGCAACTTGTCAATAAAGCCACAGCCTGTTGACACAGCTCGTGCACGCACTTCACGTCTTGCGTTCGACGACCACTTGCGTGCCGTTGCGCGGGGTGTGCGTGATGATCCGGATCTGAACTTCCTCGAGCTCCGGTGAGGCCGCGCGCAGTTCGGTGCGCTCGAGGATCCGGCGCAGGATCAGCCGCGCCTCGGTCGCCGCGAAGGCGGCGCCGATGCAGCGTCGTGTGCCGCCGCCGAACGGGATCCAGGTGTACGTGTCGGGCCCGTCCGCGGTCAGGAAGCGCTCGGGGCGGAATGTCTCGGGATCCGGGTAGAGATCGGCGCGGCGGTGGATGACGCGGATCCAGGGATTGATTTCGATGCCCTCGGGGATCACCCAATCTCCGAGCGTGAACGGGGCGCCGCGGACGACGCGGCCGACGAGCCCGATCACCGGCCGCATGCGCAGCGCCTCCTTGAAGAGCGCGTCGAGGTAGGCGTCGTCGCCCTGCTTGGCGCGGTCGTGGACCGTGGGCGTATGGAGCATCAGATCGAGCGCCCAGGACATCCCGGTTGCGGTCGTCTCGTGGCCGGCCACCAGCAGCGTCAGCAGCTCGTCGCGCACCTCGACGCCGCTGAGTCGCTCGCCCGCTTCATCACGGGCCACGAGCAGCGTCGAGAAGACGTCCTCGCGTCGGCTCAGCTCATCTTCTGACAGCGCGCGGCGGCGCGCGATCTCGGCGTAGACAAGATCGTCGACGGCGCGCCTGCGCGCCACGAACGCCTGCGCGCGTCGACCGCGGCTGACTCCCGCGCGCTGGAGCCCGGCGTCCAGCAGCGCCCGCAGCGAGCGCGGCTGCCCGATCGGGTCGATGTAGGCGCGCAGCGCGGTCATCAGCTCCACCGACTCGTCCGGCGCGAACCCGAACACGACGGACGCGATCACGCGCAAGGTCAGGCTCCGCATGCTAGGCATCACCGCGAAGGGCTCGCCCACCGGCCAGGAGTCGATCTCGGCGTCGGTCGCCTCGACGATCGCCTGCTCGTAGAGCTGCAGAACCTTGCCGTGGAACGGCGGCAGCATCAGCCGCCGGTGGCGCAGGTGCTCGCTGCCGTCGAGCACGAGCACCGAGCGCTGGCCGAGCAGCGGTCCTAGCAGCGAGTTCGCCTCGCCGGCGTGCAGTTGATCGTGCCGACCTTGGAAGATCTGCCGGGTCAGGCCGGGGTCGAAGACGGCGACGGTCGGGTTTGGCTGGTACAGCGTGCGCAGCGTCGCGGCGTCGCCGTAGCGACGGTGCAGCCATTCAAGAAACGGCAGCCCGAGCAGCGTCAGCAGCGCCGTCTGGACCAGGCGGGGCAGCGGCGGCCCCGGCGGCATCCGGGTCGGCGGCGCGACCTCGGGCGAGTCGGTGATCGCGGGTGCGCCGGTTGTGGTCACGTTCAGTACTCGATCGGGTGGGCGAGCCTGACCGGCGCGCCCGGTGACGGCGGCGTCTGTGCCTCGTGCGTCTCGGGCCCGAGGTGCCGCGACATCCACATCACATCACGCCAGTCGCCCGCCTTCCAGCCGACGCGCCTATAGACGCCGACCTCATCGAACCCCAGTGATGCATGCAGTGCGACGCTCGCCGGGTTAGGGATCGCGATACCGGCAAGGACGATCCGATACCCCTGTTTCTCGAGCAGCGCGAAGAGTGGCTCGTAGAGCGCACGACCCAGGCCCCGGCCGCGGTGGCGCTCGCCCAGGTAGACGCTCGCCTCCGCGGTCCAGCGGTACGCCGGACGCTCGCGATGCGCGCCCGCGTAGGCGAACCCTGCGATCTCACCGCCGTCTTCGGCGACCAGGAACGCGTGCGTGCGGTTGGTGCGTTCGATGCGGCGCTCGAACCCGGGCAGCGTCGGCGCATGGTCCTCGAAGCTGGCGGCCGACTCGTCGGCGAACGGGCCGTAGATCGCCAGGCAGCCGGCTGCATCCTTAATCGGGTCGGCGTGGCGGATCAGCATCGAAGCGGGAATCTAACCAACCCGGCAGGGCGGGGCGGGGGGCCAGCGGGCCCACCCGCCCCGGGCCAGCGGCTCACCCGCCCCGGGTCAACGCGCGTGGGTAAAGTCGCGCACACGATGACGCGCGAGTACGACATCGCCCTGTTCGGCGCGACCGGGTTCGCCGGCGAGCTGACCGCCGACTACCTGGCGCAGCACGCGCCGGCGGAGGCGCGGATCGCGATCGCGGGGCGCAATGCCGCCAAGCTCCAGGCGTTGAAGGCGCGGCTCGGGCGGCCCGAACTCGGCGTGCTCGTCGCCGACGTGGAGGACGCGGCGTCGATCACGGCGCTGGCGCAGGCCGCACGCGTGGTGATCTCGACGGTCGGCCCGTACCTGCAATACGGTGAGCCGCTCGTTGCCGCGTGCGCGGCGGCCGGCACCGATTACGTCGACCTGACGGGCGAGCCCGAGTTCGTCGACCGGATGTACCTGCGCTACCACGCGGTCGCGAAGGAGAGCGGGGCGCGGCTCGTGCACTCGTGTGGGTTCGACTCGATTCCGTATGACCTCGGGGCGCTGTTCACGGTCTCGCACCTCCCTGACGATGTGCCGATCGCGCTGCGTGGGTTCGGCATGGCGCACGGGTCGATCTCGGGCGGCACCTTCCATTCGGCGGTCCTCGTCATGGGACGCCTGAAGGAGGCCGGGCGAGTCTCGCGCCAGCGCCGATCGGTCGAGCGTCACGCCGAGGACGGGCGCGTCGCCGATGGGCGCACCGTGCGCGGGGTCGCGGGACGGCCGCACAGCGAGCCGCTCGTGGGTGGGTGGGTGGTGCCGGCGCCGACGATCGATCCACAGCACGTGCTGCGCAGCGCGCGGCTGGATCCGGCATACGGGCCCGACTTCACGTACTCGCACTACCTCGTGACCAAGCGGTTGGGCGCGACGGTCGGGCTCGTGGCCGGCATCGGGACGGTCGCGACGCTGGCCCAGCTCGGGCCGACGCGTCGCGTGCTGCTGAAGCTGAAGGCGCCGGGGACCGGGCCTTCCGCAGAGCGACGGGCGAAGTCGTTCTTCAAGGTACGGCTCGTCGCCGATTACGGCTCCGGGGAGCGTCTCATCACCGAGGTGCGCGGCGGCGACCCGGGCTACGGCGAGACCGCCAAGATGCTCGCGGAGTCCGCGCTGGCGCTCGCGTTCGACGAGGGCCTGCCCGAGCGGGGTGGGGGGCAGTGGACGCCGGCGCTCACGCTCGGGCAGCCGCTGATCGACCGTCTCGTGCGGGCCGGGATCGAGTTCACGGTCGTCGAGCCCACCGCGGCCGAGTAATTACTTCAGCTCGGATGAGGTCTTGCCGAGCAGCTGTCGCGCGATCACCAGCTGCTGGATCTGCTGAGTGCCCTCGAAGATGTCGAGGATCTTCGCGTCGCGCGCCCATTTCTCGAGGAGCTCGTCCTCGCCGTAGCCGAGCGTCCCGCACAGGGCAACGCAACTCAGCGTGACGTCGGTCGCGACGCGCGCGGCCTTCGCCTTCGCGATCGACGCGGCGACGGTGTTCGGCATCCGGTTGTCGGCCATCCAGGCCGCCTTGAGCGCGAGCAGTCGTCCCGCCTCCCAGTCCGCCTCGAGCCGGAGGAACTCGGCCACGGCGGCGCTCTGCGCCGCGGGCGGGCGGTCGTAGGAGATCTCGACGCCAGCCTCGGCGAGCAGCTCACGCGCGCGGTCGAGCGCCGCCCGCGCGACCCCGACGGCCATCCCCGCGATCATCGGCCGCGTGTTGTCGAAGGTCTGCATGACGCCGGCGAAGCCCTCACGCGAGGTCGCGATCTCCGGCGAGCCGAGCAGGTTCTCCTTCGGCACACGGCAGTTGTCGAGGACGAAGTTGGCGGTGTCCGACGCACGGATCCCGAGCTTGTGCTCAAGCCGGTCGAGCTTCAGCCCCGGGTTGTCGCGCTCGACCACGAACGACTTGATCGCGCCGCGACCGACCGAGCGGTCGAGCGTGGCCCAGACCACGATCAGGTCGGCGCGATCACCGGAGGTGACGAAGATCTTCTCGCCGTTGAGTACGTACTCGTCGCCGTCCAGCACCGCTGTCGTGCGGATGGCGGCCGAGTCCGACCCCGCGCCGGGCTCGGTGATCGCCATCGCCGCCCACTTGCCGCCGAACCGCTCCAGCTGCTCCGGCGTCGCCACCGCCATGATCGCCGCCTGACCGAGCCCCTGCCGCGGCATCGTCAGCATCAGGCCGGTGTCGCCCCAGCACATCTCGATCACGCCAACGAGACTCGCCAGGCTCCGGCCGTTGACATTGCCGTCGGCGGCATGCTTCGCCGCCGACGTCTCCGCAGGCGTGCTGGTGTCGTATCCCGCCTGCGCCGCGTTCGCCTGCGCGATCAGCTCGGCGAGCGTGTCGAGTTCGACAGGGTAGGTGTGCTCGGCGCGATCGTATTTGCGCGAGATCGGCCGCAGCACATGCTCGGCCGCCATGTGCGCCTGGCCCGCCAGCGTCTCGAGCTTCTTTGGGATTTCGAGGTTGATCATCGTCCGATCACAGCGCGAGCGCGCCCTCCAGCATCCCCGCTGCACGCAGGTCGCGGAACCAGCGCTCGACGGGGTGCTCCTTCGTGTAGCCGTGGCCGCCGAGAAGCTGTACGCCGTCGGAGCCGATCTGCATTGCGTGACGCGCGGCAAGCACCCGTGCGAGTGCGGCCTCGCGAACGAAGTCACGCCCCGTCTCGGCGAGCCCGGCGGCACGGTGGGTGACGAGCCGCAGCCCATCGAGCTCGATTGCGATGTTGGCGACCATGAACGCGACCGACTGGCGCGTTGCGATCGGTTCGCCGAACGCGACGCGCTCGTTCACGTATGCGCTCACATAGTCGAGCACCGCCTGGCCCGTGCCGACCGCGAGTGCGCACCAGCCGATCCGGCCCAGCGCTACAAGCTCACGGTAAACCTGAGGGTCAGAGTCGGCGAGCAACGCGCTCGCCGGCAACACCACGTTTTCGAAGCTGACCCTGCCTGTGGCGGCGGCGCGGATTCCCATCGCCGGCTGGGACTCGGCCGTCACACCGTCGGTGCCGCCCTCGACCAGGAACAGTGCGGGCGTTCCGTCGAGCTCGGCTGCGACGACGAGCAGCTCAGCCCCGGCGGCGCGGGGAACGAGCGCCTTGACACCGTCGAGCTGGAAGTCACCGGCTGGTGTCCGGGTCGCGCGCGTCTGCAGTGCAAATGGGTCGAACAGGACTCGCGGTTCCGCGATCGCGATCGCGGCGGCGGGCGGGGCGTCGCCGACGAAGGCCGGCATATGGGCGGCCTGCTGGTCGGCGTCCCCCCACAATCCAAGGACGGTGGCGACACCGGCCGGCGCCAGGCACGCGAGCGCGACGCCCATGTCCCCTTCGGCGAGCGCCTCGGCGATCAGCGCCGCGGTCACGGTCGCTCGGTGCTCGAGTACACCGCCGAGCGCTTCGGGCACACCGATCGTCGTCAGGCCGAGCTCGGCGGCGGTCGCGAGCAGCTCGGGTGGCGTCCGGCACCCGGCGTCGGCGGCGAGGGCCGTCGGCCGCACCCGGTTCAGCGCGAAGTCGCGCACCGCGTCGACCAGCATCCGCTGTTCGTCGGTGGGGGTGAGGTCGAAGGCCGCACCGGGCACGGCGGTCGTCTGACGGGACGGACCCGAAAGGTGTGTCTCGGCGGACATACGCCGAGATTATGTTGGTCTTACTCGGCGCACGTCATGCTCGCTTGCAAATGCGCGTATTGGTGGTCGAAGATGAGCGCCGGTTGGCGGATGCGATCGCTCGCGGCCTCCGGCGTGAGGGCATGGCGGTCGACCTGGCCGGAGACGGCTCCGACGCGCTCGTGAAGTCGCGCGTCGTTCGTTATGACGTGCTCGTGTTGGACCGCGATCTTCCCGAGGTCCACGGCGACGACGTCTGCCGGGTCGTTCGCGCCGAGCGTCCTGAGACGGCCTGCCGGTTCTTATGAACCTCTGCGATAGCCACGACACGATGGGATGCATGGGTAGGAACCCAATCGACAGTTTCGACAGGAGAGCCTGAGAGTCATGACCCGCCTCATGAAAAGCATGCCGGTGATAGCGGGCGCGATCGCGGGAGCGATCGTCGCGCTGTTGATCACAAGCGGCGGCACGACCAGGACGGTGACCGACACGATCGTCTCCCAGAGCTCCGCGGCGGTTCCGGCCTCGACCAGCAAGACGAGTGGTGGCCTTTCCGTCAACCAGATCTACAAGAAGGACAGCCCAGGGGTGGTCGACATCACCACCACATCGGTCCAGCAGGGCAGCAACAACGGTTTCTTCAGTCAGCCCTCACAGAAGACTGAGAGTGAGGGCGCCGGCGTCGTGTTCGACAAGCAGGGCGACATCGTCACCGATGAGCACGTCGTCGCAGGCGCCTCGACCGTGACCGTTCACTTCCAGGACGGCGTCTCAAAGCTCGCCACGGTCCTGGGTACAGACCCGTCGACCGACATGGCCGTCATCAAGGTCAACGTGAGCGCGTCCGAACTGCACCCGATCCCGTTCGCCAACTCGAACGGGGCACAGGTCGGCGATCCGGTCGTCGCGATCGGCAGCCCGTTCGGTCTGCCCGGCACGACCACGGCCGGCATCGTCAGCGCCGTCGGGCGCAGCATCACGGCGCCGAACAACTACACGATCCCCGGCGCGATCCAGACCGACGCGGCCATCAACCCGGGCAACTCGGGCGGCCCGCTGCTGGACGCCGCAGGCGCAGTGCTGGGCCTCAACGATCAGATTCAGACCAACTCGGGGGACAGCGCCGGCGTCGGCTTCGCAACTCCGTCCAACGCCGACGTACAGGTCGCGAACACGATCATCGGCGGCAAGACGGTCGAGCACCCCTACGTTGGCGTGTGCCTCAACGACTCGACCGGCGGCGGCGCCGAGATCGCGAAGCGCAACGGCAGTGCCTGCGCGACCGGGCCTGTGGTGGCCGGCTCGCCGGCCGCCAAGGCGGGCCTCGTGCCGGGTGACACGATCACCAAGATCAACGGCCGGACGATCGCCAACAGCGACGGCTTCATCTCAGTGATCAGCACCTACAAGCCCGGCCAGACGGTCACGCTGACTGTGCGCGAGCCCGACCACAAGGTCGCGTCGGTCAAGGTCACGCTGGGCAATCGCCCGGCCACGGCCCCGACCGCCGGCTGAGCCGGCCACTAGCCCAGAGTCTGCGCAGCGGCCGCGTTGGCCAGCGTCCGCTCGCGCAGCTCGCGGTGAGCTGAGCGCGTGCGCCCGCTGCGCCGCTGCCAGGTGCCGTCGGCGCTGAGTGTCCACGCGTTCGTGTCGTCGGCGAAGCAGCGGTCCAGCGTGTCGTTCAACTCGGCCTGAAGCTCGGGCTTCTCGATCGGAACCATCAGCTCGACGCGGCTGTCGAGGTTGCGGGGCATCAGGTCGGCGGAGCCTATGTACATCGCCCGCTCGTCCCCGTATTCGAACGCGAAGATGCGCGAGTGCTCGAGAAAGCGTCCGACGAGCGAGACGACGCTGATCGTCTCGCTGACCCCGGGAACGCCCGGGGTCAGGCAGCAGATCCCGCGTACGTTGAGGTCGATCGGCACCCCCACCTGGGATGCTCGGTAGAGCGCCTCGATGCAGCCCTGGTCGACGAGCGAGTTCATCTTCATGCGGATGCGGGCGTGCTTGCCGTCAACCCGTGCCAGGGCCGTTCGCTCGATCAGCTCGAGCAGCGGCTCGCGCATCGCGTCGGGCGCGACCAGGACCTTGCGCTCACGGCGTGGGTGCGCGTATCCGGTCAGCGCGTTGAACAGGTTGGCCACCTCCTGTCCGATCTCGCGGCTGGTGGTGAACAGCCCGAAGTCCTCATACAGCCTGGCGTTCTTGGCGTGGAAGTTGCCGGTCCCGATCATCACGTAATGGCGGACCTCGTTGTGCTCGCGGCGCACGATGAGGATCGTCTTGGCGTGTGTCTTCAGGCCGGGGATGCCGTGCACGACGTGCGCGCCGGCTTCCTCGAGCTCGCGCGACCGGCGGATGTTCTGGCGCTCGTCGAAGCGGGCCGTCAGCTCCACCATGCAGACCGCCTGCTTGCCGTTCTCGGCGGCCGTGATCAGGGCTGGCACCAGCGCCGAATCGTCGGAGGTGCGGTACACCGTGATCTTGATCGCCAACACGTTCGGGTCCACGGCCGCCTGCAGCACAAGCCGCTCGACGCTGGTGGCGAACGACTGGTACGGGTAGTGGACGAGGAACTCTCCCTCACGCATCTGGGCGAAGATGTCCGGTTCGTCGCCCGTGTCCTCGGGCCGCGGGCGCAGCGCCGGATGCGTGAGCGGCGTCCACTGACTCTGCCGCAGGTCGGAGTGGCCTTCGATGCCGACGATCTGCCACAGGTCTGAGAGGTCGAGCATGCCGGGCTGGTCGTAGATCTGGTTATCGTCCAGCTCGAGCCAGTCGATCAGACGTGCGCGCATCCCGGGCTCGATGTTGGCCGCGACCTCGAGCCTGATCACCTCCCCGAAGCGCCGGCGCCGGAGCTCGTCTTCGACCGCGGCGAGCAGGTCGTCGGCCTCGTCTGAGACATCGAAGTCCGCGTCACGCGTGACCCGGAAGAGGGTGTGCGAGACGACCTCCATGCCGGGGAAGAGCGTGTCGAGATGGCGGGCGATGATGTCCTCGAGCGGAACGAACGTCTCGCTGGAGATCTCGACGAACCGCGGTAGCACTTCCTTCGGCACCTTGACGCGTGCGTACAGCTCGGAGTCAACAACCGGGTCGTGAAGGTGCACAAGCAGGCTCAGCGACAGGTTCGAGATGTAGGGGAACGGCCGGCCGGGGCCGATCGCCAGCGGCGTCAGCACCGGGAAGATGTGCTCGCGGAAATGGCGCTCGAGCTGCTCCGCGCTCGCGCCGGAGTCCTCGCAGGAGACGATGCGGATTTCCTGCTCCGCGAGCGCCGGCCTGATCACGTCCGTGAACTCGCGCGCAAGCCGTGAGTCGAGCGCGCGCACCTTGGTTGCGAGCTGATCCATCAGCCGGGTCGGCGAGAGCCCGTCGGCGGCACGCTTGTCGACGCGCGCCTCGATCTGGCCATGCACCCCGGCGACGCGAACCATGAAGAACTCGTCGAGGTTCGAGGTGTAGATCGCGAGGAACTTGAGGCGCTCAATCAGCGGCTGGGTCGCGTCCTCGGCAAGCTCGAGGACGCGCTCGTTGAAGTCGAGCCAGGAGAGCTCGCGGTTGATGTAGAGCGAGCGGTCGCCAAGGTCGGGCGGCGCTCCGTCCCCGCGAACCTCGACGTCGAGCACCGACTCGCTCATCCGGCAGCCTCGGCTGACTCCGCGATCGCGCTGATCTCACCGGGCGTCATCAGCAACACCAGCTCGCTGCCGTCGACGCCGGCGACGCCCGCCTTCCGCATATGCACCCGCGCGCCTGTGAGGTCGCACAGGACGCTCGAGATAGCGGGGTTGTGGCCGACGAGCAGCACGTCCCCGATGCCGGCCGCAAGATCCTCCGGTGCATAGCGAACGCCCGCGAGCGCCGGCTCGGGGACGACCTCGACCCCCAGCGACTCGCAGACCAGCTCGGCGGTTTCGAGCGCCCGGCGCTTCGGGCTCGACAGGCAGACGTCAAGGCGTACACCGAGTCGCGCCAGGGCCACGCCCGCGGCTCGTGCATCCCGAATTCCGCGTGTGGTCAGCGGGCGAGCCTCGTCGGGCCGTCCGTCCGCTGCCTCGGCATGGCGCAACAGCCAGAGCATGTGACAAGACTACGCCGCGGCAGGTGACGCCCGTAGCCGTGGGCCGCGGCTTTCATCCGATCAGGAGCGCGTGGGGCGCGGCTTTCATCCGATCACGAGCGGCCGGTGGAAGGTCCGCTCGAAGGCCTCGTCGTCGCCGTAGCGCTCGACGCTCCAGCGCGGGAGGGTGAGGTCGCCCTCCGCCAAGAGGTGCAGCGCGACGCCGTCGCCATTGGTCTGCAGCCGCGCCTCGTTGACCGACTGGTCGCGGCCGCGCTCGAGGTGTTCTGCGAGCCGCAGGACCATTGAGCAGCGCTCGAGCATCTCCTCGTCGCCGGGGCGGCCGAGCTTCGCCCACTCGCCGAGCTTCGGGACGCCCTTGCGGTGATAGCGCGTCATCTGCGCGATCAGAGCACGCTCGCGTGGGTCGAAGCCAGGCAGCTCGGCGCTGACGATCAGGTAGCGGGAATGCTTGTGATGGTCACCGTAAGAGATCGTCATGCCGACGTCGTGCAGCATTGACGCCGCCCACAGTAGCTCGTGCTCACCTGGCCGCGGCGCGATCAGCCCGGCCTGGGCGAGTGAGTCGTGCATCTGTAGCGCCAGCCGCGCCACGTGCTCGGTGTGGGGGAGGTCGGACTCGTACTGGACCGCCAGGTTGCGCACCGCCGCCTCGCGGACGTTCGGGAACAGCGGGTGCTCATCGCCGAGGATCGTGCGCGCCAAGAAGATGCCGTCGCGAAGCCCGGCCTCGGTCGCCTCGAGCCCGGCGAAGCCGCCGATCTCAACAACCGTCTGCAAGGTTACGGCGGCGGCGAGAATGATGTCGCCACGCCCAGGCTTGATGCCCGGCACGTTGCGCCGCGCGTCGACCGGCAGCGCCGCGAGGCCCGTCACGAGCTCGTCGAGCGCGCTCGCGCTCAGTATGAAGCCCTGCACGCCGATATCGATGCCGCCGGCCGACCCGAACTCGGCGCGCTGCGCGGCTGCGGCCAGGTTCCGTACGGCACCGCCGGTGCCCACCAGGCGGCCGCCGTGGCCTGTCAGCCAGCCGGCCGCGGCGATCTCCGTCGCGACGTGGTCACGCAGGCGCTGCAGATCCTTACGGCGTGCTGGGCGCTTTGGATCGCCGTCGGCGAGGAACGACTCGGTCATCCGCACGGCGCCGACCGGGAAGGAGGCGGACGCGGACTCGCGCCTGCCATCGACCTGGATCAGCTGCATGCTGCCGCCGCCGATGTCCGTCACGACCCCGTCGGTCAGCGTCGTGCTGTTGAGGGCGGCCACATACCCGTAATGCGCCTCGGCTTCTGTGGAGAGGACCTCCACGGCATAGCCGCTGGCATCCCGGACCTCGCTCAGGAACGCGTCGCGGTTGCCGGCGTCGCGGATCGCGCTGGTCGCAAAGACGTGGACGTCATCGGTGCCCAGGCCGCTGGCGTGGCAGAACCGCGCGAAGATCCCGAGCGTCTCGAGGCCGCGTGCCATCGCGGCATCGCTGAGCATGCCGGTCGCGGCCATGCCCTCACCGATCCGGACGGACTCGTAGAGCTCGTCGGTGCGCTTCCACCACTGTGTCGGCGGATCGGCGTCGTAGCTGTAGACGACGAGCCGCCAGGAGTTCGACCCAAGGTCGACGACGGCGACATGGCGCGGTGCTCGGCCCGCGAGAGCGGTCGCCCGCGTCGTCCTCCAGCTCATGCGGTCATGATCCGCCCTTGGCCGGACGCCTGGCGAGTTCCGGCCGCAAGACGGCCGCCGGTGGCGAGCCGCTCGCGCAGTGTCGCGCGCCGGCAGAGCCAGCGGATCGCATCGGCCAGCGCAGCCGCGTCGTCCGGGACAAGGAAGCCACTGCGGCCGTTCTCGATCAGCATCGCGGCGTCGCCGCCCTCAACGGCCAACACCGGTAGGCCGCCCCGCTGGGCGGCCATGATCGTCCGCGCGGTGTCGGGCGCGGTCGTGAGACAGACGAGCAGATCGGCCTGGGCGGTCAGCTGATCGAGGCGCGCGTCACCGAGCGCGTCGAGGAACGTCGCGGCGTGGCCGAGCCGGCGCTCGAGGCATCCGCGCTCGTCGCCGACGCCTGAGACCAGCAGGTGTAGACGGTGGTCGTGGTCGCGGGCGGCCATGAACGCATCGGCCAGCGCGTGCACGTGATGTCGCGTGTCGAGCGGGCCGACGTAGATCACGTTGATGGGGGCGAGAGCACTCTCGCCGCTTGCTTGAAGGTGCATGGGGCGAGCATGGCTCGCGGGCGCCCGGGAGTCGTGACGAGTCCGGGAAGCGACGGTGAAGAACGTGTGAACCTGTGCGGGCCGGCCAGCGGGCCGGCCATAAACGAACCCGCTGGTGCCGTGAGTCGCTAGGTCGTGACCGGTTCCCCGCGCAGGAACCGGATCGCGGTCAATACGACGAGGAACGTCATGCAGACGGCGCTGCCCACGCACCACTCGCAGATCGCATGGATCGAGAAAAGCTCGCGGTAGGTCAGGTATGCGCTGAAGCCGAAGCCGATCAGCGCGATGCAGAAGCCCATCGCGCGGCCGATCTCCCCGTTCAGGCGGGCGGTGACGAAGTACGAGACGAACAGCCCGACGTATCCGATCAGACCCAGCAACGCCACGGGGACGCCGTCGATCTTCGCCCAGGGGGAGGATTGCACGGTCACACAGCTGGAGTGGCCGCTGTGGGCGCCGAAGCATGCGAGCGCCGAGAAGCCCTTGTAGTGAACGTAGGTCAAGTACGCGGCGTCGAGGAAGCCGATCGTGGTGAAGACCAGGATCGCGATGATCAGCCGGTCGCGACGCGCCGAAACACGCGCCGCGCTCTGATGCGCCGAGTCCTGCGTCGCGCTCACGAGACCTGCTTGACGGCTGCGTTCAGCTCGCTCGGGCTGGGAAACGCATACACCCCCGCGTAGGTGCCGGCCACCTCTTCGATGCCGCGCTTGCCGCTCATGATCAGCGTGGGCGTTCCCGAAAGCGATGCCTTGTTGGCGTAGTTCCCGTCTGCGGTGAGCTGCGCCTTCAGGGCTGGATCGTTGCGAGCGGCCTGCCAGCTCTGGATGCTCAGCCCGGGTATCTGTTTGGCGATCCCGGTAAGGAACGTGTTGTTTGCGTAGCCCGTGTCCTCTGCCTCCTGTTGGTGGTAGAAGAGCTCGGCGTAGTTCCAGAACTTGTCCTGCTTGCCGGCGGCGTAGGCGGCCATCTGCTGCAAGTTGAAGAACTTCTGGGACTGCTTTGGGCTGAAGGCGCCGTGGCAGGTGGCCGTACACATCGAGCGATAGTCGATCTTGACGTGGCCAGTCACGACCTGTTGCTTGATGAACCCTGGGAGCACCAGCAGTGTGAATGCCTGGCACACCGGGCACTCGAGGTCACCGTAGTACTGCATCGTCACCGGGGCATTCGGATCGCCGAGTGTGGTGCCGCTCTGCGGGATCTTGTCGAGCGTGGTATTGACCGAGCTCACGAGCCGGCGCTCCGCCTTCGTGCCCGTTTTGAGGATGCCGTTGTGGGCGCCCTTGGGGCCACCTCCGCCACCACTCGAGACAACGATCGCGACCACGATCACGATCACCGCGATGGCGGTCACGCCACCGAACATCTGAAAGCGTCGAGTGCGCTGGGCCTTCGCCGCGGACTCCTGCTCCCGCGCCAGCCGTGCTGCGCGCGCCTGCTCTTTCTGCTCCTTACGAGACGCCATGGGCGGCCACAATAGCGAGTGCTTGTAAGAGGTTGCGCAGAAGCGGCTGCGCCGCCAGCCGAGTGCAGCTGTCCCGTCAGCCGGGCCGCAGCCCGCCGGATCTGTGCAGTTTGCATGTAAAGATCCTGTAACCGAGCACATCTGTGGCGCCCGCCCGCGCTCGCAGCACTCTATGCTGGCGCCATGTCGCTTGAAGCGCGCGACGCGCTGACCGCTACGGCCGCCAGTCCGGCCAGCCAGCGCGCACATAGCCGGCTTCGTCTCGCCGTGGTCGACCGTGACCCTGGCTTCATGCAGGTACTGGCCAACAGGCTGGATGCGCTCGGCTGGGATCTGCGCGCGCTCTCGAGCGCCGTCACCGTCGATGCGCTGGTCGGGATGCGGCTCAACGCCCTGGTGGTGGACCTCTCCGTGCTGGGCCCAGGCAGCTGGGAGTACCTCGAGCGCGTGTGCGCGCGCCTGCCGGGGCTCGCGGTGATCGTTTGCACGGGTCCGTCCTCGGTCGCGCAACGAGTACGGGGCCTGCGCCTCGGCGCCGACGCCTGGATGACCAAGCCCTGCCATGCGGAGGAGCTGATCTGCGTGATCGAGGCGGCGATCCGACGCCACCGCCGCAACGAGATGCCGCAGATGGAGGACGCGCTCAGTGTTGGTCAGATCACGATTCGCCCCGACCTCTACCAGGCGTACTCGGGCGACGCGAGCCTCGAGCTGACGGCGCGCGAGTTCGAGATCCTGCAGCTGCTCACGCAGTCCGACCGCGTCCTGCGTCGCGAGGAGATCTACGAGCGCGTGTGGGGCTACGCGATGGCGCATGGCGACCGCTCGGTCGACGTGTTCGTGCGTAAGCTCCGCCAGAAGCTGCGCACTGCGTCGCCGGACTGGAGCTACATCCACACGCACTTCGGCGTCGGCTACCGCTTCGCGCCCGAGGTGGATGGTGGCGAGCAGCAGCTGGTGACGCCTGGTGTGGGTGAAGTCGGTCGCGAGAGCGACGTCACACCCGCACTCGTCGGCTGACGGCTGAACACCGCGCGCTGCCGGCCTGACACCCCGGGCTAACGCTCGACACCGCGGGTTGACGGTCGAACCGGGGGTGCGGGCGCGATCACAGTCTGTTCACATGTGATTCACGCTTCGGTAACGCGGACGCGGTCGCGGCCCCGCAGCATCAGGGCATGTCCGTGACGACATCGGAGCGGCCCGAAGTGCTGACCGTCGGGCCGCTGGCGATCGCGCCGGACGAACACCTCGCGCGCGCGGACGGGCACGCGCTGACGCTTTCGAGCCGCGAGCTGCGGCTGCTGACCGAGTTGGCGCGCCGGGTCGACCGGATCGTCTCTCGCGAGGAGCTGTTCGAGCTTGTGTGGGGACGGGCGATGCGCCCCGGCGACAGGTCGGTCGACGTGTACGTGCGGAAGCTGCGCGTCAAGCTCGCCAGAGCTCTGCCCGGGTGGTGCTTCATCCACACGCACTTCGGGTTCGGGTACCGACTGGCGGCCGAGGTCAAGCGGCCGGTGGCATGATGGCTGCTCCAATCGAGATGAAGGGATCGCACGAGGCGATGACGGACGCCGACAGAGCACCAGCGGGCCGCACCGGGACCGAGCACCGCACCTGGTTTCGCGACGAACTGAAACGGCTCGAGGATCAGGTCCTGGGCGGCCTCGACCTCGTCGTCTCCCAGCTTGACCGCGCGATCGAGGCGATCAACTACCAGGACGTCGAGCTGGCCGCGATGGTGGCCGCCGACGATCGTCGCATCGACGGGCGCTACATCGAGGTGCACCAGGGCGTGCTCTCGCTGCTCGGACGTCAGGCACTGTTCCTCGACGACCTTCGGCTGGCGGCTGCGCTGCTGCACAGCATCCGCTGCATCGAACGGATGGGGGACCAGTGCGCGAACATGGCCAAGCTGGTCCCGCTCTCCGGATACGAGGCGCCCAAGGACGCGCAGATCCTTGAGATGATCGAGCGCATGGGCGTCTCGGTGCGTCAGGAGGTTCTGCAGACGCGTGACGCCTTCCAGACAAGGCATGTGTCCCTGGCGCGCGACCTCGTGCGCCAGGACGTCGAGGTCAACCGCCTCAATCGCGACATCTTCCGGCGTGCAGTCGACGCCGGCGACGATCCCGAGGTTCGCGAGTGGGCGATGTTCATGGTGCTGGTGGCACGCTGCCTCGAGCGAATCGGCGACAACACGGTCGACATCGCCGAGCAGACGGTGTTCGTCGTGACCGGGCTGTATCGCGAGCTGGACGAGTCGCCCGACGGTGAGGCCTGACGAACGGCGCCTGACGAACGGCGCCTGACGACCGGCGGCTGACGACACGCCCGCCGGGCGCTCCGGGGGCACCCCGACGAAATTCACGCTCTCAGCGGCGACTTTTTGGCCGTAGGGCCAAAGACCACGGCTCGCGGCGGCCCTACCGTGCCGCATCATGGAGCGGCGTCATGGAGCGTAGGCCCCGCCAGATCGTCGCTTTCGGCGGCGGTGGGTTCTCGATGGAATGGGGCAACACGCTCTTGGACGACTTCGTCCTCGAACTGACCGGCGCCGAGCGTCCAAAGGTCTGCTTCCTGCCGACCGCCAGCGGCGACGCCGACCACTACGTCGTACGGTTCTACCGGGCATTCGGCTCTGACCGCTGCGAGGCTTCGCATATCTCGCTGTTCAGGCGCGAGACGGGCGTCGGGGACCCGCGGGCACACCTGCTCTCCCAGGATCTGATCTACGTCGGCGGCGGGAGTCTCGTCTCTCTGCTCGGGACGTGGGGCGCGCACGGCCTCGATGAGGTCCTGCGCGAGG
>Ga0307373_10007964_pt1 | contig 16302 bp, 12 predicted proteins | sample OX2MG_FD_202534 | JGI IMG/M metagenome (GOLD analysis project Ga0307373, IMG submission 202534) | Soil microbial communities from Risofladan, Vaasa, Finland - OX-2 | ecosystem: Environmental > Terrestrial > Soil > Coastal area > Acid sulfate soil | place: Finland: Risofladan, Vaasa | collected... | reverse complement strand
CCTGGAAAATGGACCCCGCCGACGTCTCCCGCCTGGCCGGCCACGCCAACATCCGCATCACCCTGGACATGTACATCGGCACCACCGCCGGCACCCTCGACCGCGCCCGCACCGCCACCGAATAACACGGGTATGCACCGTGCTGGCGCCACGTCCCGCTCAACTCCTGCAGACCTGAGCAGTCCGCGAAATGCCCACTCGCAACTGCGACGACGGTTCGCTCTGCGACTGGTCACCGAACGTGGCGGAGCTTCCATAGGGCGAGTGCGCCGAGCCGCTATGGGCGGGCGTGGTATCGAGTTTAGGCAGAACGGTGACCACCCAGATCGGGGTGATTGGAGCGGTCGTCGCACGCTGGCAGTTTTCATGATGGCAGGCGGATCACTGCCGGGATCGCTCGGCGATGACGAGGGCCAACCCCAGTCCGCTGACGACCAGGCCGACTACGCTCGCGGCGCCGGCGCCTTCAAGCACTGCGGTGATGGCGCTGTTTCCCGTGGCCCTGGTGTCGACGGGAAGGGCCACGGTGGCGGCGATGAGCACCACGAGCAAGAAGAAGCTGGCCGTGAGCAGCGACCCGATAAGCCCGGCCCTGGCCCGGGCGAGCCTGGCTTCCTCTCGTGCTCGCTCCCCGGCATGCACCGGACGAGGACCGAAGGCGGCGAGGATAGCCACGGCGGCAAGAGCAAAGCCCAGCAGCGCGCTCGAGGAGCCGGTCAGTGACGCGTAGACCTGCTGACGTGCGGTCAGCGGCACGGCCGCCAGGAGCACCGGGGTGCGGCTCGCTGCCGACCAGAGGCTGAGCGCCAGTTCGAGGATGAGGAATACCAGGACGGGGACCGACCACAAGTTGCGGTCGACCCATCGGCGCAGGGCGGTCACCGGCCGGGTGGCTAGCGTTGCCGCATAGCCTGTGCCTGGACCGCCCGGTCGAACAAGCCCTGGCTCCTGAAGGAAACGTAGGCCTTCTGGAGTCCCCGGAAGACGTCGTTCTCATCCGGGAGCGCTGGCACGTCCGGACGGGACGGGATCTCAACCTTTTCCTGGAGCCGCTCGCTCAGCAGGTTGACCCGTTCCGACCTGCCCGTGGTCCGGTTGCGCCCGGCGATGACCAGGCGGTCCACTTGGTCGTGGGCGCTTTCGGCGATCTGAAAGACCGCCTCTTCGGTGGCGTCATCGAGGAAGCGGTCCCGCGGGCCACGCCGGCCCATGCCGATGTGCACGCTGACTGACGGTGCCCGCGAGCCGAACACGGATGGCAGGAGCGTCCCGAAGGCACCACGGTCGTTCCCGATGTACTCCGGCCGCGTCATGCTGATCTCGACCAGGCGGAGCTGGCCGCGGAGCTGCTGCAGACGTTCCAGCATGTCGGGCTGGTACAGCGGCTCGAACGAGACGTAGGCGCTGACCTGATGCCGGAGATAGAAGGACAACCGGCCGAGGCGCGGGGCATTGACGTGGAGGTCCTGTGCCGCGATCCCTTCAGGCCAGATCATGACGTGTGTCACGTCAGCCGGATACTGGTCATCCTGCAGCGGCAGCGGGCCGAGCCGCTCGCCAGGTCGCCACTGCGACGGCCGGTTGTCCGTGGTGCGGAGCGCAAGGAGCTGGAGCTTGGCCGGCTCGGTGGACGACCCAGGAGACATGATGGTCACTGCCGTGGTGACTTCGTCGTTCTCCACGACTGCGAAGCTGGGGTCACCCTCGATCTTGTTGCCGAGTTCGGTGAGCGCCTGGTCGTAGACGAACGCGGGCTTCGCGTTCACCGACATCCACCGGGAGAAGACGAGCTGGCGAACGACCATGCCGCCGAGGGTAGGGCCTACCGGCTGGTAGGGGTAATCGGCGCAGCGCGGCCAAACTCATGCCACGCTCGCCGCGCCATCCTATGACGCTGCTATTGAGCCGGCTCAGCTTCGGCTGCCCGTGCCCTGTCAGCCATCTTGCTCTCGGCCGCCTCTGCTGTCCGCTCGCCATTTTCGCCTGGCTCGTCGCGCTCTGGCGGTTCCGGGCGGTCATCTCGCTGCCTGGGGAGGATCGTCGCCGCCCTGCCGATGGCCGCGACCACCTCGGCATCCCACATGGCACCCTCGGCCTGCCGCATGGCCCGTCCCAGCGTTGCCCGCACGCCCGTCCACGACACGCCGAGAAAACCCGCAGCGGAGACCAGGACGGCGGCGACCCGGGCTGTCCCAGCAGGCGCGCACATGACCGCAGCCCACACAGCAGCCGCAACTGCGGCCACCGCGAGCACGATGGCCCACAGCCACTTCCACGCGTAATGGAAGGCCAGGCGGCGTGCGTTCGCCAAAAGGTTCGCGGCAGCGCCGACGTAAGCGCGGCCATCGAGCAATTGAGCGGCGGCCTGCTCCCCGGTGAGCAGCCGACGCCACGTCTCACCTTGTCGGCGCAGGGCACGGACAGTGGACTCATCGATCTGCGCCGTGTCGACCGTGCCGTCAGCGCGGCGCCGGCTGGAGACCCACTCCTCCCATGATTCCAGCGATGCCCGGACCGCCGCGACCGCATGGGCTGGCAGCGCGGCATCGAGATCAGCGAGCCAGTCGAACGCGTTCGCAAGCCGGTACTTGCCGAGCAGTTCGCCAACCACCTGAGGGTTGTGGCAGGTCGGCACGAGCACAGTGTCAGCGAGCATTCTGCCCAGCCCGAAGCCAAGCGCGGCGGCCGGATCGCTTCCCGCCAGCTGATCCCTGACAGCGAGGTAGAGATCGTAAACCGCCCGGCGGGCCTCATCACCCCGGTGGCCGGAAACGCCGAGCGCGGCCTGGACAGCCGCCATCGTGGGCAACTCCACCCCGAGCACGGCCCCAAGAGACGCAAGATCAGCGCCCACACGGGCCACCAGAGCGGACGCCTTCTCGTGCGGCGTCATCTCTCCGAACCCAGGCAGGTGCGGCGGAAGCGGCTTGGGTGCTGGGTGCTCTGACGGGCCCGGGAGGCTCTTGCTGTCATAGAGTTCGGCGAGGCGCCATCCGAGGTCCACAGCGAGGCAGACCGCGTGCTGCGGAGGGTTCTGGCTGTCGATCATGACACTCCAGGAATGGCGGTCTTGGCTGATCTCAAACACCTGAAAAATGCGCCCGTAGAGCCGGTGAGTTCGGTCAGCTATGCCGACCGCGGAGGCAGTAGCCCCTCCCGCTGCAGCATGCGAGCGATGTCCCTGGCCCGGTAGTTGCGCAACCGGATGCGGTCAAGGACGGTCTCCTTGCGCACCACCCAGGCCATAGCCTCGGGTGGCACGGCGAGCGACCGCAACTCGACCACCAAGTCCAGGTCGCCGCTGTGGAGGCCAGCGGTCAGCCATGCCCGGACGTCCTGCGAGGTGAACAGGTGCCGTCCCCAGAGGCCTGCCCGCTGCCGGCTGAGTTCCGGCCCGCACTGTTCGAGTTCGCTGATGACCGCGGCGATCGAGCCCGGGGCTGGCGCAGCAGTCTGGGCGGGACGGGGAGACTTGCGGCCGCTTGCGCCTGGCCAGCGGGCGACGCTGCGGCGCAGATGCCCCTCGCGCCACAGTGTTAGCGGCGCCGGCTTCGGCCTGAGCCAATCGGGGGCGGGCTGCTCGTCGTCGGGCAGGTAACCGGGCAAGCACTGCCTCCCTCGAACGGGTGTTTTGAGTCAAACGGTAGCTCGTGCCGCTGCTGAATCCCCGGCGCCACGTCGTGCAGATAGGGCATAACTGCACTCATGAGGAGGAGTCAGCCAGGTCAATGTCTGTCGTCCAGAACTCCGGGATGAGCTGCGCAGCCCTCGGGCAATCCGAGGGGGCGCCGGCAACAGGGAGGCACGCAACGCGCTACGTATCCGCTGGCGAACGCATTCTATCAGGAGCAAGCAAGCATGATCGCGATACGTTTATGCAGGTCAGCTGGGGAGTTCGGCGTGCAGAGTGCCCGTGCTGGTTGCGTAGCGCCACGGCCCGGAGGCTGTGTGGCGGCTGCCTGTCACGCGCGCACGAGCACCGGGTGGTGGGCTGCATGGCTCGGGGCGAGCTTCTGCGGGGCCTGGCTGCGCCTGCGGGCCACCGTGCCGGGGAGAACCTGTGGGAGGCGCGGCAGAGAGGGCGGCTTGATCCAGATGGAGGCATCTGAGCGCGTTCTGCGGCCTGCGCGGCGGCCGCCCGGCGGCGGGGGACGACAGCATCTGCCGCGGGCCACGAGGCTTCGACGCGCTCGTGCCGTTGGTGGCGGCGTGGGCATCGGCGGCAAACGGCAGCGCCTGGAGGTTGACGTTGGGCGGGGTGCTGCCGAACTCGGTCCATGTTGTACAGCGACCGAGACCGATGTCGAGGGTTTGACGGTGACAGTTTCTCGTAGTGGGCCGTCTCGCCGGAGCCAGCGAATCCGGCATTATCCGGCGGGGTCCGATTGGCGCGCGTGGACCGGAGCGTGCAAGGAGGGGTCGGTAGAGTGCACGCTGGGAGCGGTCGCAGGCCCGATGGAGTTCCGGAGCGCTATGACAGCTGCAGCCGCCGCCACAACGCTAGCGATCACGGCGATCACGGTGAGCCATACGACCATCCGCTGTAGGCGGAGGTTCTCGCTCGCGGAGGTAAGCTCGGCGCTCGTGCTCAGGACTTCACGCAGGTCTGTTTCCAGTTGGGAGACTCGCTGGCCGTCGGTGATCTGGCCCTGCCGGAGGGACTCGACTAGCGACGCGGTGGGTTCCGCTCGGCCTTGCAGCGCCGGAGGGGCGATTTCGGCGAAGTCCAGCACGCCGTGTTTCCACCGCGGATCTTGGGCGTAGCGGACGATGTCGTTGACTACGATCCGGCTGTCAATCCCGGTTTGGAGGAGCTGCCGCTGAGTGTCTGCCAATGCCCGCGGTGAACGGCTGCGGCTGGCCTGGTCGGCGACATCCTGGAGGCCCGCCAGCTGCTCTTCCAGTTCGCGGATGAGTGCGGTCAGGCTCCACCGAGCCAGCAGCTCGGTTACGGACAATCCAAGTAGGTAGATGGCCTCCGGCAGGCTGCGGTTGCCTCCGGAGCCGTCTGCTGGGTCAGCTATGAACTCGTGCTCGGGTCCGGCGAGCACGAGGCGATGCCGCTGGCTTGGCCGAAGGCCGCTGTCGCGGCGCTCCTTCAGGCGCAAGCTTGGGATAGTGGCGCACTGCCAGTATCCGTGTGAGCCGCTCAGATCGAGCATTCGCGCCCAGCCGGGCGTGCCGGAGCTGGCGTCAGGTTCCCAGGGCCGGTGCTGCCCCGGGAGCAGGAGTTCGACGGAGGGCAACTGTCCGGACGCTAGCCGGTGGAAGGACCCGGGGAACCGCGTGGCGAGCCAGTCGGCTGCCTCCTGGCGAAAAGAGGTCCGCCATTCCTCGACGGCCGTGGCCTTCTGGTTCTCCACTCTCAAGATCGTGTGGCCGCGGTTGGGCAGCATTTCCGCACGGGTAGCGAACTCCTGGTTCAAGATGCCTTCAAGCCCTTGTGCCTGGTCATCTTCGAGCCCAAGTTCGGCTGTTAGCGCGGTCACCGTGGACGTGAGCGCGTGCAGCGACAGCTGGATGTATGCGATCCCGGCGGGTACTTGGTCAACGATCTCGTTTACGGGAAACGGGGAACCCGCTGGCCGGACAGAGGGGAGGCTGCGCCAAGCGCCGCCTCCCCCACGCCGTGTTGAGGTGATCCACTCAACTGGATCGTCGTCGGCTTGCGGTCGCATCCCGCTTTGCCTGCTGGTGAGTTCACGCACTCCGTCGATCAAGTTGGGAAGGGTGGTTGGAGTGAAGAGTTCCGCCAGCCAGATGACCGGCATGCGAGCTTGCTCACCAGCGGGTAGCCGGGTGCTGGCGTTGTCTGCCGGGTCGTGCCTGGCGAAGAAGCGCTCGGACTGCTTGGCATAGGCAAGGGCCCGGCGGCGGGCATCCCGCAGTTCGATGTATGGAAGGTGCCGCCACAGGACTTGCCATCGTTGGGCGGCGGCCCGGCTCGGTTCCGCAGGAAGACCCGGTGACACCTCCGGAACTGGAGGTGTCTGCAGGTGAGATGTGTCCATGGCCAGTACAGCCTTGGTCGGCCCGGGAGTCGGGACTTCCGGTGCGCTAACTGGACAGGGACCGGCAGCGGTTTTGGCGTCGCTGGCGGCCGGTGCCCGGTCATCGGCTGAGTCATCGCGGAGGACCGGCGGCTTCGGCTTGCTGTCGGCTGGCTCGGGGGGCCGCTTGGGCGGCTGGTTCTCGTTCGTGGTGTTCCTGGTGATCTTGGGGTTAGGGTCCGCCAGCATCAGCAACCTAGCGGCGGAAGGTGAGGTTTTCGCAGAGGGCGGCTGCCATGGCGACCTTGAACCTCTTCGCGGCTGTTCGGGCTCTCCAGCCCCTCACGGAGCCAGTCTGCCTCAGGGAGGTCGGCAGGGTGCCTGCCGTCCCCAGTCAGTGCGCTCGCTTGGCGCGGGCTTCACTCGGTCGAGGGGCCGGTTCGTGATACCAGAAACCAGCCGCCCGCACGGCCTTGGCCAGGTCATTACGGATGATCAGCATGGCGTGCCGCAGCGCCTCCATGGCGTCGGTAAGCATCTGGTACACCCGGTCAGCATCGGCTTCCGGATCGAGTACGGGGCCGGGCAAGTCGATAGTAGTGATTCCGTCGCCCACCCGTGAGACGCCGCGCTTCGGCGAGGCGTGTGGGACAGACTGCGGGCGAAGGCGGTGGTAGTCCATGCCACGCCGGGTGTCGAGGGCCACGTAGCGGCGGTCGCCTCCTAGCCCGGAGAGCGCATCTGCGATCCGGGACAAGGGAACGTTGGCTGACGCGGCCGTGGCCTTGGCCAGAATCTCGTTCGACACGTTGAGCGAGAGCCATGCCCGCTTGTCATCCGAGCCTGGGCTGAAATCGGCCCTGGGCTTGGCCGCCCGGACCTCCGGCGCAGCCTGTTCATCCAGCAGCGCGACGCGCAAGCCGAGGTTGCCGAGACTATGGGCAGCGCCCAGCAAGAAGTGCCCACCTGCCTCGGAAAGAGCACGGAGGACCAGTCGATGGTGCTCTTCGCTGATCTTGTTGCGGGTGGCTGTGAACCGCTGGGCATCTTGCTCGAACGTCCAGCACAATCCGGCTTGCTCGCCGATCGCGCCGATCATCGCGTGAAGCTCGGCGATCCGGTTGGGGTCCTTGCGTCGAGCGCGTCGATCGGCGGACTGGTCAACGTAGGACCGCACGGCGGCCCAGCCTCCCCGCTGGCTGGCATGCTGCCAGGCAACCGCCTCGTTCCAGAATCTGCGGCGCTGATGTCGGGTCGGTGCCCCGGCGGAGGCCGACGGGTCCCAGGTCAGGGACTTCGCCATGATGGCCGAGACGTTCCACTCGTCGCCCAGCCCAGCGGCGGTCTGCAAGCGCTTCACCGATGCAGCGTATGGAGCTATGAGGCTCAGTTCACGGTAGACGGCGGGTCTCGCCAGGCGGGCGGTGATCGGCCAACGTCTGGTTCGATGGAGGCATGCCAACCCTCATCGATCGGCCCTCCGACGAAGCGCTGCACCTGTTGCGTGTCATCGCTTTGGGCTACGACGAAGCCGGAGGAGTCTGGCCTTGCTGGCAGTGGGTCAAACAGCGACTCTGGCTCCAGAACCTCGATGCGGAGGAGGTTCTCCAAGGCCTCCCAACGTGGCGGCACAACTATCGGTCGGTGCGGGCCGGCTCGCACGGACAACTGCCGGAAAACGGCGAGCCGGTCGCGCTCAGCGTCCATGGCATGGCTAACAACGTCATGCCAAGCATGAGACTGCTTGTACATGGCTTCCTGACCGCCCTGAACGTGGCGATCGTCATGCAGCGGGGCATCAAGCCCTCCCCGACCGAAGCGATCGAGCTTAAGGTGCGCGGGGATGAGTTCACGCGGACGATCAAGCAGCAAGCCGGGGCGGAACTAACGGTCGACCAGCTCTTCGGTGTGCTGCGTGGTGAACCGGCCACGTGGCGGGGAGTCAACCAGAACGGCGGCCAGTGGGCTTGGGATCTGACAGACATCCGGCTCTCGCGGTACATCGGGATACAGAACGAGCGTGACTACCTGGTCAGGCTGGAGGAGCATGTAGGGCTGCCCGCGGTCACCTCGCGGTCCGGTCGTCTGCCGCCGATGGCCCTGCCGGACGCCCTCGATCATCTGGACCTCGCCTGGCGGCTAGCCACCGGCAATCATCTCGTCCGGGTCCCGCGGGCGGCGATGGCGGCCAAACTGACGCAACCAGCGGCCAGCGCAGAAGAGTTCGAGTCCCGCTGCAGCGCGCTGGCTGACCTGCTGGGCTGCCTGAACATGCCGAGCCAGGGCGGTACTCTCCAGAACATGAAGGCCGCGCTCAGCGAGTTGCTCGGCGCTGAGGCCGGCCGAGCGCAGGCCGCGGTCGATGTCTTGCGCTGGGTGGTGGCGGTCCGCGCGGGCCAGCAGCACCGGGGGGCGGATACGCGGGCGGAGGAGGCCAAGGTTGCTCTCGGGCTGGCGACCTACATCGGTGACTGGGCAGGCGCCTGGGATCACCTGCGGGCAGTCACGGTCGAAGCGCTAGGCACTATCCGCGAAGAGATCGCCAGCCTGATTCCATGAGGTCCCGCGCGCCAGTGGATCCTCGGTCGCCCTGCGAGTAATGCCCCGGCCCATGTGCGTTCAGCGGCGCCGCTGGGGCGGGACCAGGATGCCTCCGCGGGCTGGCATCCTAGAGAGCGTCATGGATAACGCCGCTGACCAGGCCTCATGCCCGTAGGGATGCGTGTACCGCGCTGTCCAAGGGGGCGCTGGCCACCGGGAGGCACGCGACGCGCTGCGTATCCACGGGTGCTTGCAGTTTACCAGGTGCGATGCATGATCACGGGGCGTTTGTGCAGGTCAGCAAGGTGAGTTCCGGCGCGCACAGCGCCCGATATCGATCACATAACGCCACGACCGGAGGCGGTGTGGCGGTTGCCTGTCGCGTGCCTGCCAGGCAGAGCCGGGTGGCGGGCGACTGGCTCGGGGCGAGCTTCTGCCGGGGCCTGTCCGCGACTGCGGGCCATCATGCCGGGGGAGCACCCGCGCCATGTGAGCCGTCACGGAGTTGTCCGTGCCAGCCGCTAGCCTTCCAGCCAGGCGCTTGCTAGGGGGCATGCGCTGCCGGAACTACTACGAGGGGCGCCAGTGGCATCGCGAAAGACCGTAACCTCGCAGACCATCATCGGCGAACAAGGCGTCGCCCTGATCAGCACCAGGTGTCTGGAGATGGGCTTTATCTTCCATCCCCGGCGGGTAGACCACGGTATCGATGGCCACATCGATCTCGTCGAGCCGGGCAGCGGGGCGCTGCTGAATCAGACGCTGCTGGTGCAAAGCAAGGCCCAGAGCCGCCCTTTCCCCTCGGAGACGGACGATAGCTTTCGGTACCTCTGTGACGAGCGCGATCTCGACCTGTGGCTGTCCGGCAACGCCCCGGTTATCCTGATCTTCTCCCACCCGGAACAGGGCGACGCCTGGTGGGTCGACGTCAAAGCGGCCTTCCCGGACGTCGTGACCCGGGCCTCGCGGACGGTCGTCGTCGACAAGCACAGCCGGAGGTTCGATCGAGACGCGGCGCCTGCCCTGCTGCAGCTAGCCGTCCCTGCTAGCTCGGGCCTTTATCTGCGACCGCCGCCGAAGACGGAGACGCTGACCACCAACCTGCTGCCGATTGTCGCCATGCCGCCGGTCGTGTATCTGGCGACTGCGGGGGTCGGTGACTATCCGGCGGCTGGGGCCGCCCTGGCGACGCAGCCCGAGCGCCGACCGGGCTGGATTCTGCGCGAGGGCAAGGTCATGTCGTTCGCCAGCCTGCGCGAAGCGCCGCTGAGCGTTCTCTGCGACGGCGATGTCGAAGAGCACGAGACTGGCGAGTGGGCCGAGAGCCATGACCTCGATGTGCAGTACCAGTTCATCGACCTGCTCAGCCACACGGTCACCGACTCGTACGCCGATCTGCGCTGGCACAAGCAGCGCGGTCACCTGCACTTCCGGGCAACCTTGGACCTGAGCGCCCGGAAGACCGGTAAAGGTCCCGGAGCTCGGGGCCGGACGGTATTCGGTCCGCACTACGCCAAGTCCGAGCCGGACAAGATCAGCTACTACCACCACGCGGCGCTGCAGATGCGGCTCCGGCGCTTGGATGGCTGTTGGTACTGCCAGCTGGAGCCGGACTACTGCTTCACCTCCGACGGGTATGCCGAGTCCCGATTGGCCGACAAGCTGCTGGCCGGCATCAAGCGGCTGGACCGGCATCCGGCCGTGGCCGGCTGGACTCGGGTTTGGGCTAATCACCTGCGTGCGGAGACCGACGTCGAACGGCCAATCCAGTTCGGCCCGCTGGCCACCGTGTCAGTCGGTCGTGGGATCGACGACCGCTGGTGGGGGCCGACGCCCGTCGAGGTCGCGCCGGATGAAGAACCCGATCGGGTTCAGTCCGAGGAAGCGCTGGCCACGGCCGTCCTGTCGGCTGCCGACATCGACACCGACGATCTGGCCGCCATCGTGACCGGTCCCGATGCCAAGTCGCCAGCCGCCTCAAGCACTCAGCGAGGGCAGCCGCAGCGGTACAGCCGGAGCAAGCCGCGCCGAACCACTAAGCGGGGTCACCATGCAGGCTGACGTCATCGACGAGCCGGAGCTGGAGTTTGGCGGGCGCGGCCGACACATCGATCCGCGGTTCGGCATCAGCAACTACGGCCCGGCCGACCTCGGTACGCAAGGCGCCCCGCAGGCCATCCGGATCGGCCTGGTCGGTCCGGCAGATCAGCTCGACGGCCTCCGGACCTGGTTGGAGCGCTGCCGCGAGCCCATACCAGCGAAGGACGAGCGCTATCCCCACCTCTTCCCGGCTTTCCCCGGGTGCGATCTCGATTCCGGCCTGCAGACGACACTGGTCTTCAGCGACCGCAACACCCGGACGGTCAGCGAACGCGAACTGCGGGCCATCAGCCACGCGAATGGCGGGCAGGCGCTGCTGCTGGCCGTGGAGACCTACGCTGCCGAGATCACCGCCCTGGCCGACGAGAACCGGGTCGACGTCTTGCTCGTAGCTCGCCCCGAGCAGCTGACCGACACGGCTCGCCGGACCACACGAGGACGCAGCCGGGGATCGCGGCGGGCAGCCGCCAGTGCGTCGGCTGCCGACGACGTCGCCCTGCCCCAGTTCGCCAACTTCCACGACCTGCTCAAGGCCCGGACGCTCGCCCTGCGGCAGCCTATTCAGATCATCCGCCGCAGTACCTGGGATGAGTCGAAGCTGCCGTCCGAGAGGCGCAGCCGCCAGGACGAGGCCACCCGCGCCTGGAATCTGCACGTCGCCCTGTATTACAAGGCGGGCGGGATACCGTGGCGGCTGCAGCGCAACCCGACCGACCTGACCACCTGCTACGTCGGGGTTGCCTTCTACCAGAGCAGCAGCCGGGACACGCTCGAGACGTCCGTCGCCCAGGTCTTCAACGAACGCGGCGACGGCATGATCATTCGCGGCGGTCCGGCCAGAGTGAGCAGCGACGACCGGCAGCCCCACCTCGAATACGATGATGCCCGTGATCTCCTGGCGGCGGCGCTCGATTCCTTCCGTCAGGAGCACCGGACGATGCCCGCCCGGGTCGCGCTGCACAAGACGTCGTCATTTACCACCGCAGAGATCGACGGCTTCCAGGCGGCCGCCGACGAGCGTCAGCTCGACGCCCTAGACATGAGCTGGGTCACCACTAGCGACGGTGCCCGGCTCTTCCGGCCCGGTGCGGCCCCGCCGCTCCGCGGCACCCTGCTGACGCTCGGCGACAGCGAGCTGGTCCTATACACTACCGGAAGCATCGAGTTCTACTCGACCTACCCCGGTATGTACATCCCCCAGCCGATCGGGGTCCGGACCGTGACGGCTAGTCTCAGCCACCGTGACATCGCGGGCGAGATCCTCGCCCTGACCAAGATGAACTGGAACCAAACCCGGCTTGATGGTCGGCTACCCGTCACCCTGCGGACAGCTAACCAGGTCAAGGCCATCCTGCGGTTCTGCGCACCGGATCAGGCCATTGCCACCCGCTATGCGCATTACATGTAAGCAGCGGTGCCCGAATGCCAGGGAACGCCGCAGAGGTCACCGCGCCTGGCCGGTGGCGCGAGACGATCGCCCGGTCCGCTGCGCCGAGGAGTCATGGAGGCTGCTGCGCGCTGCCCTGCGCTCGCTCGAAGGTCCCAGGAGGTGGCCATACGGCCCTGAGATGGCCGCAGGAGGCCGCGAGCTCCCCCGACTACCCGGAGGGGGTCACCCGGTCTGGCTCTGCGCGGCTGGTAGCCGGGCGCAATCGCCAGCTGCGGATAGGGTGTATACGTCGAGGCCGCCTTCGGGCGGAGAGAGGGGGCGCCAGGTGCATAGCCTGACCCTGCTTCCTCGCGGTAAAACACCCAATGCGGGATAACCACAGCCCTCACCATCCAGCAGCGGGCAGACAGGGGCTCCTTGGGAAAGCAGGAGACTACCCAGTAGTCACAGCGATGTGGGTCGCGGCGAGGCAAGGCAAAATCGGGGCGGGGCGGTCACCTGTCTGACTGCTCCGCTTTCTTGCGCAAGCTGGCCAGCAGCGTCCGGGCCTGGAGTCCCACTTGCTACCAGCTCTGGCCAGCCGGCGTGGGCGATGAGCAGTCCGTCCGAACCTCGGCGTGCCGCCGAACGGCGATGTGATTCGGGTCGAGCCGGGTTGGTTCCACTGCTGCAGGCCACGATTGGCTGACGGCCTGGGCCATCGCGGTGCGCCGGGACTGTCCGCTGCGTGCGCTATACACGGTCCATGGATTTCGAGACGCTCTACCGCATGGCGGCCGGTGCCGCGCGGAACGCCGAGCGCATGTGCAGCCAAGATGGCGGGTCAGGGACCGGTCTGCCGTTCCAGAACTACGCCGGCTACCCGTTCTACGTCGGCGAGTACAACCGGCTGCTCATGCTCGCCGCCGAAGCCGACCCGGCGGTCACCACGTACTTCCAGGGCACCGACCTCGGCAAGTCCCGCAGCCCCATGAGCACGCCAGGGCCGATGTGGAAGTCCTATGCCGAGCTGGCTGCGGTCCGACTGAACTCGCTCGCCAGCTACCTCCAGGCCAAGCTGGGCACGACGCAGCAGGAGCACGAGCAGATCATCGACCTGATTAACGTCAACCTCCGCGCATCTCTGTACCACGATCCGGCGCACGAGCGTGAAGTGCAGGATGTGCTGGAGACAATCTTCCGCGCGCGGGCGCTGGACTTCCGGCGCGAGCAGGACAGCGTGCCGTACTCAACGAAGCGGTATATACCCGACTTCACCTTCAACCGGATCGGCCTCGCCGTCGAGGTCAAGCTCTGCAAGGACCAGCGCCGAGAGAAGGAGATGATCGAGGAGATCAACAGCGACATCGTCGGCTACGGCGGCCGATACGACCGCTGCCTGTTCGTCATCTACGACCTCGGCCACATCCGCGACGTGGCGCAGTTCTCCCGCGACATCGAGCAGAACCCGAACGTGCACGTGCTGATCATCAAGAAGTAGTCGTCGCAAGGCGTGCGCTCGGCCGCATAATCGTCGTGGGAGACGTACCCGCGGCGCAGATGGAAAGCCAGGAGCAAGGCGGCCAAAGGCGGCCAGCTCGGCTGGCTCCGCAAGTAGGACCTGGCCGACCGGTCTGGTCGTTGTAGGCACGATCAGCCCGGCGGGCCTTGGCCGAGGTGTACAGCGCCGGTTTAGTGCCAGAATCACAGTGCCTGGCTCAGTCCCGTCGGGAACCCGCTTGGAGGACGCCGTGAGTGATGACGAGGTGTCGTTCGGAATGGCGATTCCGCTCGACTCAGGCGGGTTTCTTCGCCGCGAGTGCCCTACATGTGAGCGCGAGTTCAAGTGGCGGCCGTCTGAAGCGGAAGACGAGGAAGATGCCGAGCCTGCTGATGATGTCGGCTACTTCTGTCCCTACTGCGGCGTGCAGGCGCCGGTTGATGCCTGGCTTACTCAAGCCCAGCTCGCGCTTGCGCAGAACATCGTTGCAAGGGAGTTCATCGGGCCGATGGTCAGCAAGCTCGGCGCCTATGAGGAGCCCGACAAGCTCGATCCGCTGACCGAGGTCGATGACATGACCCTGATCGTCTTCCCGTGCCACCCGTCTGAGCCCCTTAAGGTCCTCGATGACTGGCGCAAGCCCGTGCACTGCTTGATCTGCGGAAAGCCGACCACCTAGCCGTCGGCGGGATCTGGCAGACGCTCGACGAATACCTCGATGCCTTGCTTGAGAGCCTCCGAGAGTTCGCCGACCGCATCCTCAAGCATCTTCTCAGCCTCAACGCTGCCGACGGCTGCGGATCGGTCGCCTGACTGCCAGTTGAAGTAGTTGCCCATAGTTGCCTTGGGGCTAACGAGGAGCAGCAGATTAAGCACGATGAGACCATTGTCGAGCAACTCCAGCGAGCGGCTCAATCTGAGAGTTGTCGAGCTGGCGTGATCGAATGGTGCTACGAGCGTGCACCGCTGCCACCGAAATATAATCAGCTGACCGGGCCGCAGACTCCGCACGGTGTTCTGGGTCAGCTTGTCGGTCATCGAATCGATCTGCGTCCGAGGGTAGAGGCTCTTCAACGCGTCGTTCAGGGGAGTGGTCAGTTCCTGGAGACGGCGCACGGCTGCGTGAGCGAGATCCTTGTACTGCTCAACCGTGTCCTGCTCGGCGATCTCGGCTTGAAGTTTCTGGCGAAGCCGGGAGCGGGCTTCGGAGACGTCGAGCACCGCAGGCCCGGCCCCGAGCGTCTGCCACGCGGCCAGGTCTCGGGCGACCTGAGCTTTCGACGGCCGTTCTTCAGGGTGAAGGCGGGTCATCAGGTCAACTTCCTGGTCCAGAGCTCCGGACCGTGGATGGGGCCGAAAGTCGCCGATCTCGAAGCCGCGCGTGCCCACCGACTGGTATCCCTCGGGCGGCCACGCCTGGCCGGTCGCCAGAACCCACAGCGTCTTCCCCAGCGAGTAAACGTCGGCAGGGTGAGGCTGGGCAGTCGTCGGGCTGAGGATCATCTCGTAGGCCGTGTAGTGCGCCGGGCCGACCTGACGGCCTTCGCGCGTGAGTGTCTCCGCATCCGGCAGGGCAACCAGGCCGAAATCGCCAATCAGCCACGAGCCATCCAGCTCGTAGAGATTGCCGGGCTTGATGTCCCGGTGGGCAATGTCGAAGTCCGCCTGCAAGCGCGCCAGGGTATCTGCGATGGCCGCCACGGCGTTGACGACATCAGCGAGCGGCCGGCCCGCGAGGGACTGGGCAATCGGCATAGCGACGGGCATAGCAAGCCACGGCCGGTCTGCTCTGCTCGGCTGGTCAGGCAGATGAGAATCGAGCAGCGGGAGCAAGCCCGGCACGCCCTGGTGCTGTCGCAGGAAGCTGACTTCGCGAACGAATCGCTTATACGACTCATGCTCGATCTTCGTGACGTTGAGGACCTTAAGGGCGATTGCGGTCTCAGCGTCGGGGCGAGTCGCCTTCCAGACGGTTCCATTGCCTCCGTGGCCCAGCTGCTCGTGAAGCGTCCACGGGCCGACAGTCTGCCCTCGCGGCTCACTCATCAGATCTGATCCTCACTGCGATCATCCGTGAAGAAGCATCCTTCGCCCCTTGAGCGTAATGAGCGACAGTCGCTGGAACGGTGCTGCCCCGCTGCCCTGCAGTCGGTTGGCGCCTGGGGGCGCGACACAGTTGGCTGCGGACGAGCCGCTCAGCTGATCCGCAGTGCCGATCACATCAGCCGCATGAGGCGGTCCGCTGCCTTCATGCCGGCGGAGCCCTGGCCAGCCATCGAGAGAAACGTCACCGCAGCTCAGGCCACCTGAGCTGGCCTTCCGAGCACCACGGACCTGTTCGTTGCCGTCCTTGGGGCTGCCTGCTAGCCGGAGGCGCCCGAGTTCGACCGGGACTTGCCTGACCGTGCGCCCACACAGAACCAGTAGATCTGGTCGGGTGAACAAGCCTAACCAATCGGGTCGGCCAGCCGCGCCGAGTCGGCAGGGGCCACCTCTGCAGGTGGTAGTGCCCGACGGCACACTCATCCTCCGTGACTGTCCGCTAACTGGATGGCCGCCAGTGGGTAGATCACGCTGACAGGTGTCACACTCACTACGTGTCACACCTACGCAAAGTCACGCCGACACTTCACCCACCTCAGGGGAACTCCCAGACGTAATCGAGTGGCTGGTTTGTTATTCGGTGGCGGTGCGGGCGCGGTCGAGGGTGCCGGCGGTGGTGCCGATGTACATGTCCAGGGTGATGCGGATGTTGGCGTGGCCGGCCAGGCGGGAGACGTCGGCGGGGTCCATTTTCCAGG
>Ga0307373_10007962_pt1 | contig 16305 bp, 17 predicted proteins | sample OX2MG_FD_202534 | JGI IMG/M metagenome (GOLD analysis project Ga0307373, IMG submission 202534) | Soil microbial communities from Risofladan, Vaasa, Finland - OX-2 | ecosystem: Environmental > Terrestrial > Soil > Coastal area > Acid sulfate soil | place: Finland: Risofladan, Vaasa | collected... | reverse complement strand
GCGAGCTGTTCGAAAAGCGGTGGCAGGCATGGATTCTCAACGCTCTCGGCGCCTTCCCGGTCGATCGCGGCGCGGGCGACAGCGGCGCGATGGACACCGCCCGGGCGATCCTGCAGCGGGGGGACTGCGTGGTCGTCTTCCCTGAGGGCACGCGCACGCGCCCGGGGCCGCTTGGCGAGCCCCGGCGCGGTGTGGGGCGCCTCGCGCTAGAGACGGGCGCGCCGGTGGTGCCGATCGCAGTGATCGGCAGTGACGCGGTGCGCAGGGGCTGGCGCATCCGCCCGCGCAAGGTACGCATCCGCGCTGGGCGCCCGCTGCTCTTCCCGAGGGCCGAGAACTGCTCGCCAGCGCTGGCCGCCGGGGTGACTCAGCGCGTGTGGGCCTGCGTGAGCCTGCAGTGGGACTGGCTGGGCGGTGTCAAAGCTACATCTGCTGATCTCCCTCTAGAGGCCCGCGAGCGTGAAATGTCTCGCGCCGCGTGAGCGAGACGGGTGGGCTCGAGTGGAACGCGAGGGTAGTGTGCGATGAGTGAGCGAACAGGTCAAGCAGAAGTCCAAGGCGCAGCTCGACAGCGAGTTCTCCGATCTCTACCGTGCTCACCTGCGCGACGTTTACAGCTACGCGTACTACCGCATCGGCAATCATCACGACGCGGAGGACCTGACCGAGCAGACGTTCTTGCAGGCTTACCGCCACTTCGAGCGGGCCCAGCGCGAATCGCGGGGGCGGCCATTGCGCCCATGGCTGATCCGCATCGCGCACAACCTGGCGGCCAATCTGTACCGCGACCGCGCCCGCAAGCCGGCCACGCCGATCGACGAGTCAACCGCGCTGGCAGCGCCCCACACGACCGAGCAACTGGTCGAGGGACGAGAGGAGCTGACCCGTGTGCTCGGCGGTGTGCGCCAGTTGCCGGAGGACCGGCGCGAGGCGCTGATCATGCGCTTTGCGCTCGGCATGGACAACCGCGAGATTGCGCGTGCGCTGGGGCGCTCAGATGGCGCCACGAAGGTGCTCATACATCGTGCCGTCAAGCAGTTGGAGGGGCTCGTGAACAGTCCCGGCGAGGAGGACTCCGATGAGTGAGGCGCTGGGAAACTTCGAGGGGCTGCTGCGCGAAGCGCTCGCGCCCGTGGAGCCGCCGGCCGATCTGCCTTTGCGCCTGCAGCAAACGCTCCAGAGCCTCACGGAGATCGCCGCTGAAGAGCTCCAGGACTGGGAGCTATCGGCGATGCGCGACCCGCGTAACTGGGCCCGCCCGGCCGCGGCGCTCGTGGTTGGAAGCACGGCGGGGGTCGCGCTGGTCCTGTTGCGTGCCCGGCATCGTCCCAATCCTCCCAGCGGCCCGGCTGCTGTGCGCAACGTGGCTGGGCGCACCTTGCGCGATCTCGGTGGGGAGGCGCGAAAGCTCCTTGGCGATCGTTGAGCGAGCCTGACTGGCGCGCTCAACACCCTGCCCAGGCAGCCAGCTGCTGCTGGTAGCGTCTGCGCACTGACATGGCCACCTGCTATCGCCACCCCTCGCAGGAGACGGGGGTTTCGTGCTCGAACTGCGGGCGGCCTATATGTCCTGACTGCATGACGACCACCCCGGTGGGCATGCGCTGTCCGGAGTGCTCACGGGAGCGAACCGTTGTCAAGACGCTGCGCAACACGATTCGCCGGCCCGAGGTCACCTTCGCCTTGATCGCGATCAACGTGGTGGCGTTCCTGGCCGAGGGCAACATCAGCATCAGCGGCCAGTCGGCGAGCAAAGTCTATGAAGAAGGCGCTCTGTTCGCCAGCATCAACGGGATACCCACGCTGGGCGTTGCCCACGGCCAGTGGTGGCGAATCATCACCAGCGGCTTCTTGCACGAGAACCTGATCCACATCGGTTTCAACATGTATGTCCTGTACATCCTCGGCCAGATGCTCGAGCCAGCACTCGGGCGCCTGCGGTTCGGGGCGATCTACGCGGTGTCGCTGCTGACGGGCTCCTTCGGGGCGCTGCTCGTCACGCCTCACTCGCCCACGGTCGGCGCCTCAGGGGCCGTTTTCGGTCTGATGGGGGCGGCCGCCATCGAGATGCGTACCCGTCAGATCCCGATCATGCAGAGCGGTGTGGGTGGCCTGATCCTGCTCAATCTGATTATCAGCTTCACGCTTCCCGGTATCTCTTGGGGAGGGCACGTCGGCGGGCTGGCCGGCGGGGCGCTGGCGGCGATAGTGATTCAGCTCGGCGCTCGCTATCGCTCGCAAGCGATCGCCTTGGCCGGCTGCGCTGCAATTGGGTTAGCGGCGTTTGCCGGATCGATCGCGGTCGCGAAGTCGACCGAAGCGCAGCCGGCGGCTCCGGTCCCGCTCGCCGAACCCGGTCAGTGAGCCAGGCTGCCTGAGAGCTCCACGGCGAGCGCCTGCGCGCCGCCCGGCGCGTCTTTGACGAGCTCGGGATGGAAGATGTGTGCAAGCAGATGAAGCCCATCGATCAGTCGCGGGCCGGGCCTTGAGAAGTAGGCCGAGGCATTCACTGCCACGATCCGCCGGGCGTTTAGTCTCGCCAGCTCCTCAGCGTGCTCGAGTGCCTCCACGCGGGCGCGCGGGGCGTCATAGCCACAGGGCATGATCACCACGATCTCGGGTTCGGCTTCTGCGACGGTCTCCCAGGAGACGGTTTGTGAGGGTTCGCCGGGGAGGCCCAGCACATCCTCGCCGCCGGCGAAATCGATCAGCTGTGGCGTCCAGTGACCTGCGACATACACGGGGTCGAGCCACTCGATCGCCGCCACACGCGGTCTGAGCGCTCCGCGCACCGCCAGCTTGACGCGGTCGATCCGGCCCGTGATTTCGCTGGTCAGCCCGATAGCCCGCTCACGCCGCTCGGTCGCCTGCGCCACCGTATGCACATCAGCGAGGGTCTCACCGAGCGTCTTTGGATCCAGTGCGATCACCCGCGGTTTGGAGGGCAGCGTGCCGGCCAGCTTGGCGACGTCCTCATAGGACACCGCACACACCGGGCACAGGGCCTGGGTGACGATCAAGCCGGGTCCTAGCTCGCGTAGGGCCTGCTCGTCGAGCTCGTAGATCGCCTGGCCGTTTTGCGTGCGCTCGCGTACCGCCGCGTCGATCCCGGCGGCGCTCAGGCCGCCTGGTAGCACGTCGCGGGTTACTCGCGGCAGCCTCGATGCCGCGAGCGGGTAGTCACACTCGTGGGTCACCGCGATAACCTGATCGCCTAGGCCGAGCGCGAACAGCAGCTCGGTGGCGTGAGGAACGAGGCTAACGATCCGCATCCTGTGACTGTATTGCCACTGCTCACCGACAACGAGATCGAGCAGAGGCTCGCCATGAGTGAGTGGTATCGCTCTGGGCAGGCGATCGTGCGCGAGTGGAAGCTCCCCGGCTTCGCGGCGGCGATCGCGTTTGTCAATCGCGTGGCCGAGACAGCCGAGGCGGCCAATCATCATCCGGATATCCTCATTCACGGCTGGAACAAGGTGCGCTTGGAGCTCTCCACCCACTCGCAGGGCGGCCTTACCGAGGCCGACTTCGGGCTGGCGGTGAAGATCGACGCCGTTGCCTGACCCGTTAGGTGCCCTTTGCGCTTCCGACCCTTCGCCTTGCTAGGTTAGGCGCGTCGGCAAGTGATGAACGACGACGAAGAACTTCCCCGAAGTAGCGCGGCCCCGGTGGGCCTCATGCGTCCCAGTCCAGGGCGGCGCATACACGCCAGGCGCCCCGGCGTCGCGCGGATTGCCGCTGCCGCGTGAACGCGCTGAAGATCATCTTTGCGGCGGTCCTGGTTGCGATCAACGCCTTCTTCGTGATCGCCGAGTACGCGCTCGTCCGCTCGCGCCGCACCGTTCTGGAGCAGATGCGTGACGAAGGCGTCAGAGGGGCAAAGCTGGCGCTTGCGCAATTGGCGGACATCAACGAGTACATCTCCGCCGTCCAGATCGGGGTAACGCTGACCTCGATCGGCATCGGCGCGCTCGGCGAGCCGGCGCTCGCGGCAGTGCTCAAAAACGCGCTTGGAAGCACGCTCGCTCACGGCGCGGCTGTGGCGATAGCGGCGCTCGTCGCGTTCCTGATCATCTCCAGCGCGCAGCTGGTCGCGGGCGAGATGGTTCCGAAGTTCTACGCGATCGATCGCGCCGAGGCGGTCGCCCGCCGCGTCGCCCGTCCGCTGCAGGCCTTCAGCGTGCTGTTCCGTCCGATCATCCTCGCGCTGACAGCCGTGGCGGACCGCATCCTGCGGTTGCTGGGCGTCGATATGAGCCTCGAGCGGCGCGGCGGCTCGCCGGACGAGCTCAAGCGGCTGATCGCCGAGTCCCATGCCGGCGGGCACATCGACCCGGGCGAGGCGGGGATGCTCACAGGCGTGTTCCACCTGCACGAACAGGAGGCGCGCCAGGTGATGACGCCGATTCCAGCGGTCGTCACGATCGACGTCTCCCAGGACGTCGAGACGGCGCTCCAGCTGTGCGTGTCCAGCGGCCATACGCGCCTGGTCGTGACCGAGGGCGATGACCGCGACCGCGTGCGGGGGATCGTGCACGCCAGCACGCTCATCGGCAAGCTGATGCAGGACGGCCCACGCTCCCCGGTGGCGCCGCTCGTGCACGACGCGCCGATCGTCCCCGAGACCAAGCCGCTGGACGACCTGCTGGCCGACCTGCAGCGCCAGCGCACCTCGATGGCGGTGGTCGCCGACGAGTACGGCCGGGTGGTTGGGATCGTGACCGTCGAGGACATCATCGAGGAGGTGGTCGGCGAGATCACCGACGAGACTGACCCGGCGGCTGGTGAGATCCGCAAGCTCGCCAACGGAGATTGGTTCGTGCGCGGTCATGTCGCAGTCACCGATCTCGCCGACTATGGCCTGCACCTGCCCATCGACAGCGACGCCTACAACTCGATCGGCGGATTCGTCTTCGCGGAGCTCGGCCGCCTTCCCAGGCGCGGGGACACAGTCAACGCGAACGGCTTCTCGATCCGCGTCGAGTCCGTACGCGACAACCGCATCGAGGCGGTGCGCATCCGGGAGCGCCGCCCGGTGCCGCCAAGCGGCCCCCCCGAAAGCGAGGCTTAAAACACGCCCGGCCCGCGGGGGGAGCGGGCCGGGCGTGCGCACTGGGAGGAGGCGGGTGTGCGTGCGACTGCTGCGTCGCATGGACAAGTATCTACACGGGGATGAACGCCAGCTAAAAGTCACATCAGGCTAAATATATTCTCACGTGCGCAATGTCACGCGCGCCTGCATGACTCCCCGCGGTGAGCGCGGGTGGATGGCGTGTCACACGTTCGCATGGCACGCCGCCCGTGTGCCCCGAGGGCTCGCTCTCAGTAGGTGAGAAAGCCGCGCCCGCTCTTGCGCCCGAGCGCGCCCTTCGCGACCAGCTCCTTGATCCGGGTGGGGATCGTCTCGCCGATCGTCTCGCCGATCGCCACGGAGACGTCGAGTCCAACCAGGTCCAGCAGCGCCAGCGGCCCCATCGGATGTCCAGCCCCGAGCTGCATGCAGGTGTCGATGCCGGCCGGCTCCATGCCGGTCTCTTCGAGCAGGCGCACCGCACTGAACAGGTACGGGAACAGCAGGCGGTTGACGACGAACCCGGGCACGTCGGGAACGATCACGGGCGTCTTCTCGAAGGTCTCGCACAGGGCGATCGCGCGCGCGCGCGACTGCTCGCTCGCGGCGGAGGGGAAGATCAGCTCGACGAGCCGCATCTTGGTCACCGGGTTGAACACGTGCAACCCGACGAACCGCTCCGCCCGCCCGCTTGCCTCGGCCAGGCGCTGAACCGATAGCGAGGAGGTGGTGCTCGCGAGGATCGCGTCGCGGTCGAGGACCCCGTTCAGCTCGGCGAGCAACCCCGCCTTGACGTCGTGATCCTCGATGACCGCCTCGACCACGAACGTGGCGGCGGCGAGCGCCGCTGGGTCAGTTACGACCTGGACGGAATGGAGCCCACCCACCCCCACCTCGGCGCCCATACGGGCGAGCGTCTGCTCGACCTTCGCACGGGCTCGCCCGGCGGAGCCGGCGGACCGCGCCAGCAGCAGCACTGGCCCGTGGTGGGCGGCGGTCGCGGCCAGGCCGCAGGCGATGGCGCCGCTGCCGGCTATCGCCAGGCGCTCGTCCAGGGTTTGCGGTGGGTGTGTTGACTGACTGGTCAATCTAATCTTGCGCTGGCGCGGTAGAGTAGGGATACGGAGCCGGGCATACTCGCATACGTCCGCTTCGGGACTCCACAAAGCCGCGATAGATCCTTACTAGGAGGACTTCCACCATGAGGCAAGCAGAGGGCCGCGAGGTAGTGATCGTCGAGGCAGTGCGCACGCCGATCGGCCGCGGGCACAAGGAGAAGGGCTACTACAAGGACACCCATCCGAACGCGCTGCTCGGCAAGGTCTACACCGAGGTCATCGAGCGCTCAGGGATCGACGCGACCGAGGTCGAGGACGTGATCGCCGGTTGTGTGCAGCAGTTCGGCGAGCAGGGCTTCAACATCGCACGCAACGCCTGGCTGCAAGAGGGCCTGCCGATCGAGACGCCGGGCACGACCGTCGACCGTCAGTGCGGTTCGGCCCAGCAGGCGGTGAACTTCTCCGCAGCTTTGATCGCGGCGGGCGTGCACGACGCGATGATTGGCTCGGGCGTCGAGCACATGGGCCATTTCCCATTCGCGGCGGGGATGAAGACCCAGGAGGACTTCGGCTTTGCCTTCACACCGGAGCTGATGGCCAAGCACAACATCGTCGGGCAGGGCCTCGGTGCCGAGATGATCGCCGATCAGTGGGAGATCTCACGCGCCGAGCTCGACGAGCTCGCGGTGCGCTCCCACCGGCTGGCCCACCAGGCCACAGAGGAGGGCCGCTTCGAGCGCGAGATCGTGCCTTTCCAGGTCAACGGCGATACCTTCGTCGCCGACCAGGGGATCCGCCCGGGCACCGATCTGGAGACGCTCTCCCAGCTCAAGCCGGCGTTCAAGCCGGACGGCAAGATCACCGCTGGCAACGCATCGCAGATCTCCGATGGCGCGGCAGCCGTGCTGCTGATGAGCGCGGACAAGGCCAAGGCACTCGGGCTGACCCCCCGCGCGCGGATCGTCGACCAGACGACCGTCGGCTGTGACCCGGTGAAAATGCTCGAGGGGCCGATCCCCGCGACGCGGAAAATCCTCGACCGCAACGGCATGAAGATCGAGGACATCGACCTGATCGAGATCAACGAGGCGTTCGCCCCGGTGGTGGCGGCGTGGAAGCGTGAGCTCAACCCCGACATGGACCGGGTGAACGTCAATGGCGGTGCGATGGCGCTGGGTCACCCCCTCGGCTCCACCGGTGCGCGCCTGATCACCACCCTGCTGCACGAGCTCGAGCGCTCCGACAAGGAGATCGGCCTCGTGACGATGTGCTGCGGCGGCGGGCTCGGCACCGGCACGCTGATCCAGCGCGTCTGAGCTAACCGCCGCTTGGCCCGCCCCCCGTCCAATCCACCGCGACTGGGGGTAGGGCCAGCAGCGCGGCCCAGGTGGCGGCGTCGGTTCGTCCGCTCGGGGGGATCGAGTGGGTGGTCTGGAAGGTCTCTAGGTTGGTCGTCGTTTCCGAGCCGAAGGAGCCGGTGGTCGCCTGGGTGGGGATCGCGCTCGCGAGGTGCTCCTGCATCCACAGCACCTGATCGCCCTTCGTGCCGGCGCTCAGTTCAGGGAATGAGGTGTTTGGGGTCACGCTGGTAAGGGGTTCAAGCGGCGTGGCGAGGGTGCTCCAGCCGCTGGGATGGGTTTCCTGCCAGTCCCAGAAGGACAGCCCGGTCGCGCCATAACCGACGGCCTCCTCACGGAAGCGCAGCAGATCGGCGGTGGAGATGCCGCCGTAGGTCTGACCCAAGGGAAAGACCGGGCGCCCGTAGATGCGGTTCGCGATGTAGGTGTTCGCGTAGATCGTGTCGACCGATACGCCGATGTCCTTCCAGTACATCTGCGGGGCGTTGTACTGCGCACCGTTGGGTCCGAGGAATACCGAGAACGGGAAGGAGGGGTGGTAGGAGACGTAGGGGAAGGAAGCCAGGCCCAAGGGGTAGCTTGGTCCGGTCCGCGCACGCAGATCGTTGATGTAGGTCTGTGCGGCGGCGTAGTGGCCTTCGTACTCGGCCTCGGCGTCGATCACGAGACAGTCGGCGCCCGTGGCGACCGCTTGTGCGCCGAGGTTCGCCTCGCCCGCGGGGTTGGTTCCGTAGACGTACTGCCAGGCGCAGGCTTTCAGCCCATTGGCGTGCAGTTCCGCCACCAGTTGGGGCGAGAACTGGCTCCAGTAGTTGCTCGAGCCGTCGGAGCTCTTGACGAACACGGTGGTGACGCCCGCCGCATGCGCCTGCGCCACGATCGAGGCGACGTTGCCACCATTTGACTGGCTCACGTACCAGATCCACATGCCCTGGCCTTCAAAGCCCGTGCCGCTGGCGGCGGTGGCGGCCGGGGGCGCAGCGGGTTTCCGCGGTGCAGGCGGGTGAGGTGGGTGCAGAGCATGGCGCACCACGTAGATCGGCCCGTAAGAACTCGTGTAACGGCTGTGGGTAAGCAACACCATGATGCGCCCAGAGTGCGCACTGGCGGGGACCGTGACGAGCAGCCCGGCTCTGGTGAGGCGCAGGCGTGCGGCGGGCGAGGTGCGGCTGATGTGAGCCCCCGGAGCTTTTGGAAAAGCCACGACCATGCCCGCCTTCAGCCCCACACCTGCAAGCAGCAGGGTGCCGTGGGTCGAGACCTGGTGCGGGTTGGTGGCGCAGCGAGCAGTGGGCGTGCAACTGGCGTGCGTGATACGCACCGTATGGACGTGGAGGCTCGAGGCCTGTTTCGTGGGGGCTCTTTCCAGCGGCCCAGCTTTCTTGACGGGGCTGGAGGGAGCAGCGCCGGTGCCCGCGGCAGCAGTGCCTCCGGGGTTAGCGGCGTTAGCCCTCAGAGGCTGCCCGAAGGAGCAGCACAGCAGCACGGAAGCGGCTGCCGCGAGCGGAAACATGAGTCGCTGCTTGGGGGCGCTCCTCGCCAAGAATTTCCTCCGCGCCGGAAGCCTGATTGCATCGAACCGGCGGCCACCGACCTTAGCCGCTGTGCCTGAACAAACCGAGCAGCGAGAGAGAAGTTGCGTCAGTTCCAGCGGAAGCCCGTCGCCGAAGGCGCGGGCGCCAGCGGGCTGCCCGGCAACCCGGCGGGTGGCTCGGGCATGTTGAAGCCCGCAGGTGCGACATCGTTGGGGGCGCTGGCGTGGAACAGCGAGGCGAGATACTGGATCTGGCCGCGCCCGACGCTCAACTCTGATTGCCCGCCGCCATAGCAGCCGATGCCGTTCGCCCGGCAGTAGTCGTAGACGTCCAGCAGTGAGCGCAGGCCCCCGAGCCGGGAGGGCTTGATGTTGAGCGTGCGCGGCGGAAACGGCAGCGCCTCGATGTCCGCGATGGAGTGGATCGGCGCGTCCCAGGTGATCCGCTCACGGTGGGGTAGGAGGATCGGCTCGGTATCTGCCGTCAGCTTGGGATCCTCGATCCAGGCGTCTGGGAATGCGTCCACGATGCGCTGATACAGCGCAGGGTCGGCGGGGTTGTCGACGATTGTGCCCTCGTACTGGCCCTTGAGGTCAACCGACTCGACGGCGCCGAGCGCCACGAGCCCGGAGATCAGCGAGGCATCCCAAGAGGGCGTGGGGTCGAGCTTGAAGCGCAGTGCCGGTGCGATCTGAAGGCGCCGCTTGACCGGCTCGATGGACGGTGGCTCGCCGAGGCGCAGCGAGGCCACGAACGAAACCGGCTCAGGGTCGCGCCCGAGCGCGGCATGAAGTGTGGTTCCAGACTGGCGCAAGGCGAGGTCAAGCGCGGCCGAGTCGAACGCCCAGTTGCGGTACAGGCGGAACTCTCCTCGCTCGGTTGGGACCGGGAAGAGGTCGAGCGTGCGTATGTGACCGGCGAATGACGCGAGCGTGAAAGTCCCCGCCAGCGGCAGGTTCGCGCCGGCGCGCTGCAGAGCCTCCTGATCCTCGGCCGCATAGGTGACGTCCTCGCCTGCGCCCTCCTCGCCCGCGCCGCGCAGCTTGATGACGGTCGTCTTTCGCACGAACTCGCTGGAAAGGGCGATCTCGTGGCCTTCGAGCTCATATCCTTCGACGATCAGGGGAAGCCCGGCAAGCAGCTCGTAGCTGCTCACGGCGTCTCTACTCGGCTCTCGCTTTCCAGGCGCTCGACGAGCTCGTCGAGCCGCAGCTCCTGCAGCGCCGCGCCGACGGCCTCTAGCTCACCCGCGCAGAGCTCGATCAGCGACTTGCCCTCCTGGACTAAGGCAATGGTCTCGTTGAGGCTGGCATCGCCCGAGTCCAGGCGGCGGATGATCTCCTCGACGCGCGCTGCGGCGGTCTCGTAAGTCGGAGGCTGGGGATTGGCTGTGGGCTGAGGGTTGGTCATTGGGTAATCCTTGCGGGGACGGTGGCATCGGCAAAACGCAATCGCACGTCACTTGCCTTACGGGCCAGAGCGGCTGTGGTCAGGGCCTCGCCAGAGGACGACTGCACGAGGACATAACCGCGCTCGAGTGTGCGCTGAGGGTCGTGGGCGGTCAGTGTGAGCGCGAGCCGCTGGAGCTCGTGCGGGTGCCGGCGGTGGCAGTCCAGGAGCGCCGACTGAGCCTTCCGCTGGAGCATCAGCACGTGGCGCTCCGTTACCGAGCGCTCGGACTGAAGGCGCCGGCGCGAACCAGCGCGAACCTCGCGAAGCTGCTGGTGCAACCCTGCGCGCTGGCGGGCCAAATGCCCAGCGGGGGCACGGGAAAGCGTCGTTAGCTGGCGCGCGCGCGAGAGCACGGCTACCCGCCCGTGTTTGCGCAGGCGCGTGGCAGCGGCAGTGGCCTCGGCGCGGGCGCGCAGGCAGTCAACGCCGACGGCGGCCTCCGCGGCGTGAGTCGGCGTCGAGCAACTGACCGCGGCGACGTCGTCCAGCAGCGTACGGTCGGTGTGGTGGCCAACCGAGGCGATCACCGGCACTCCCAGCAGTGCGACTGTGCGGCAGAGGGTCTCATCGCAGAAGCACAACAGGTCGGCTAGCGAGCCCCCGCCGCGTGCCACGATCGTCACTTCGACTTTGCCCACGGCAGCTAGGTCTCCCAATGCCCTGACGATGGCCGGTGCGGCGTGGCGGTCCTGCACAGGAGCGAAGCCCCAGACGAGCCTTCCCGCCCAGCCGCGCCGCCGCAGTGCGGCGAGGATGTCATCGCGCGCCTTGCCGCTCTCGCCGGTGATCACGCCGATCGTGCGGGGGAGTAGCGGCAGGTGCAGGCGCTGCTGGCGCTCGAGCAGCCCCTCAGCGTCGAGGGCCTTGCGGAGGCGGTCGATCCGCGCGAGCAGGTCTCCCTCGCCGGCCACGCGCAGGTCGGTCACTGAGAAAGAGAAGCTGGGAGAGGAGGTGGCGCTGCCGGGGTAGAAGTCGCAGCCGCCGGCCACCACCACCTGCATCCCCTCTTTTGGAACCACGCCCATCCCATCGCCGGAGCGCGCGAGGATCGAGTCCCAGTCCTTCAGCCACACAGCGCAGGGGATCCCGCCTGTGGCGTCGCGCAGCTCGAAGTACACGCGCGCGCGGGCGAAGCGCAGGTTGACGAGCTCACCGGTGAGCTGCACGCGCGCCAGTGAGCGCAGCTGCCGGCGCAGGGCGGCGGTGTACTCCCCAACGGGGAAGGGGCCGGCAAGGCCGCTACCGGGGATGCCCGGGGCGGCAGGTATGGCTGAAGCCTGAAGCGGCGAGATCGGAACCATGCAAGCCAGGATAGGCGCTAGGATCGACGGAAATGCGGCGCAGCGAACCCCGGCCGAGCGCATAACGCCGTGGCGAATCGCAAAAAGGGCCGTGGCAGGCGCTCGCGCAAGCGCCGGCCGGCGGCCGCAGAGGACCCTGCAATCGCTACGAGCGGCCAGCCTCCGCTCGCTGGTGGAGAGGCGCCGAGCCAACGGGCGTCCTCTGCGAATCCACTTGCAGCGAACAAGCGGGCGCGTCCACGGGGCGCAGCTGCTCGCAGCGGCGCTGCCCGGAGCGATAGAGCCTCCGCGGGTGAGCGACCGCAGGCGCCATGGCACCCCTTTCCGCTCGCCGAGCTGCTGATCCTGATCGGCCTTGTCGCGATCGTCGCCGGGGCCTCGAAAGGCGCGTCGGGGCTCGTCGTGCTGGCGACCGGCGCCGGTATCGTGTTGCTTGGCACGATGGAGTTCAGCATCCGCGAGCACCTGAGCGGGTATCGCTCGCACACAATCCTGCTGGCCTTCCTGCCGACGGTCATGTTCCACACGGCGGGCGTGCTCCTCCTCGCCCAGGTTCTGGGCGTCTCGACAGCGCCTTCGGTGATCGCGCCGCTCGTGCTCGATCTCCCCGTGTTCGCATTCTTATTCCGGTTGCTGCGAGCGCGCTACCTCGACGCTCGTCGTGAGCGTGCATTCGCCGGCCGGCGCTGAGGAGGCGCCAGCCTGCTCTTCACAGCGCCGGTTGCGCGACCTCGGTGCGCTCGGCGCGGTACTCGCGCCGTTTGTCCTCACCGGCCAGAACTATTGGATCGCGACAGATCTCCACGAGACGAGACACCGTCCGGTCGCCTAGGCGCTCGCTCAGTGCCTCGGGCTGCAGGTTGGTGGTCGCCACGATCGCGCGCTGAGCCTCATAGCGCGAGTTGACGATCGAGTAGAGCTGCTCCAGCACCCAGTCAGTCTGGTTCTCCGCACCGAGATCGTCGATGTGCAGGAGATCCACGACGCTCAGCCTGTCCAGCAGATCGGTCAGGCCCCCGTCGGCCTGCAGCGACTCGCGCAGCAGGTTGAGCAATCGCGGCAGAGAGTAGATCGCCACCGACCGGCCCGCGTCGATCGCGGCTTTGGAGATGATCATCGCGAGGGTCGTCTTGCCTGTGCCGACATCTCCCCAGAACCACATGCCGCGGCCTTGATCGAGGTGCTCTGAAATATTGCGGACGTAACGCCTGACCTCCTGCACTTGATCGGGCGCCGTTCTTGCGATTTCCGGCAACGGAGGACGGTCGAACGAAACCCCGCGAAAGAGCTTCGGCAGGCGTCCCTCCAGGTGAGCGGTGCGTGCCCTGGCGATCCGCGCCGCGCGGCACGCGCAGTCCTGGGCGGTGTTCGTCTGCTCATCGACGATGAAGCCGCTGCCGTCGCACGCATCGAACACGCAGCTTCTCTCCCCGGCAGGTTTCAAGCGTGGATCGAGCATCGGCATCTCAGTCAAGCAAGCCCTTCGGCGGCCGCGATCAGCAACCGCGCAATCGCCGGGATTTTTCCGCTCAGGCGAGCTCGAGCGAAGGGAGTGGGCGCTCGCCCAGATCGCGTCCCTCGCCACGGGTCTCCCCATGGACGCCCAGGCGCTGAAGGCGGACGATCTCGCGTTCGCCTTCCACCCGCGCCGGATGCTCAGGTGGGAGGCCGGCGATCAGGGCGGCTATGCGGTTGCGCAGCTGCAGCGCGAAATGGGGGGTGGAGGCGCCCATCAGCTGGCGGATGTCCTCGACGGTCACCTCGTGGTTTCGCTGAACGCGGGCGACGCGGTTGGGATCCTCGGCTTGGCTCATGTCTTCATCATGTGGAGATCAGTCATTCGGCGAGCGGCAGGGATGGTTCTTCGGTAGCGGCGGCGCGTGGCGAGGCCTCGAGCAGCGCATCGATTTCCGCCTGGGTGACTGCCGGGATCGCTCGTTCGTCGCCGATCAGCCAGCCGTGATTGTAGGCGACGCGGACTGGCGGGACCTGGGGGGAAAAAGCGGGTTTGATGTCGCTGAGGTAGCTGGCTAGGAAGGAAGGAAGCGAAGCCCCGGGCGCGCCCGGATCATCGAGCAGGAGCAGCGGGCCGAAGTCGCCGCTGGCGGACAGCAGCGCGGCGGCGGGCGCATCGAGCGGTCGTGAGAGGTTCGCGAACACGAGGCCGTGCCCGGGTTCGTGGATGTTCCAACCAAAGGCCCCGTCGGCGTAACGCGCCACGGCGATCGCATTTGCAACGGCACTGGGGGTTGCAGCTGGGCTTCCGATGAGCTTGACGGGCCCGAGGTGGGCGAGCTCTGAGATCACGCGGCTGCCGAGGGCGGGCGGGTCGATCACGTAGATCGCCGGCTGGTGCAGGCTGGCCAGCTCCGCGCGTGTTGGGGCGGGCAGGCGCGTGGATGAGACGAGCAGGACCGGCGCGCCGCTCTCGGCGGATAGGCCCGCGGCGGGCATCAGGAGAGCGGGCGGAGCGTCGCTGGCAAGCACGATCACCTGCTTGGGGGCGACGCCGCGGGTGCGGCCAGCGAGCCGTGCAACTTCGGCCGCTAGCGCAGCGGGTTCGCTCGCCGCGAGCGTGGAAGTGCGATAGCCGCGCGGCGCTGCGGGCAGGGTGGGCGGGGATCCGATCCTAATCACCTGCGCGCCGCCGGCCTGCGCCGCTCCGGTGGGGTGCATAGCTTCCAGCGCTTGAGAGCTCACCGCGGGCAGGGTGGAGCCGGCGCTGTACAGCAGCGGCGCGCCGAGTGGCGCGCTCGCCAGCGCGGAGGCGGCCAGCGCGGCGGCCCAGTCTCCTTCGTTTACCAACACGACAGCCTGCGGCCGCGTGGAGGCCGTCAGGCCGGGATACACCGCGCGGGCCACGGCCGCCGCGTCGGTCGCCGGATCGGGGCCACCGAGGCGGGTGGTGTTCTTCGTCGAAAGGCCCGTCGCGCCCTCGCTGCTCACCCGGGCGATTGGGCCGGCCGAGCCGGACCCATTGCCCCCCGCCCCCGATGGCGCGGACTTGCCGCAGCCCGCGAGCACCGCGCCGGCGAGTACGGCCGCCAGCAGGGCAGGCGCGGGAGCATGCATCGCGTGGACATTACCTGGCGAAGAAGCGCAAAGCCCGGCGTTTGCGGCTTAAACCTGCGAAACGAGGTGCAATCGGTGCAAGCGTCGTTGCGCTTTGCTAGTCTGCCGCCCGAACGCCGAATCCTTGACTAGATGTCAGGGAACGGGGGACCCGAGTTGTTGGGGCGAATCCCACGGTGCATCCGTGAGAAGCGCAGGCTCTTTCAGCGCTAGCCCGTCAGCTAACCCCGCAGGCCGACGAAAGAGGACTAGTTGTGCGGGTGCGTACCCTCAGCGCGATTCTCTATAGCTTGACGATCTTGGCCGTGGCGGCCACGCCTGCTCTGGCCACGAAGACTGGCGGCGTCGCTGCGACCCCGGCTGGCTCTCCCCCCATTCCGGCGAAGCGTCTGCACACGGCTCCAATTACGGCGCGCACCCCGACCCTCGCCTACTCGGGTCCGGTCTATCAGAAGACAGTGACCGGCCAGGTCATCCCTTACCAGCCCCCGGCGCCTGCGGGCCAGGTGAATGGCGCCACCGGCGGCAGCCCCGTTGGGGTCGCAGCCGACATCAAGCCACAGCTGCTCGTCCCCGGCTCGACGGCGCGCTACGTGAACGGGCTGGCGGCGGCTCCGATGTCGGTGCCCGCGAGCGTGCAGGAGGTCGTCTGGGCGGGCAACCAGATCATCGGCCTGCCCTACATCTTCGGCGGTGGCCACGCCTCCTTCGTCTCGCCCGGCTACGACTGCTCGGGCACCGTCTCCTTCGCCCTGCACGGCGCGAATCTCCTGCAGACCCCCGAGGATTCCTCCGAATTCGAAGTCTGGGGCTCGCACGGCGTTGGGCGCTGGGTCACGATCTTCTCCAATCCCGGCCACGCATACATGACGGTCGCTGGCCTGCGTTTGGACACAAGCGCGGCCGACGATCCCACTAACCAGCAGGGTCCGCGCTGGCGCCCGCTGCGCCAGGGCAACGAAGGCTTCATCGTTCGCCACCCGCTCGGTCTGTAGGCGCGGGCGCCAGGTCGGCTACGCTTGAGTCTGGCCCCACCGCCCCCCGTTCGAAGAACAGCAATAGGAGGATCAGATGGCCGGTTTGACCGGGCGCATGTCAACCGTCATGAAGGCGAAGGTCTCGAAACTGCTCGACCGGGCTGAAGACCCCGCCGAGACGCTGGACTACAGCTACCAGAAGCAGGTCGAACAGCTGCAGAACGTGAAGAAGGGCATCGCCGACGTGGTGACGGCCAAGAAGCGCTTGCAGATGCAGGAGGCGACGCTGAAGCAGAGCGTGGTCAAGCTCGACACGCAGGCCCGGCAGGCTGTGTCCAGCGGCCAGGAAGATCTTGCGAGGACGGCGCTGGAGCGCAAGAACGTCGCCCAGACCGAGCTTCAGGGGCTCGACACCCAGGTCGCAGAACTCGAAGAGCAGCAGCAGAAGCTGACCGACTCCGAGCAGAAGCTGCGCGCGAAG
>Ga0307373_10007961_pt1 | contig 16308 bp, 12 predicted proteins | sample OX2MG_FD_202534 | JGI IMG/M metagenome (GOLD analysis project Ga0307373, IMG submission 202534) | Soil microbial communities from Risofladan, Vaasa, Finland - OX-2 | ecosystem: Environmental > Terrestrial > Soil > Coastal area > Acid sulfate soil | place: Finland: Risofladan, Vaasa | collected... | reverse complement strand
TCACGGTCACGGCCGGGAGCACACTCGCCATCATCGGGCCCAACGGGGCGGGCAAGACGGTGCTGTTCCGCGCGCTCATCGGCACGGTTCCCTACGAGGGGACCGTGCGGTGGGCGCCGGACACGCGCATCGGCTACGTGCCGCAGAAGCTGGACATCGAGCGCGATCTCCCGCTCACCGGTCGGGATTTTCTCCGGGCCAAGGCCAAAGTCGCCGGCGTACCGCGGGATGAGATCGCCCGGGTGCTCTCGGCGGTGAGTCTGGACGGCGGGGCCGCGGACCGCCCGATCGGGACGCTGTCAGGCGGGCAGTTCCAACGCCTGCTCGTGGCTTTTGCGCTCATGGGCCGTCCCACGGTGTTGCTTTTCGACGAGCCGACGGCGGGAGTCGATCCGCCCGGCGAGGAGAGCATCTACGCGCTGTTCCGCCAGCTGCAGCGCAAACACGGGTTCACGCTGCTTCTCATCTCGCACGAACTGAACCTCGTATATCGGTACGCCGATCAGGTGCTCTGCCTCTCGCAGCGCGAAGCGTGCGTGGGTCCGCCGATCGAGGTGCTGACCACCGAGCGGCTGCAGGCGATGTACGGGGCACAGATGAAATTTCACGTGCACGAACACCACGAAGGCCGTGCCGACACCTAGCGAACTCGTCCTTCCGCTCAGCATGGCGGTCGCCGCGGGCCTCGTCGGGTCGGTGGCGGTGATGCGCCGGATGACGCTGGCTGCCGACGCCATCTCGCACATCGCGCTCCCCGGGGTCGGTCTGGCGCTCCTGCTGCGCTTCGACCCGGTGTTGGGTGCGCTTGGGGCACTGCTCGTCGGCGCGTTCCTCGTGTGGGGGGTGGAACGTCAGACGCGCATTCCGACGGAAGCGATCATCGGGGTGGTGTTCTCGCTTGCGCTCGCGATCGGCAGCATGATGGCATCGGGCGAGCAGCTGATCGATGCGCTGTTCGGCGCCCCGCAAAGCTTGGGGCAAACCGAACTCGTCCTGGGGGGCGTCGCGGCGGTACTCGTGATCGCCTTCATGCTGTGGGCGCGCAGCGAGCTCGTGATCGCACTGGTCTCGCCCGATCTGGCGCGGACCGCCGGGGTGCGGGTGGCGCGCGTGGAACTGATGTTCCTGATGGCGTTCGCGCTCACGGTGGCATTGGGGCTCCGCTATCTCGGCGTCCTCCTTATGGGGTCGCTCATAATCATCCCGGCCGCCACCGCCAAGCAGCTCGCCCGGAGCCTGGACGGCATGCAGTGGTGGTCGGTGGGACTGGCCGTGTTCGCCATGCTTGCCGGGTCGCTGGGCGGCCCTCTGCTCGGGGTCGCGACGGGCCCGCTGACCATCGTCGTGGCGGCGGCCGTGTTCTTCATGAGCCTGGTGACGCGCCGGGCCGGTTGAGGCGCGGCGACGTTCGGCGAAAAATGGATTAGATTCCAAGGGTGCAGGCGCTCCTCCACACGGCTGATGGGGCGCCCTGCCCGCGCCGCCCCCGGGCGGCCGCCGTTCCCAGCCGCGGACAACCCCCAGTGAGCAGCTTCAAAGTCGAGCAACGCCGCATACTCCACCGCGGCCGCCAGTTCCACTTCGTGTCGTACGACGCCGTCCCGGCCAACGAACGGAAGGGCGAGGCCGCCGTGCCCGCCCAGTGGTACCTGATGAGCGAGGGCAAGCGCTACCAGGCGATCCCCGTCGAGAAGGGCCAGGATCCCGAGGAACTCGACCGCGAGCTCGTTCGCTGGCTGGGGCGCGAGATCTTCGATGCGGTCGACGCCGAGAACCGGGCGCGATTGCATTAGGTATCATGCCTGATGGCCGAAGCGGCGCGCCCTCGGGCGCGCCGCTTCGCCTATCTACGCATCGAATCCCGGCGCCTATCCGTTGGGATCCCAGGTCGGAATCCGTCCCGGTGTCCAGGGCGCGCCTGCCGCCTCGGCCGCGGCTTCGAGCCGCGCGAGATCGACGTTGATGAACTGCCGAAGCCGGGCGAGGATGGCTCCGAACTGCGCCGCCACGACATCGTACTGGTGCTTCTGCGTATTGGTCGCATCCTCGAGCGTCGAATACCAGATGCCGTCGGTGGCATCGCTCAACCGGTCGAGGAGCGACGGCGGCGTCGGCTCGCTGTAGCGGGCCTTGGTGTTGTCGCCGCCCAGCGATTCCTGGATCGCGCGCAGCGTATCCTCGAGCGCCCGGGCACGACCCATGAGTGAATCCGTGGGCGCCGACGTCCGCGCCAGCGCCCGCTGCAGCGCCTGCAGCCGGTTGGCCGCCTCGCCCGCGGCCGCATTGGCGCCCAGCACGGCGCGTTGGAGTCTGGCGGTCTTCTCCTGGAACGCGACGACGGCCGCCGAACGCGGTGTGTCCTGACCGTCGAGCATGTACACATCGAAGCTCTGCGCGGTGGCGAGCGGCGTCTCCACGCCGTCCACGAGTTTGGCCATGGCCACGTGGTAGGTGCCAGGGGCCACGAATGGCCCGGTGCCACCGCCGTTCCCCGTTCCGCCCGCGGTCACCGGCAGCACGCTGGGATACCGGAGGTCCCACGCCACGCGCTGCACCCCCGCCTTGGGCGCCTCCATGAGCCGCCGCACCACGCGCCCTTCGGCGTCGGTGATCGTGAAGATCAACTGCGGCGGCTGCTCCTCGTTCTCCGCCTTGAGGGAATCCCACGGTGGGTAGAACACATCCTCACTCTTCTTCGCGGCGGCCTTCTCGGCGGCCTGGCGAATCTCCTTCCGCGTCTTGATCGCATCCTTGAGATAGTACGTGAACACCGCGCCGAAGGGCGGGTTGGGCGCGCGATAGAAGTTGCCGCCGCGCGAATCGCCGAGCGGGCTGGTCTGCATGTACAGCGGCGCACGCTTCACGGGCAGCAGCGCGGCGTCCGATGCGAGCACGGCCGGCGTGAGTTCGCGCAGCGGCGCGATGTCGTCCAGGATGTAGTAGCCGCGCCCGAACGTGGCCGCGACCAGATCGTCTTCCCGCTTCTGGACCACCAGGTCGCGGACGGGGATCGTGGGCAGGCCATCTTTCAAGCGCGTCCAGTGCTGCCCGCCATTCGCGGTGTAAAACAGGCCGAATTCGGTCCCGACGAAGAGCAGCTGTGGATCCTTCGTGTCTTCGATGATCGTGTACGCCGTTCCCCGCTCGGGCAAGTCACCTGTGATCGACGTCCAGGTCTTGCCCAGGTCGGTGCTCTTGAGCAGATACGGCTTGTAGTCGCCCGCCTTGTGATTGTCGAACGCGGCGTACACGGTATTCACGTCGAACGCCGACGGCGTGAGGCGCGAGACGAACGTCGTGTCGGGCACGCCGGGAAAGTGATCGAGCTTCCGCCACGTCCCGCCGTCGTCCTCGCTCACCTGAATGAGCCCGTCGTCCGTGCCCACCCAGAGCAGGCCGGCCTTGATCGGCGACTCGCCGATCGTCACGATGCTGCCGTAGAACGACGTCGACGTGTTCTTGTCCAGCGCGTCCACGCCCCATACGCGTCCCATCATCTTGAGCTTGTTGCGATCGATCTGCCGCGACAGGTCGGGGCTTACCGGCCGCCAGGTGTCGCCGCGGTCGTCGCTCTGCCAGAGGATCTGAGAGCCGAAATAGAGCCTGGTGTGTGAATGCGGACTGATGATCAACGGCGCGTCCCAGAACCAGCGGAGCGCCGGCTGTCCCGGCTCCGGTTGCGGGATGATGTCGACGTTCTCCCCCGTCTTGAGATTGAACCGCGACAGCCCGCCGTTCTGGTACTGGGCGTATACCGTGTTCGGATCTTCGGGGTCGACTTGCGATTGGAAGCCGTCGCCACCCTGCGTGAAGAACCAGTCGGAATTGACGATGCCGTACGACGCCTGTGTTCGCGACGGTCCGCCAACGGACGCGTTGTCCTGCGTACCGCCGTACACGTGGTAGAAGGGCAGCGCGTTGTCCACCGCCACCCGGTAGAACTGGGCCAGCGGCAAGTTGCCGAAGAACTTGTACGTGCGCCCGCGGTCGAAGCTCTCGTACAGCCCGCCGTCGCAGCCGATGAGCAGGTGGTCGGAGTTGGCCGGATCGATCCACACGACGTGGTTGTCCACGTGCTTGTCCTTCTCCCCAACGGCGCGGAACGTGCGGCCGGCGTCGTCGGTCACCTGCGTCATGAAATCTCCGGCATACACGCGGTCCACGTCGTTGGGATCGGGGTAGATGCGGCCGTAGTACAGCCCCACCGAATTGTACCCGCTCATCTTGGTCCAGCTCACGCCGTCGTCGGTGGAACGATAGAATCCGCCTCCCTCGCCCGCCTCGACCATCGCGTACACGATGTCCGGATCCTGCGGGGCCACGGCGAGCCCGTAGCGCCCCACGTCGTCGCCGGACGGAAGCCCCGCGGTGATCTTCTTCCACGTCTCGCCGCCATCGGCGCTGCGCCAGAGCGCCGACTCCGGGCCGCCGGCGATGTAGCCCCATTGCCGGCGATATCGTTGCCAGGTGGCCGCGATGAGCAAGTCAGGATTGCGCGGGTCGAGGGCAACATCGGCCACGCCCGCCCACTCGCCGTTGCCCAGGATCTTCTTCCACGTCTTGCCGCCATCGGTGGTCTTGTACAATCCGCGGTCGCCGCCGGCACTGTACAGCGGTCCCTGGGCCGCCACGTACACCACGTCCGAATTTCGTGGATCGATGAGGATGCGTCCGATGTGCTCGGAGTTCTTGAGCCCGACGTTCGTCCACGTGCGGCCGCCGTCGTCCGATTTGTACACGCCGTCGCCGTAGGCCACCGACCGCTGCGCGTTGTACTCGCCCGTGCCCACCCATACCACGTTGGGATTCTTGGGATCGAGCGTCACCACACCGATCGAGTACACGGGCTCGTCGTCGAAGATCGGGGTCCACGTCGTGCCCGCGTTCTCGGTCTTCCAGAGACCGCCCGACGCGGTCCCGATATACCACATCGACTTGTCGCGCGGATTGACGGCGATGTCGGTGATGCGACCCGAGATCATCGCCGGCCCGATCGAGCGCAGCTTGAGACCTGCCAACGACGGGCCGGCGTGCGCCGAGTCGGGGGCGGCGTCCGCGGTCTTGCCGGCGCGCTGCGCGGCGGCCTGATGCAGGGGCAGGAGGGAGGCCGCAGCGAGGCCGGCGGCGGCGAGAAAGCGCGAAGTGCGTTGATGGATATTGAGCATGTCCGTGCGAAGTGAAGGTCGGGCTGAAGTTACCCCGCGCCGCGGGGATGGAAAGGAGGCGACTGGGGCGGGTGCCGTCGCGCGGGCGCCGCTATGGCGCGGCGACCCGTGGGGGCTAACTTTTCGAGAAGATATCCACCGCGAGCCGTCATGCCGGACACGCACGCTCCCACAGTCGGGGCACCGTCGAGCACTCCGCGCGGATTCCCGAAGGCCTTCGCCGCGGTCGCGCTCGTGATCTACACCGTCGACTTCCTCGTCGCGCGCTCACCGGCGGCGCCGCGGCACGGCATCATACTGGGCATTCCGCTCGGAGTGACCCTCGACCTGACGCTCGTCGTTTCCGCGCTGTATTGGCTGCTCGTGATCCGGCCCGCCGGCGCGTCGGCCGCGCGCGTGATCGCGGCGTTCATGCTCAGCCTGCTCGGCGCGCGCCTCGTGTTGCGCCCCGACCAGCGGGAGTATCTGCTCTACGCGCGATTCCTGGTGGCGCCCTTCGAACTGGCGCTGATCGCGTACGTGGTCGTGAAGGTACGGCGCGCCACGCATGGCTTCCGCGGCACTGCGCCGGACGCCGACGTTCCGGAACGCATCGTCGCGGCACTCAGCAGTGCGTTTCCCTATCGCGTGGTGGGCCAGATCCTCGCCACCGAATTGACGATCGGCTTTTATGCGCTGTGTTCATGGCGCCGCCGGCCGCACGCGCCCGCCGGCTCGCAGGGATTCTCGTTTCACCGGAAGACGGGACTCCTCGCGCTCTATTGGGCCGTGATCGGGGTGTGCGTCGTCGAACTGTTCGTGGTGCACCTGGTCGTCCGCGCGTTCAGCCCGCGGACGGCGTGGATTCTGTCCGCGTTCAGCGCGCTCGGCGTGATCTGGCTGGTCGGCTTCGTCCGCGCCATGGTGCTGCGCCCGGTGCTGGTGACCGCGAGCGGCATTGTCGTGCGCAGCGGCGTTCAGTGGACGCTCGACGTTCCATTCTCCGCCATCCAGCGCTTGGATGCCGGGCGCGTGACGGCCCCCGTGCGCCACGCACCGGCGTGTCTCCGGGTGGGCGGTGCCGCCCCGCCGAGCGTGCGGATCGACCTCGGCGAGCCACTCGTCGCCGCCGGCGCGTACGGACGGACGAAGCGGGTGAAGACGATCACCCTCACGCTGGACGACGCCCCGGCCTTCGCCAAGGCCGTCCACGCACGACGCGGGGCAGAGGCATGATACGTTCGGCGCGCCACCTGCTGCGGCCCGCCGCGTGCGATCCGCTCCCCCACCCGGCCTGAGCGCCGGGCGGCGCTCAGCGGTTGAGCGCCGCCATGGCCGTGGTTTGATACCGCTCGCCCGCCACCGCATGCCGCGGGAACGCGGACTCGATCGCTGCGAGATCGGCCGGCGTGAGCACGAGGTCCACCGCGGCCACGTTTTGCTCCAGATACTTCACGCGCTTGGTGCCCGGGATGGGCACGATGTCGTCGCCCTGCGCCAGGACCCAGGCCAGTGCGAGTTGCGCCGCCGTGCATGCCTTGGCCCGGGCCATCGTCTGCACACGCGCCACGAGCGCCAGATTCTGCTGGAAGTTCTCGCCCTGGAACCGCGGCTGGATGCGCCGGAAGTCGTCGGCCGCGAAATCGTCGGGACTCTTGATCTCGCCACTCAGGAAGCCGCGGCCCAGCGGGCTGTACGGTACGAAGCCCACGCCCAGCGCGCGACAGACCGCGAACAAGCCGTCCTCGGGGTCGCGGGTCCACAGGCTGTACTCGCTCTGCAGTGCCGTGATGGGATGTACGGCGTGCGCGCGGCGCAGCGTGTCGGCCGATACTTCGGACAGGCCAACGTGTCGCACCTTGCCCGCCTCGACCAACCGCTTCATCGCGCCCACCGTGTCCTCGATGGGCGTCTTGGTGTCCGAGCGGTGCAGATAGTAAAGGTCGATGTAGTCGGTATTCAGCCGTTTGAGGCTCGCGTCGCAGGCCCGCTGGCAGTATGCAGGAGAGGCGTCGAATCCGCGGTATGCCGGATTGGCGGCGTCGCGAACGATCCCGAATTTGGTGGCGACGACCACCGACCGGCGGCGCGCCCCGAGCGCGCGCCCGAGCAATTTCTCGTTCGCGCCCGACCCGTACATGTCGGCCGTGTCGAAGAACGTGATGCCCAGGTCGAGCGCTCGCTCGATCGTGGCGAGCGACTCCGCTTCGTCGCGCGGTCCATAGAAGTCGCTCATCCCCATGCATCCGAGTCCGATCGCGGACACGTCGAGCTGGGCCAGTTTCCGGCGTTGCATCGGTCACTCCCCGTCTGGTCTCCGGATCAAGCTAACGAGCGGGTGGCGGCTGGGGCGGCCGTCCGCCCGGTTCAACGATCCGGCGTCGTCGCGTGTATACAGGTCGAACCCCAATTCCAGTGCGATCGCGGTCCGGATTCGTCCCATTTCCGTTGACCAGTTCGTTCTTCGTCGGAGGATCTCATGCGTCGATTCATGCTGGCGATCGCCATCCTGGCCATCGTTCCGAGCCTCAGCGTTGCCCAGCGGGGGGGCGGCCGGAGCGGAGGCGGTCGCCGCACCACGGATCGGTTCGGCAGCGGCGAAGCGGCGACCGTTCCTGCCATCTCGCGCCAGGAACTGGCCGACCTCGACCCCCTCGCGATCCTGCTGGACAAACGCCGCGATCTGAAATTGACGGACGACCAGACGGCGAAGCTCGAGGCGATGAACGGACAGCTGATCGACGCACAGCGACCGCCGTTCCACGCCCTCGACTCGCTGAACGTCGAGTTGGCGAACCTGGGTTCCGACCTCTCGTCCGACGACCAGGCCCACGCGCGCACGCTCAATGTGCTGTCGCGGATGATTGCCAGCGCCACCCGGCAGCGGTACGACTCGGTGGAGACCGTGGCGCGCGCCCTGATGACGGACGATCAGAAGAAGGCGGCGGACGACGTGCTCAAGGATTCGCACGACCGAATGGAGCGATTGGTCCAGCGGGGGCGGAGCACCGGAAACGAGTGACGCGGACCGCCCCGCGAGGACGGCGAGGCGGCGGCTCGGCATCTGACCCGGCCGATGTCGGGCGCGACCCGACGCCCCTGTTCACTTTCCCTGACTGACGGACGGGGGTTCCCTGTCGAGGTTGCGCAGAGCGGCCGCGCGTCGTTCGGCGCGCAGCCTGCGCCCATTCGTTCAGAGGACTGTCCATGACCACGCGCAGCTGGGCCGAGCCCTGGAAGATCAAGGTCGTCGAGCCCATCAAGATGACCGACCGTCGCGACCGCGAGCGCGCCATCCGCGATGCCGGCTACAACACGTTTCTCCTCCGCTCCGAAGACGTCTACATCGATCTGCTCACCGACTCGGGCACGAGCGCGATGTCGGACCGCCAGTGGGCGGGGATGATGCTGGGTGACGAAGCGTACGCGGGCTCGCGCAATTTCTACCATCTTGAGCGCGCCGTGCGCGACTATTACGGCTACGAACACATCATTCCCACGCACCAGGGCCGGGGCGCGGAGCACATTCTGTCCCGCGTGCTCATCAAGCCTGGCGATCACGTGGCGGGCAACATGTACTTCACCACCACGCGGGCGCACCAGGAGCTCGCCGGCGCGACCTTCCACGACGTGATCATCGCCGAGGCCCATGACCCGCGGTCGGAACATCCGTTCAAGGGCGACATCGACCTCACCAAGCTGGCGGCCCTCGTCGATGAGGTCGGGGCCGCCCGCATGCCGTATGTGTCGGTGGCGGCCACGGTCAACATGGCGGGTGGGCAGCCGATCAGCCTCTCCAATCTGAAAGCGGTCTTTGAATTTGCTCATGCGCGCGGCATCCTCGTGATCCTCGACGCCACGCGGGCGGTGGAGAACGCCTGGTTCATCCAGCAGCGGGAACCGGGCCAGCGCGACCGCACGGTGGCCGAGATCCTGCTCGACCTGTGTCATTATTCCGATGGCGCCACGATGTCGGGCAAGAAGGACAGCCTGGTGAATATCGGGGGCTGGCTGGCACTCCGCGACGATGGCCTGGCCGAGAAGGCGCGGAACCTGGTTGTCCTGTTCGAGGGACTGCACACGTACGGCGGCCTCGCCGGCCGCGATATGGAAGCCATGGCGATCGGCATCGAGGAATCGGTGCAGGACGACCACATCCGCAGCCGCATCGGGCAGGTCCTCTACCTCGGGAACAAGCTCATGGAGGCCGGGGTTCCCGTGGTCCGACCGATCGGCGGCCACGCCGTCTTCCTCGACGCGGCGGCGATCCTGCCGCACGTGCCGCGCGACCAGTTCCCCGCGCAGGCCCTGGCCGCGGCCCTGTACATCGAATCGGGCATCCGCGCCATGGAGCGCGGCACCGTGTCGTCGGGGCGGGATCCCCAAACCGGAAGCAACCGTACACCCAAGCTCGAACTCGTGCGCCTGACGATCCCCCGCCGTGTGTACACGCAGGCACACATGGACGTGACCGCGGAGAGCGTGATCGCCGTGTTTGAGAAGCGCGATCGCGTCACCGGACTGGCGTTCACATACGAGCCCGAATTCCTGCGTTTCTTCCAGGCCCGGTTCGAGCCGGTGGGTGCCGCGGGCATCTTCCGGGACGCGGAGCCCGCACGCGCCACGTCTGCCTCCGGCGCGTAGCGCGAAGCCGGACTGACAGGCGAGTCAGGAAGCGCCAATTGGGGGCCGAACCCAATTGGCGTCTTCTTTGTGCCGTGGTCAGAAGCCGGGGCGGAGGCGCTGCCGGCCGTGAGCCTGACAACCTTCCCGGCATGCCGTAACTTGGAGTCCTGGCCGAAGTCCGCCGGCCGCCTCGACTCCTACCGGACCCCATCCATGAAGCTTCGCCACCTCGCCGTCGTTGCCGTCGTACTGCTGTGCGCGTCGGCCCTCACCGCTCGCGCTCAGGGCGGGGGAGGCGGGGGAGGCGGAGGAGGCCGCAACGCCGGCCCGCCGAAAGAGAAGCCGCACATCGTCACCTCCGACTCGGTGGAACGGCTCAATCCCATCTCGCCGCTCATCGAGCATCGCAAGGATATCGGCATTTCCGATACGCTCATCGGCAAGTTCGGCGGGATCCTGGCACGCCTCGACGCCGCCAATGCGCGGATGCTCCAGCAGGTCGATTCGCTTGCCGCGAACCCAAGCGCGCCGGTGTCGATCTCCGACGATGCGGCGCTGGATGATCGCAACCGTACCGGCCAGCGTCCCGTGAGTCTGGAATACCTGTTCGCCGATATCTCGAAGAACAACGCCGCCGCGGCCGATCAGGCCCTGGCCATGCTGACGGGCAAGACCGCCGATCGGGCGAAGCGTCTGATCGACGATCAACGCAAGCGCCTGGATCAGCTTCTGCGCGATAGCCAGGTGGGCCGTGGCCGCGGGCGATGACGACCTCCGCGCGCGCGTCGGCAACCTCGAAGCGGCGGTCGGAGCGCTTCGCGGTGACGTAGCCCGGCTCACGACGCGCCTCGCGACCGCCGACGCGCCCCGCGCGGCGGCGCCGTCCGGAGAACCCGCTGTCGCGCCGGCCGCCGCCGCCCCGCCGCCCCGGCCTGCCGCCGTAGCCGCCGGGCCAGAGTCGGACATCGAGAGTTTCGTGGGGCGGTACGGCGTGCTTGCGCTGGGCACCCTCACCACGCTCGCCGCCGTGGGCACGTTCGTGAGTTGGGCGGCAGCGCACGGCCTGCTCGGTCCCACCACCCGGGTCGTCCTCGGGCTGGCCCTCGCTGCCGCGCTCGCCGGCGCCGGACTTCGGTTGCACGCCCGCGAGCGGTCCTTCAGCTCGGCGCTGCTCGGACTTGCCCTGGCGGTGGTGCACGTGTGTGCATGGGCCGCGGGTCCAGGCCTCCACCTCGTGCCCGGCGGTCAGGCCTTCGCGCTGGCCACCGTCGCTTCCGCGGCCCTCGCGGCGTTCGCCCTCCTCGAGCGCGAGGAACCGCTCTGGTGCATCGGCCTCGGCGGCGCGGCGTTGGCGCCGTTCGTGACCAGCGAGCACACCGGGAGCCTGGTGCTGCTCGCGGGGTACGGTGCCGCGGTGGCCGTCGCCGGCGCCGCCGGTATCGCGACGCGTGGCTGGCGCTACGCTGCGCGCACGCTGGTCACCATCGTCCTGCTCTACACCGTGGCGCTCACGGTGTCCGGGGCGCCGCTGCACTGGGGGCCACTGCTCGCCGTCGCGCTCCCGGTCGCGGTAGCGCTCGTCGGCATCTCGCCCATGACGTCGGCCGATCTTATCCGGCCGCGGCTCCGCGCCCAGGGCGTGATCGCGGCGGCCGCGGCCGGGTGGGTGAGCTGGCAGGCCACGCCGCTAGGCGCGCAATGGACGGCGGTGGTGCTGGGCGCGTTGGGGGTGGTGTGGTTGGCGATGGCCGACCGGTCGGCCGGCGCGCCTCCCGCCGGCCCGGTGGCCGGAGGCGTGAACGTGGGATTCGCGCCGTCGTGGACCGACGGGGCGGTCATCCCGCTGGCGTTCGCGGCAGCCGTCGCCTACGCCGGTCCGCGCACGCCATGGTGGTCGGCGGCTGCGATGGCCGGCGCGGCGCTGGTGCTCGGGATCGCCGTATGGCGCCGTCCCGCTGGGATGTCGCGCGACGCGCTGGCGTTCGCCGCTGCGGCGACGGCGTTCGCGGCCGCCAACCTCGCGCCGTGGCAATCGCCGATCGCGTATCCGGTTGCCGACGTCGCGCTCGGGCTGGCGTTCGCGGCGGCGCTGCGCTGGCGGCCGAGCTATTCGTGGCCGGGCATGGCGGGGCTCGCGCTCGTGGTGGCGGGCGCTCATACGTGGTTTCTCATGGACCGCCGGCCCGCGTTCACGTACACGCCGTTCGGCACGCGGGAGTCGTTGGCGGCGGCGGCGGTGCTCGCCGCGTGGATGCTGATCGCGGCCCGGGCCGCCGCCTGGACCGGTTCGCTGCGCGGCGCGTTGGCCGTTGACGCGGCGCGGGCCGAACGTGACGGCGCGAACGTGCGGGCGGCGGCTGGCACCGCGCCCTGGGTGTGGGCGTTCATCTGGGTCCACCATGAGCTGGCCGCTGCCTGGAGCCCGTCGGTGGCCACGCTGTTGCTCGTGAGCCTCGAGGCTGGCGTGGCCGTCGCCGCCGTCGGCGTCGGGCGGGCGCGTGGCGTGCGGGCGCTCCGCCAGGTCGGGCTGGCGCTGGCCATCGTGGCGGCGGTGCGCGCGCTGGCGGCGGTCGATTCGGTGAAATCGGTGAGCGTGCGCATCGCGTCCTATCTCGTGGCGAGCGCGTTCCTGCTCGGGATTGCCTACTGGTATCGCCGCCGCGGAACGGACGCACCGGTGGTTGAGACGGCGGCCGCTCAGGCGCCGGACGCGTGAGGCGGGTGGCGCCCGCGCCCGCAGCGGAACCCGCGTGTGAACACAATCCATACCGTCGATGTGCTGGCACTCGCCACCCCCGCGAGTGTATCCTCCAGCATCGCGGTCCCCTCTTCTCCTACCTTCTTGGGTGACGACTCCCGTGCGTACCTCTCTCAGATTCCTGATCGGCCTCGTGGCGCTTGGCGGTTTGGCCGCGCCGGCGGCGGCCCAACAGCATTTCGACACCGTCGGTGTCGGCGACACGTCCATCTTCGCGCCGCTCGCGCTGCCCACGCCCAACGCGTTCCGGCTCGGGTCGGGCGCGCCCGGCCCCGACTACTGGCAGAACCGGGCCGACTACGACATCCACGCCACGCTCGACACGACCACCCGCGTGCTCAGCGGCACCGAGCGGATCAAGTACACCAACAACTCGCCGGTTACGCTCGACTATGTCTGGGTGCAGGTGGAGCAGGACGCATTCGAGCACGGCTCGCTGAACTCCTACGTGTACGGGCCGAACACGCGCTTCGGCGCCCGGGGATTCCAGGGCGGCGACGTCATCGAGCGGTTCGAGCAGGTCGTTCCCGGAAAGAAGAACGCGCCGCTCACGACGCGCGTATCCACCACGGTCATGCGGGCGGATCTTGCCGAACCGCTCGCCCCGGGCAAGAGCACGACGCTGGAGATCGCCTGGCACTTCGCGATCCCCGAGCACGGCGCCGACCGCATGGGTTACGATGGCTCGCTATTCGAATTCGGGCAGTGGTATCCGCGCATGGTCGTGTACGACGACGTCAAGGGCTGGAACATCGAGCCCTATCTTGGCCAGGGCGAATTCTACTGCGAATACGGCGATTTCTCGCTCTCGGCGACCGTGCCGGCAGGCTACATCGTGGCCGCCACCGGGACGTTGCAGAACGCGTCCGAGGTGCTCACCCCAACGGAGATCGCGCGCCTCGCCAACGCCGCCAAGTCGGACACCACGGTGCACATCGTGACGCAGGCCGAGCTGGAGAGCGGCGCGGCGCGCCCGAAGAAGACAGGCACGCTCACCTGGAAGTTCGCCGCCAAGAACGTGCGCGACGTGGCCTGGGCCACCTCGCCCGAGTACATCTGGGATGCCTCGAGTTGGAAGGGCGTGCTCGCGCAGTCGTACTACCGGCCATCGGCCGTGAATCCGTGGTCCGACGCCGCCGACCAGGCGCGCATGTCGATCATGGAGTACTCCACGCGCTGGTTCCAATATCCGTACCCGCAGATCACGGTGGCCGAGGGTCCCATCAGTGGAATGGAATACCCGATGCTGGCCATGGAGGCGCGCAGCCGCGACGTGTACGGGCTGTACAACGTCATCACGCACGAGATCGGGCACAACTGGTTCCCGATGATCGTCGGGTCGAACGAACGCATGCACTTCTGGATGGACGAGGGCTTCAACACGTTCATCAACACCTTCTCCGAGGCGCTGCGCTACCCACAGAAAGGGGACGAGGCCCAGCGAGAAGCGGAGGAACGGCAGGAGGTCGAGCAGGTCATGAAAGCGGGGTACGACACGCCGATCGACGTCGGGCCGGACCGCATCAATCCGCAGCTGCTCGGCATCAACCAGTACGTCAAGACGTCGATGGCGCTGCACCTGCTGCGCGACGAAATCCTGGGCGACAGCGCCTTCGACGACGGCTTCCGCGAGTACATCCATCGGTGGGCGTACAAGCATCCCACACCCAGCGATTTCTTCCGCACCATGGAAGACGCCGGCGGCCGCCGCCTCGACTGGTTCTGGCGCGAGTTCTTCGAGACCAATGACCAGTTCGATCAGACGGTCGACACCGTGGCGACCCGCATGGTGGGCGACACGGAACGGGTCGCGGTGGCGTACGGCAACCTGGCCAAGGGCGTGCTGCCGATCATCGCGCGGTTCACCTTCTCCGATGGCACGACGCAGGACGTCGACTATCCGGCGGAATCGTGGTACATGAACAGCGTCCGGTTCATCAGGCAGTACGCCTTCGTGGGCAAGACACTCACCAAGATCGAACTGGATCCCGACCGCCGGCTGATCGACGTCGACCGTGCGAACAACACCTGGACGGCGCCATAGCGGCAGTCGCTACGGGGTAGACGGCTGGCCCTGCGCGCCAAGGCTTCGCGGGCGGGGTTCCGGGAACGGAGCCCCGCCTTCGGCGTACCATCGTGCATGTGACGGCGGCCCGAGTTCCGGCGCCTTGGCTCTCGCGCTATACTTTCCATAGGCGGGGGGATGCCCCCGACCCCCGAGTCTGGAGATACGGCATGCGACGAATGACGGCGATTCTAACGTTGATCCTGGCCACGGTTTCGATCGCGGCTTGCGGAGGAGGTAATGGCTCCACGCCGCCGACCATCATCGGCGGCGGCATCACATATTTCGTCGTCACCGCGTCGAACAATCGCGATACCGTATCCATCCTGCCGGGCAACCCGGTACTACTCTCGGGTGTGGCATACGACGCCGCGTTCGACCCGTTGGCTCTGGTTGGCGATACGACGTGGGTGTCCCGGGATACCACCATCGCCAGCGTGAACACCCACGGGGTCGTCACGAGCATCGCCGTCGGGTCGACCTGGGTGGTGGGCAGCTTCGTGCCCAAGAATTCTTCGACCTCCTACGCCGACTCCGTCTTTGTCATCGTGGTCGGCCGGAACTAGCGGGCCCGCGGACAAGCTACTGATACTGGATGTAGAGCGGGGCCGGGAATAGGCGAAGTACTTCCGCCGGCGTCATCAGCGGACGGCCACTCTTCGTGTCGTTGTGAAAGAAGAGCTTGAATCCGGTGAATTGGACCGGCTCAGCGTAAACGTACGCGCGGTACGAGTCTTCTTTCAACGACCGCGGGCCCCAGCCGTCCATGTCCACGACGATCTGGACTTTGGGGTCGAGGCGGATCCGCCTGGCGTTGGTGAGCATGGACCGGGTGAACCGATGCACCACCAATACCTTGGGCGGCAGATGGTTGGCCGTCACCAGGCTGTCGAGCACGCGCACGGCCTCGTTCACGTCGTCGGCGTCCATCGTGCCGATCCGCTTACCCGGCGCGCTGCCGTCCTTCATCGAGAATTCCGGATCGAGCGCGAGGTGCACCTTGGGGCGCGCGAGATAGGGGAGCAGCCGCTGCAACTCGGCGGCCACCGAACTGTGCCCCACCTGCACATCGAGGAACAGCAGCGCGTCGCGCTGGTCGGCCCACGATGCGACGCGGTCGATCAATGTGTCGGCCATCCGGGCCCGATACATGCCGTCCCGCCCCGGAATCGGCTGGGCCGTGCTCACGATGAGCTGCAACGCGGGCACCACCGGCGTGGCCGGATCCACCGCCTGCCAAGCCGCGACCTCCGTATCAAGCTTGGCCAGCATCTGCTCGGGAGGCAGCGCGCCGAGGATGCCCATCCCCTTGGAGAGTGGATTCCCATAGAAAGCGACGATCCGATGCGTGGGCAGGATGGCCCCGGGCAACTGCTCGGGGCTGGCCACCGGCCAGATCGGCTGGGCGACGATTGGCCTGGGCGTCGCGATCGACTTGGCGGCTGCGTGCGGCACGCGTTTGACGCGCGTGGGCGGGCGCGGCGGAACTCCCTGCGCCAGCAGGCCGGAGGCGAGTAGGGAACCCGACAGGGCAGCCAGTAGGGCCGCGAGCGACCGCCTACGTGCCACGCGCCGGAGACTCCGGACCGGCGGGCGCATAGGCGCGCAGCGCGTCGTCATAAGTGTGCGGCGGCTCCGCGTCTGGCGAGAACAGCACGCTGAACGCCGAGCCGCGCCCCGCCACGCTCACGACGGTGAGGCGGTACCCCATTGCT
>Ga0307373_10007958_pt1 | contig 16313 bp, 16 predicted proteins | sample OX2MG_FD_202534 | JGI IMG/M metagenome (GOLD analysis project Ga0307373, IMG submission 202534) | Soil microbial communities from Risofladan, Vaasa, Finland - OX-2 | ecosystem: Environmental > Terrestrial > Soil > Coastal area > Acid sulfate soil | place: Finland: Risofladan, Vaasa | collected... | reverse complement strand
GAGACCGACGGCACGCTGCGCGTGGACGGCCGCCTCGAGGGGAACATCCGGGGCGCCGACGTGGTGGTGGTGGCCACCGGAGCGTCGATCGTGGGCGATGTGTCGGCGCGCGAGGTGATCATCGGCGGGACGGTCACGGGCAACGTGACCGCCGTCCAGCGCGTGGAATTGCAGGCGAGCGGCGCCGTGGCCGGCGATGTCGAGGCCGCGGCGATCATGATCCAGGAGGGAGGCCGCGTGGAGGGACGGATGTCCATCCATCCCGTGGCGGCCAACGGACGCCAGGGAGCCAGCGCGTCGCCGGCTCCCGCCCCGCACCTCCGGACCGCCTACAACGGCGACGCCGGCTGACCCGTTCCCGTGGCCACCCACTCCACCCCCGACAGCCGCGGCCGCGGCTGGACGATCATTCTCGTCCCTCCCCATCCCACGGGGAAGACGCGGAGCGTGCGCGTGCACATGCGGCAGGTGCGCACGCTGGTGGCCACCGCGATGCTGGCGTTCGTGGGCTACGCCGGGTGGTCCATGATCGAGGCCCTGCAGGTGAACGCCACCGCGGAGCAGTTGGCCCAGGTGCAGCGGCTGGCCGTCACGCTGAGCGACAGCCTGCAGGCGTCGCAGTCGCGCGCCGACTCGGCGTTGCGGCTGGCGGCCGTGACGGCCAACGTGGCCCACGGCCCCAAGCTGGTGACGCGCCTGGTGAACCGCGTCGGGCGCGCCAACACGGCGTCGGTGGGCGAACCGGCGGCGGGCGTGATCCTGCCGGTGATCGGACGGATCACGAGCAAGTTCGCGGAGTCACGCTGGCATCCGATTCTCAATCTGTTCCGCCCGCACGAGGGGGTGGACATCTCGGCGCCACGGGGCACGAACATCACGGCGCCTGCCGACGGGCGGGTGACGTTCGTGGGGCACCGGCTGGGCGATGGGCTCCTGGTGGAACTCGACCACGGCGGCGGCGTGATCACCCTGTACGCCCACTGCCAGCGGGTGCTGGTGGGGGAAGGCGAGTACGTGGCCGCCGGCGCGGTGATCGCCACGGTGGGTTCCAGCGGGCTGGCCACCGGCCCCCACGTACACTTCGAGGTGATGGTCAACGGCCGGCACGTGGATCCGCTCAAGTACCTGCTGGAGCCGCGTGACTCGACCCCCGCCTTTGCCGCCGGCGACCACCCGGACGAGCAGCAACCGCGCTAACCGGCTGTTTAGCTGAAGAATCCGCTAAGTCCGCCCACGGCGCACCGTGCACGCCGTTCGCTGGTCTGATATGTTACAGCACGCGGCGAGCACTGAGCGTCCCGGCGAAGCGATGCCGGGCCTGCGTCGCCCCATTCGCGCGCACGCGCGGCGGAGGAGAGATGTTCGAAGGTTTTGGGCCAGAAAAACTGATCATGGTTCTGCTGATCGTGCTCGTGCTGTTCGGCGGCAAGCGCATTCCCGAGATCGGCGCGTCGCTGGGCAAGGGCATTCGCGAGTTCAAGCGCGGAATCAAGGAAGTGGGCGACTCGGTCAACGCCGACGAGGTGTCGCCGATCCACCCCGCAGCGTCGCTGCCGGCAGGCTCGGCGCCGGCTACTTCGGTGGTGTACGACGACAACCGCGGCGCCCCCAAGCGCCTGCTCGACAGCTGACCCGCAGCGCCCGGCGCTAACGACCGCCGGGTACGATGCCATCGGGACCGAACCGGGCGCGCACCTGATCCACGGCGCGCGCCACGGCGCGGTCCCGATCCGTCTCCATGGCCGGTTCCCGCTGCAGGTCGAACAGGGTGAGCTGATCGCTGGCGTCGTCCTCGGCCAGCGACGACAGCGCCACCCCCAGCAGCCGCGCCGGCACCCGCCGCGCCGAGCTTAGCCGCGACAGCAGCGGCCGGGCCAACGCCAGGATCACGCGGTCGCTCATGACGCCCAGCTCCACCGTGCGGCTGGCCGAGCGCGTGCGGAAATCGTGGTCCCGGATCTTCACCGTGATCGTGCGCGCGAGCAGTCCCTCGGCGCGCAGATCGGCGGCGGCGCGAGTGACGAGCGCCAGCAACTCGCGACCCAGGGCCGTCTCGTCGGTGAGGTCGCCCGGGAAGGTCTCGTCGCGACTGATGCTCTTGGCGCCGAGCCGCGGCGCCACGTCGCGCTGGTCGATGCCCCGCACACGGTCGAACAGCCACTGCCCTTCACGATCGCCCAGCCAGCCGGCCAGCGTCTGCACGTCGTACGGCAGCACGTCGGGCACGGTGCGCATGCCGAACCTGGCCAGCCGCTCCTGGAATCGCGGGCCGATCATCGGGATCTCGGCCAGCGCCACGTGGCGGAGGAAGTCTGCTTCGCCGCCGGGCGCCACGACGTGGACGCCGGTGGCTTGGTTGTGCGGCTTGGGCTTGGCGTGCTCCACCGCCAGCTTGGCCACGAGCTTGGACGTGCCGCCGCCGAACGACACGCCGAGCCCGGTCTCGCGGAGGATCGTGTCGCGCATGCGCTGCGCCGTCGTGGCCAACGGCTCGTGGCGGTACAGCCCCTCGGTGCCGGCGAGGTCCAGATACCACTCGTCGATGCTCGCCGCTTCGACCACGGGCGCGAAGCGGTCGAGCACCTGGCGGATCTCTCGGCTCTTCTCGGCGCACGCCGCGCGCGGCACCGGCACGCACACGGCGTCGGGGCACAGACGGAGCGCGCGGGCGATCGGCATGGCCGACCGCACGCCGAACGCGCGCGTCTCGTACGACGCCGAGCACACCACGCCGCGGCTGGCGCGGGTGCCGCCCACGATGAGCAGCGGTTCCCTGCCCGCGCCCTCCGGATCGACCATGCGCGCCACGGCGACGAAGAACGCGTCGGCGTCGGCCAGGAGGATCCGGCGCGGCGGCGCGTTCACCCCACGTACACGTAGCTGAGGCCGCGCTCCTGGGCGCGGTTCACGGCGATCACGCCGGCCACCACTTCCACGGCGCCCGGCACCAGATTGGCCCGGAAATCGGCCAGCACCGTGGCGGCGTCGGCCCCTGCCCTGCGCGCCGCTTCCCCGGAGAAGAACCCCATCGCCATGCCGCACACGGTGAACACGGCGCCGCGGGAATGGAGCGCGGCCAGGCTGGCGCTGTTCTTGCGCGTGTCATCGGCCGAACCGGACGACGTGTTGCGCACCGCCGGCGCCTTGGTGTTCGGATCGTCGTAGCCCACGACCGCGCCCAGCGCGTACTTGTTCCACATGGCGTCGTTGAGCCCCATGGCGAATGCTCGGTGCCGGAATGAGACCACCACGTTGACGTCGGCGTCGGCCAGTCCGTAGCCGTCGTTGTTGGCGTTGAGAAAGTTGCGGGCGAACGCGGCGCCGTCTCCCGCCTTCTCCGGCGAGAGGACGTCGTAGATCTGGCGGTGCTTGCCCTTGAGCGCATCGAGCCAGGCGTCGGGGTCGGCGGACGGCGCGCGGAGGAGTCGCTCGGCCCGAGCCACCGAGGGCAGCGCGGCGCTGGTGAGCAGGGCGGCGGCGGCGCCCAGGCGCCCCAGGAAGCCGCGGCGCGGGATGTTGGTGGATGGCGTCATCGCTTGTCCTCGCGTGGTGGGAGAGTATCGGCAACGGCCACGGCGGTCACGTGCCGCGCGTTGCCCTGGCGTTCGATGCGCACGGCGTGCGCCGTGACCGTGGCTTGCGCGCTGTCGGCGCGATCGAGCGGCGTGATGCGCAGCTCGACCCCCGAATCGGCGGCGGTGATCACGGCCGAGCCGTTGCCGGTGTTGACCACGAGATCGGCCGGGGCCGCCAGCACGAGCGAGCTGTCGGGCCGCATCCCCACGATCATCGAACGGATGCCGAGCTGCAGCGAACCCTTGATGGCGACGAAGAACTTGGCGCGCGTGGAATCGTTGGCGGCGTTGGCCACATGGACACCGACCTCCGCGGGCGGCGGCGGCGGTTGGCGCCGGCAGCCCGCTGAGCAGGCGGCACAGGCGAGGGCCAGGGCGAGACGACGAGCGTGAGGTTTGGGCATCGACGGAAAATGCGCGCGCCGGCCCGTCTCTGCCACTACGCGGGCACCGCGCACCCGCGCCGGGAACCATGCGTCGGCGGTAATTTGCATACAATTGTGCCCAAGCTTTCGTTTTCGAAACGGAGGGCACGGGGTCGGAGTTTGGCTTCGATTCGCCTATATTGGCGGCACCCCCTCAGCCGCACCCTGTTGCCCATGCCACCACGCAGGCCTCCTTCTCGTTCCTCGCGCGCCAAGAGCCCCGGCGGTTCCGTGCGCGCCGGATCCGTCGCGCACGGCTCGCGGCCCGAGCAGGTGTACACCCGTCTGCGCGACCTGATCGTGCAGGGGCTGGTGGCGCCGGGCAGCCGGATCGTCGAGACGGAGATTGCCAGCCGGCTGGGGGTGAGCCGCACCCCCGTGCGCGAGGCCCTGCAGCGGTTGCAGCAGGAGGGCTACGTGATGGGCGCGCCGGGCGCGCAGCAATCGCGGCTCACCGTGGCCCCGCTCACACGCGACGACGTCCGCGAACTGCTCGACATCGTGGGTTCCCTCGAGGGACTGGGCGCGCGGCGCGCCGCCGAGCTCGGCGTGGAGGAGCGGAAGCCGCTGGTGAAGGACCTCCGGGCGCTCAACGCCGAATTTCTCAGGGCGGGGCGCTCGACCCCCGTGGACCACAGCCGTCTATACGACGCGGATGAACGTTTTCACCGCCGCGTGGTAGAAGCAGGGGTAGGTCCTCGGCTCATTGCGCTGCACGACGCGGCCAAGCCGCAGGCCGAACGCTACATCAGGATGTACATCAGCATGCTGACCGGAGACATCCGGTCGTCGGTGGAGGAGCACGACGCCATCACCGACGCGATCGACGACGGACGATCCGAGGCCGCGCAATACGCCGTGGAGGTCAACTGGCGGCACGCGGCCGAGCGACTGGCCAAGGTCATCGAAGAGGTCGGCGAACGCGGCAGCTGGTAGTGGCCAACACCCCCATGGAGGCAAGACCAGTGAAGAGACTCGCATTGTTGCTACTCGTTCCGGCGTTGTTCGCCTGCGATACGCAGGCCAAGCAGCAGCTCGGCGTGCTCGCCAAGGCGGACTCGCTGCGCCAGGACTCGTTGCTCAACGTCAAGAACCAGCTGCTCAACGACATGCTGGTGTCCACGCAGTTCATCAATGACATCGACGCCGAGATCGCCAAGGCGCGGAGCCTGCCCAAGCCCAAGACCAGGACCGCGCTGGCCACGCCCGCCGAGGCCGCGACGATCAAGCAGGACCGCGACGAGGTGCTGGGCAAGATCCGCATGCTCGTCCAGCGGCTCGACGCCACCGACGTCCGGCTGCGCGAGGTGCGGGCCAGCGCCGCGTCGCTGTCGCAGCACGACTCCACGCTCACCCGGCAGATCGCCCAGTACGAGCAGAACATCGCGGACTTCCGGGCCACGGTGGAGCGCCAGAAGACCGAGTTCCAGGCGATCATCGATTCGCAGAACGTCCAGATCGCGTCGCTCAAGGGCAAGGTGGACACGCTCAACACGGTCAAGGCCGCGCTCAGCGATACCGTCACCGACCTCACGCGCGTGAAGAACACGGGCTACTACGTGGCCGGCACCCGCGACGAACTGGTGCACGAGGGCGTGCTGTCGGAGGAAGGACACAAGCAGTTCCTGCTGTTCGGCAATCGCCCGGTGGAGCCGGCGCGCACGCTCGATCCGTCGGCGTTCACGCGCATCGACATCACCAGGGATACGAGCATCGCGCTGCCCGACGGGGAGTATTCGATCTTCTCGCGGCAGGACCCGCAGTATGCGCAGGGCTTCGCCGTGAAGGACGGCAAGATCACGGGCGGGCTGCACATCACCTCGCCCACGCAGTTCTGGGCGTCGTCCAAGTTCCTGATCCTGATGAAGCACTAGGCCGCCGGCCCTGCCGGAGACAGCACGCGGGGCGCGCGCTCAGTCGAGCGCGCGCCCCGTGTGCGTTGTGGCCCGGCGCGCTACCAGGACGGCTTCTCGCTGGCCAGCTCCTCCGACAGCTTGAGGTAGCTCTCGTAGCGGCTCACGGCCACCTCGCCGCGCTCCAGGGCCGCGCGCACCGCGCAGTCGGGCTCCACGCTGTGCAGGCAGTCGGCGAACCGGCACTGCTCCCGATGCACGCGGATCTCGGGAAAGCAGAGATCGAGCCGCTCCACGGGCAACTCCCACATGCCCACTTCGCGCAGCCCCGGCGTGTCCATCACGTAGCCGCCACCGGCGCCGGGCAGCGGGTGCAGCGACGCGCCGACCGTGGTGTGGCGACCCTTGTTGACCGACGCGCTCACCTCGCCCACCCGCAGGTCGAGGCCCGGGAACATGGCGTTGAGCAGCGACGATTTTCCGGCGCCGCTGGGTCCGGTGAGCACCGAGGCGCGGCCGGCGAGCGCCCGCGACAGCACCTCGAGCCCGTCGCCGCGTTTGACGCTGGTGAAGTGCACCGGATATCCGGCGCGCGGGTAGTCGGTGAAGCGGGCGTGCGCCACCTCGGGGCCCACGAGGTCGACCTTGTTGACGACGAGACGCGCCGGCAGTCCGTTGGCCTCGGCGATCACGAGAAACCGGTCGACCATGCGCAGATGCGGTTCGGGGTTCGCCGCCGCGAACACGATCACCACCTGATCCACGTTGGCGGCGATGATGCGTTCGCCGCGCGCGCCGCCGGGTGCCCGCCGCGCCAGGCGGGAGGTGCGGGGCAGGATCTCGGCGATGGCCAGCGACTGGCCGCGGGCGTCGCGCTCCAGCCGCACGCGGTCGCCCACCGCGAGCTTCACGGCCTCACGGCCCGCGGTCTCGGTGTCGCGCCGGATGGATCCGCCGGCCCGGCGGCCGACGTCGGCTTTCTTCAGGCGGCCGCGCATCGACGCCTCGTGCACCGTGCCGTCGGGCAGGAGCACGTGCCACACGCCGCCCGTGCCCTGGGAGACGGTGCCCACCAACTCCTCGGCGCCGGTCACGTCTCGCCGTCGTCGGCGCGCATCGCGTCCCACCACCGGCGGCCGGGCGCGGCGCCGTCGCGGGCCGCGATCAGGCCGTCGAGGGCGCGCTTGACGTCGGCCAGCGGCATCGCGCCCACCAGGGCGCGCGCCGCATCGGGCGTCGCGGCGTGGATCAGATAGTCGGTCTCGAGATGGCCCCGCGGCGCGGCCGCGCCCACGCGCGCCCACTGCACGAACAGCAGGTACGCGGCCGCCGCACCGGCCGGACCGCGGGCCGCGTCGGTGACGATCTCCACGCTGTACGAGAACCCGTCCGATCCCTCGAACGCCGCCGGCCGGTCGTGCACCGCCATGTAGCCGCCCAGGGTATTGGCGTCGCCCCGGGAATGATCGGCGGGAATGAACTGCCCGGACATGATCAACGCCGGCCGCCCACCATCTCGCGGAGCACGTTGCCGGTGATGAACGCCACGTTGGCCGGACGCTCGGCCAGGCGGCGCATGAGGTACGGATACCACTGCGTGCCGAACGGCACGTACACGCGCACGCGGAAGCCGGCGCGCACGAGCTGGTCCTGCAGGTCGCGCCGCACGCCGTAGAGCATCTGGAACTCGAACCGGTCGGCCGAGATGCCGTGCTCGGCCACGAACCGCTGCGCCTCGGTGACGAGCGCCGGATCGTGGGTGGCGAGCGCGGGGTACGTGCCGCGCTCGAGCAACGCGTGCATGCACTTCACGTAGTTGGCGTCGACGTCCTTCTTGTCGGGATAGGCCACGGCGGCCGGCTCCTTGTACGCGCCCTTGCAGATGCGCACGCGGCACTTGAGCTCCACGGCCCGCTCCACGTCGGCGAGGGTGCGATACAGGTAGCTCTGCAGGACGATGCCCACGTGCTGCTTGAAGCCGGGGTACAGCCGCTCCTCGAACAGCCGCAGCGTGCGCTCCGTGTAGGCGCTCGACTCCATGTCCAGGCGCACGAACGAGCCGTAGCGCTTGGCGCGCTCGAGCACGTCGCGCATGATCGACACGCACAACTCCTCGGAGATGTCGAGCCCCATGGCGGTGAGCTTCACCGACACGTTGGCATCGAGCCCCTGCTCGTTGATGCGGTCGAGGATGGTGAGATATTCGTCGCGCGCGGCGCGGGCCTCGCGTTCATTGGTGACGCTCTCGCCCAGCAGGTCGAGCGACGCCGAGATCCCCTTGGCGTTGAGGGCGCGGACGGCGTCCATCGCCTCGTTCAGCGTCTCTCCGGCAACGAACCGGCGCGCGAACGATTTGGCGAGGCGGTTCTTGCGGACGAACCGGAAGACGCGGGGCTGATTGGACAGATACAGCAACGTGGAGCGGAACATGCGACCTCAGACGGCACGGCGCAGGGAACGCCGGAAAAATGACGGCCCGCGCCGAAGCGTGGGCCTTGGGGGGAGAATCAGGGTTTGACGGGACGGAGTGGGGCGTTGACGGTGAACGGCTCGACGATGCGCAGCACCGGATACTGCTTTCCGGGGGCGAGCCAGCCGTCCATGATGTTCCAGGTGGTGAATCCGTCGTCGCTTTCGGGCTCCAACAGGTACATGGCCAGGATCGCGAGCGGCTGCGCCTCGCGCACGATATACGTGCCGGGCGGCAGGGTGATGCCGAGCGGCGCCCAGAGCCCCTCGAGGCGCACTTCGTGGTGGCCCTGGTACTCCCGCGGGTTGCGGATCACCGAGTCGATGGCGAACTGCTCGGCGCGCACGTCGAGCGAATCCACCAGCTGCTCCACGAACACGCCGTGCATGGCCAGCCGCTGGACGAGCGGCTTCTGGTCGGGGCCGAACGCGTAGGCCACCGGCATGCGCCGCTCGAGCGTGGGCGTGAACCGGTCGTACACGTCCATCCGTTCGGTGTGGAAGTCGCCGATGCGGCGGAATCCGCGCGGCACGCCGGGCAGCTTCTGCGTGCTGTCGGGCAGGCGACCCAGGGTTTCGAGAATCACGTCGGCCTTGCGCGGGTGCTGCGTGATCTGCGAACGCAGCGCGATGTACGGCGCCGCCGACGGCGTGGTGCCGCCGTACACCGTCTTGCGGTCGGCCTCGTGCGAGATGTCCACGATCTCCGACGAGTTGGCGGCGAGCAACGACAGCAGCTCGCCCACGAACGCGTACGTCGAGGCGATGCGGGTGCGGAACGGATCGTGCGAATAGGCCTCGCTGAGCACGCCGATGCGCCCGCGAATGCCGTAGTAATTGGTGCCGTACCGCGGCCGGGCGTCGTACGTGTACCAGCCGCGACGGCCGCCGGTAGTGTCGAGGTTGCCGTAGTCGAAGGTCTGGATGCGTTCCCGGGCCAGCAGATTGCGGCGCACGGCCGGGAGCAGCGTGTCCATGGTGAACGGGCCGGTGTACTTGGCGGCCGGACTGAGCGAGCCTGCGTAGGTGAGGGCGTAGCCGTGGAAGGTCCCGTCGGTGGTGTGCAGGTCCACGAACACGTCCGGGTCCCACGCGTTGAACATGGCCAGCGACGCGCGGGTCTCCGGCGCATCGGCCTTGATGTAGTCGCGATTCAGGTCAAGGCCCTGACCGTTGGCCCGCTGGCCCACGAGTTCGGGGCCGTCCTGCTCGGGCCGGTTCGTGGCCTGGGGGCCGAACTTCTCGTTGCCGTCGGCGTTGTAGATCGGAACCACCACCAGCACCAGCGAGTCGAGCACGTTGGGCTGCTTGTCGTCCGACAGCTCGCGCAGCATGGCGAGGATGGCTTCCTTGCCTTCCACTTCGCCGGCATGGATGTCGGCCTGGATGTACACGATCGGCCGGTTGAGCCGCTTGGCCTCGGCGGCATCGCGCACCACGGGGCGCGACGCCACGACGTACGGGATCTCGCGCCCTTCGCTCGTCTTGCCGATGTCGCCGATGGTGATCGGGGCGCCCAGGAGCTTGAGCGAATCGAGGAACGACACGACGTCCGCGTAGTGGGACGTCTCCATGAAGTTCGTGCGTTCGGCGCGCGTGAGCGGGCGCCGGTGCGAGAAGTCGGTGGGATACACGGCGTGGATGTTCACCGCCGATACCGCCGTCCGTCTTTCCGGCATCGGACCGGGGCCGCGGCCGGGCGGAGCGCCGCCGGCAGAGCCGCCGCCGCACGACGCCGCCAACGCGGCTGCCGCGAGTGGAGTCAGGACGCGAGCAAGCGAACGAGCCATGACTGGTCTCAGGTCTCGGGAAACGCGCAGGGAACAGGGAATTGTACCCTGATGGCGGCGCGAGGTGCTAGGGACCGCTCAGCGTTCGCTGCGCGCCGCTGGCGGGCCGCCGCCGCGCAGGGCGGCGCCGCGCGCCCGCGTGGTAGCCGCGGCCGCCGGGTCGGCGCCGCGATCGATGTCCTGGCGCACGCTGCGCTGGTACGCGGTGAAGTCGGCGTCGCGGACCCCGGCCCGAGCCAGTGCCTCCACGGCCGCCGAGGCCGTGGGCGCCGGCACCCCGCGCGACACGAGGTCGGTGAGGACCATCAGCGGCGTGGTGAGCTGCCGGCCCACGTCGGCCCGCCGCAGCGCGGTCAACTGGGCGGGCGTGATCCCCGCGTGGAGCGCGTGCGCCCCGGCCGTGATCTCCTCGGCGCGGGAGCCGCGGCCGAGCGCGGCGCGGGCCCGGCGCATCTCCTGGGCCAGGGCGCGCACGGCGGCCACGATGCGCGGACCGGCGGCGTGCTTACCCGCCCCTTCGAGCGCCTTGTTGACCAGCGCGTCGGCCGGCAGGCCGGCCACCCGCGCCGAATCGACGAGCGCGAGCACGGCCGTGCGGGTGACCGGATCGAGTTGGGTGTTGAGGCGCGAAACCTGCGCTCCCAGCGTGGGCGCCGCCGCCAGGATCAGCAGCGTCGCCACCGCGTGCCGCGCCAGCCGCATCAGGGCGTGTCGTCGACGACGAGCGCCGAGTTGGGATACCCGAAGTCCTCGTCGGCCACGCGAGGCGCGGCCGGATCGGGCACCCATAGCGAATCGTCGACGAGGAAGCCGTAGCGATGGTGGCCTGGGGGAATGGGGGCCGTGAGCGACCAGACGCCGCCATGATTCTCCGCGTGGTACGCGGCGTGGTTCGGGTCCCACCCGTTGAAGTCGCCCACCACCTGCACGGTCTTGGCGTCGGGGGCCACGAGCACGAACTGCACCTGGTGCCCCTGCGGGCGCGCCGCCGGGAGAACCGCCATCGCGAGCATGCCGGCCGCCACCGCGGCGAACGCCGACCACACGCGCCATTTCGGAATCGGCATCAGGGGCGTGATCAGTTCGAGCGGACGCCGTGCCACCGCCCGGACGGCACGCATCACCCGCTGATCGAACGAGGCGTCCACCGTCACCGGGCGGCGGAGTTCGTCGACGATCCCATCGAGTCTGGAGTTGTTGATGTCACGCACTGCGCGCCTCCTTCAACAGCACCCGCAACCGGTCGCACGCGCGCATCACGCGCATCTTGAGCGCTGATACGCCAACGCCGGTCAGGTCAGCCATCTCGTCGTATCCCAACCCTTCCACGTACTTCAGGAGGAACGCCTCGCGTTGTTCCGGCCGCAACTCGGCCAGCGCCCGCTCGATCTCCTCCCGCCACGCCCACACTTCCGCCGGATGATCCTCCGACGCCGTCATCAGCGCCGTCTCGTCGGCGAGGAAGGTCCGCGCGCGACGCGCACGTCGCGCGCCCGCCGTCCGGCAGCGGTTGACGAGGATGCGAAAGAGCCAGGCCCCGAACCGTTCCGGATCCTCGCACCGGGCGAGTGACCGATAGGCCCGCACGAACGCGTCCTGCATCACCTCGTCCGCGTCCTCACGGTTCCCGAGCATGTGCATCGCATACCGTGCACAACGTTCGCGATACCGCTCGACGAGCGTCGCGAACGCTTCCACGTCACCGGCGAGCACCCGCTCGACGATCAGCGCGTCAGCGCTTCCATCCATATGGCTCTGACCTTACCACCAGGGGTGGAGTCACACGACCTCGACCGAAATCGCTTGGGGGACAGCATCATACCGGTTTCCCGTCGGCGGGATAGAATCGTCGCCGCGAACGCGCCATGTCAACCAGGAGTTCTGCCGGCTCGAACCGCGAGGGGAACCGCCCGTGCAGGTCTTCGAGCCGGCGGACGACCTCGTCGGCACCCAGAGAATCAATGTAGCGAAACGGTCCGCCGCGGAACGGAGGGAACCCGATCCCGAAGACGGCTCCGATGTCGCCGTCCCGGGGGGACCGGAGAATGCCTTCCTGTAAACAGAGCGCAGCTTCATTTACCATCGCCAGGGCGCAACGTTCCGCGATCTCACCGGCCGGGACCGGCACCCGGGCCCCCGACCCACCGATCGCCCGGTACACCGTGGGGTCCACCCCCTCCTTCTTGCCGTGGGCGTCGTACCGGTAGAACCCGGAGCGCCCCTTGCGCCCCGTGCGCCCCGACTCCACCACCCGCCGCATGGCGTCGGACGGCGCCATCCGCGTGCCGAACGCCTCCGAGAGCACCAGCCCCACCTCGCCGCCGACGTCGATCCCCACCTCGTCGAGCAGGGTGATCGGCCCCACCGGAAACCCGAATTCCACGAGGGCGCCATCGATGGCCTCGATGCCCGCCCCCTCGTCGAGCAGCAGCCCGGCTTCGTTCATGTACGCCGAGAGCGCGCGCGTGGTGTAGAAGCCCGGCCCGTCGTGGACCACGATCACGGTCTTGCCGAGCGCCCGGCCGTAGCTCACCGCGGTCACCGCCGCCTGCTTGGCGGTGTCGGGCGTCACGATCACCTCCAGCAGCGGCATGCGGTGCACGGGCGAGAAGAAGTGCATCCCGAGCACGCGCTCGGGGTGCGCCGCCGCCTGGGCGATGCGGCCGATGGGGATGGTGCTGGTGTTCGACGCGTACACGGCGTCGGGCGCCAGCGCGGGCTCCACCTCGCGCAGCACGCGGTGCTTGAGTTCGAGGTCCTCGAACACGGCTTCGATCACGAGGTCCGCGTTGCCGAACCCGGTGTACGTGGTGGTGCCGCTCACGAGGATCATCTGGTCGTCGAACTGCTGGCGCGTGATCTGCCGCCTGGCCAGCCGTTCGTGCAGCACCTCGCGCACCGCCGCGAGCCCCTTGCCCACGCGCGCCGGGTCGGTGTCCTTGAGGCGGACGATCGTGCCCAGTTGCGCGGCCACGCCGGCGATGCCGGCGCCCATGAATCCGGCGCCGAGCACGCCGAGTTTGCGCACCTCGTTGGGAGGCGGCGCCGGCTGGTCCACGCCGGTGTCCTTCTTGAGCGACGTGGTGGCGAAGAACAGAAAGATGAGCTGGCGCGACACCTCGGTCATGGCGAGCTCGCCGAACCGGCGCGCCTCCTCGCGCAGCCCTTCGGCCATGCCGCGCTCGAATCCGGTGTGCACGGCGGTGATCGCCGCCAGCGGCGCCGGGAAGTGGCCGTGCGTCTTGGAGAGCACGCCCTCCCGCGCCTTGCGGAATACGATGCTCCGCCCGGCGAAGTTCGTGTCGAGCAGCAGCCCGGCGGCGCCGGCGCCATGCCCGCTGCGCACCGGCCGGCGCGTGCGGTTGGCCAGCTCCTGGGCGCGGGTCACGGCCACCTCGCGCAGCAGCGCGGGATGCACCATCTCGTCCACCAGCCCCATCTGAAGCGCCTTGCGGGCGCGCACGTTCTTGCCGGTGAGGATCATGTCGAGCGCGGCCTGCAGGCCGATGAGGCGCGGCAGCCGCTGGGTGCCGCCCATCCCGGGAATGAGCCCCAGCTGCACTTCGGGCAGCGCGAGCACCGTCTTGGGGTGGTCGGTGCAGATGCGATAGCTGCAGGCGAGCGCGGTTTCGAGACCGCCGCCCAGGCAGGCGCCGTGAATGGCCGCCACCACCGGCACGTGGAGCGCGGCGAGGGCGTTGAGCACGTCCTGCCCCATCTGGCTGGTGCGCGCCGCCTCCTCCTCACGGCGGAACTCCAGGAACTGCTCGATGTCGGCGCCGGCGATGAACGAATCGCGTTTGCCGCTGATCAGCACGCAGGCGCGCACGGTCACGTCGCGATCGACGTCGGCGATCACCTGCCGCAGCTCGGCGCCCAGCGCCTGCGTGAGCTTGTTCACCGGCTCGCCCGGCATGTCGAGCGTGAGAACGAGCACGTCGTGCTGGCGGTCGAGGCTGATCATGGGTTGGGCGTCTCCCCGCTCACGGGCGTTCGATGACCATGGCGTGGCCCAACCCGCCGGCCGCGCAAACCGTCATCAGGCCGAACTGGCCGCCGCGCCGCGCCAGTTCGTTGGCCAGCGTGATCAGGATCCGGCCCCCGGTGGCGCCGAATGGGTGCCCGATGGCAATCGACCCGCCCATCACGTTGAGCTTCGAGCGGTCCACCTCGCCCAGCGGCCGGCTGTAGCCCGCCCGCTCCGCCCACTCCTGCGATTCGAAGCCCTTGAGGTTGCACAGCACCTGCGCGGCGAACGCCTCGTGCATCTCGATGAGGTCCATGTCGGCCAGCGTGAGGCCGGCGCGCTGCAGCGCCAGCGGCGCGGCGAGCACGGGCCCCATCAGGAGCTGATCGCCGGGGTCGAGCGCCGCGTACGCGTACGACCGGATATACGCCAACGGCGCATATCCCAGCGTCTTCGCGCGCTCCTCGCTCATCAGCAGCACGGCGCTGGCGCCGTCGGTGAGCGGCGACGCGTTGCCCGCCGTCACCGTGCCGTAGCGGCGGTCGAACACGGGCCGGAGCGCCCGGAGCGCCTCGATGCTCGTATCGGTGCGCACGCCGTTGTCGCTCGACGCGGCCACATCGAAGCGGGGCGGCACCCAAACGGTGGCGATCTCCGCGGTGAGGCGGCCGTCCAGCGTGCCCACCGACGCCAGGCGGTGCGAACGCAGCGCGAACTGGTCCTGTTCCTCGCGCGGAATGCCGTTCATCTTCGCCATCTTCTCGGCGCTCTGCCCCATCGTCTCGCCGGTCGTGGGCTCGGCGATGGCGGGCGTGATCGGGACGAAGTCCCTGGGGCGGACGCGCCCCAACGCGCCCAGCCGGCCGGCCAGCGATTTGGCGCGCGACGCCGCCACGAGCGCGTCGGACATGCCGCGCGAGTGGAGGATGGGCACGTTGGAGAGCGACTCGGCGCCGCCGGCGATGACCACGTCGCGATGCCCCAGCGCGATCTGATCGGCGGCATCGGTGATCGCCTGATTGGACGACGCGCACGCCCGGCTCACCGTGTATGCGTCCACCGACTTGGGCAGCACCGGCATGAGCGAGACTTCGCGCGCGATGTTGGGCGCGAGCACGGAGTGCACCACGGTGCCGTACACCAGCGCCTCGACCAGCGACCCGTCGAGCTCGGTGCGCTCGAGCAACTCCGACACGCACCGGCGGCCCAGGTCGATGGCGCTGAGCCCGCGGAGCACGGTGCCCGCGCGTGCAAAGGGGGTGCGCACGCCCGCCACGATCGCCACGCGGCGACCGTTCCCGAAAGTCGGCATGGCTTCAACTTAGGCGATAGCCCACGGGGCGCCAAACCGGCCGGCGGCTGCTTGTTCGCGACGGCGCGCGGTGGCAGCTTTTCGCATGCCGCTCTCGCAATCTCCCCCCCGCCTGCCGGCCTCCGGCTCGTCGTTCGACCTGCTGGTGGTGGGCGGGGGGATCACCGGGGCCGGGATCGCCCGCGACGCCACGCTCCGCGGGCTGGCCGTGTTGCTGGTGGAGAAGGACGACTTCGCGAGCGGCACGTCCAGCCGCAGCTCGCGGCTCATCCACGGCGGGTTGCGCTACCTGGAGCACGGCCAGCTCAAGCTGGTGTTCGAGGCCAGCGACGAGCGGCGGCGGCTCCTGCGCCTGGCGCCGCATCTGGTGCGGCCCCTGCGCTTCGTGTGGCCCGTGTACGCCGGCGCCCGCGTGCCGTTCTGGAAGGTGGTGGCGGGGGTCACGCTCTACGACACCCTGGCCATGTTCCGTAACGTGCGCCGGCACCGGCGCCTCTCGCCGGCGGGGGTCGAAGCCGAGGAACCGGCGGTGGCGCGCGACGGGCTCCGGGGCGGGGTGGCGTACTTCGACGCCCACACCGACGACGCCCGGCTCACGCTCGCCAACGTGCTCGACGCCGAATGCGCCGGGGCCACGGTGCTCAATCACGTGGCGGTGGAGGCGTTGTCGCTGGAGCGTGGGCGTGTGGTCGGCGCGCGGCTGGCCGACCGGCTCACCGGCGACACGACCGAGGTGCGCGCCCTGGCGACCGTGAACGCCACCGGCCCGTGGAGCGACGACGTGCGCCGGCTGGAGGGAGCGGCCGGTCGGCCCCGCGTGCGGGGGAGCAAGGGCGTGCACATCCTCGTGCCGCACCACCGGGTGGGCAATCGGGCGGCGCTCACCCTGCTCTCCCCCACCGACGGGCGCGTGATGTTCGCG